>Ga0247770_1002367_pt1 | contig 10399 bp, 7 predicted proteins | sample UWRJL136409B6_FD_179943 | JGI IMG/M metagenome (GOLD analysis project Ga0247770, IMG submission 179943) | Plant litter microbial communities from Arlington Agricultural Research Station in Wisconsin, United States - UWRJ-L136-409B-6 | ecosystem: Environmental > Terrestrial > Plant litter >... | reverse complement strand
GGGGGGGGCGAAGGTGGGGATTTTGGAGGTGGATTCGAGGGATTGGAGGATGCCGAGGGCCATGAGGGCGACGATGCCCTGTCCGTTTGGGGGGTGTTCCCAGACTTCGAGGCCACCGGAGGGGGGGAGGCCTTGGCCGGTGAATTTGAGGGAGATGGGGGCTACGGGCTCGCTGCCGACGGCGAGGTGATGTTGGAGGTCGGCGAGGGTGAGGTGGCCGCCGAGAGAGCGGACGACGGAGACGAGTTGCTCGGCGATACGGCCGGTGTAGAAACCGGGTTTACCTTCGGTGGCAAGAGTGCGGAAGGTTCTGGCGAGGTTGGGGAGCTTGATGATGTCGCCGGCACGGGGGGCGCGGACGCCGTCTGGTGCGGATGGGTCCTTCTTCAGCATCTCGGCGAAGTTAGGGGAAGCACCACGGATGGATTTTTCAGACCGTTGCCACTGCAGGGGTGTTAGTTTTGTTATCCCATTGTGACATCGCTGGACGTGCCGGGGGCTTACAAAGTAGCCCGTGAGCTCTGACACAGGAAACCCCTTTTCACCAAGCTCAATAGCAGGCGCGAGGATCTGCTCCATGCTCAACTTACCACTCCCAAACCGCTCGACCGTATCGACCCATCCGGCAGCAGCTCCGGGGACCGTCACAGCATGGACGCTGCTCATGGGGATCTTCCCCACGGTGCCGTCAGGGATACCAAGGCTACGCCGGATCGTGTCAAGCGTATAGTCAGCCCCGGAGCGGCCCGAGCCATTGAGTGCTGATACAGACCCGGTGGCAGCGTCGTAGTAAAGACAGAACATGTCGCCGCCGATACCGGTCGAGCACGGCTCCGTCATGTTGAGCCCAGCCGCTATTCTCACATATCAGTACTCAGACTCAGGCCATATACCCCACGCGACGTGGGAAACATACCCACAGCCACCGCAGCATCCTAAAAGAAATCTCATCAGCTCAATATTCCTTGTATACAAATTATCCCCCAAGGTAAAGTGTATCCCTTACGGCAGCATTTCCCCCGGCGTTGAGGATATCGATACCACATTTCGCTGCCAAAGGCTGCGAGCACGCTACCATGCCCTTAGTACTGTGAACGACACTCCTCCGGCTCGGGAACTTCATGAAATCGGCCGAGGCAGGCGGGTACACAGACGATGTTGGTAGCGCCATGGTCGCGGTGGACTTTTGTCCGCAAATATTGTGACGAAGGGAGAGTCGAGAAGCTAGCGTTCGTTGCTCAGGAGTAAATAGTGGTCGGATATACCAGAGACGTCTCGTCATTGTCGTCATCGGCCGTATTCCCGCCAGCAGCTTTCACGCCGCCCCTCCTTCTCCCCGCTGTTGCAACATCGGGTGTAGTGGAGACGGAAAGTGTTTGCCGCCGGCATTCGGAGCAGTTCGGCTTTGTCTCTCGCTTAGTCAAACTTAAGATGCCATGCCCGAATCCGCCAATACTCACTGGAACAAGAACAACATTGACCGCTGAGTCGGAGTCAATGTAATATTTCCTACAATGTGGTAGATAACATGGCATATTCAATCTACTCTTCCATCTCTCCTTCCTCAATCAGCCTCCCCAAAATCAGGCTTTGAATCACCAGCTCGTCGCTGAGAGTGCGTATCTTCTTCAAAGGAGGTTCAGTTCCCATAGCCGCAGTCGATGCGGCAGCGCTCGCTCGTTTTCGCTTCTTCCCGCCCCCTTTCGCGCCAGGGGTAGCAAACAAATCCCCGGCATCATCTTTCCCATCAACGTATACCCAGTCGAAAGGGGTTCCAGCATCTTCCTCAGCCTTGACCTCTACTCGAGCCTCCTCCGTACTGTACACGCGCGAAACCGAGGCACCTAATATCCTGGCCAAAAAGACGTATGCCATCTTCTTACCCTCTAGCGCTTTCTTCATCACCAACAGAATCCTGCTTCCTGACAGCAGCTTTGCCCTCTGGTTAATCACAGCTGCAAGCCTTGCTGTCGAAGCGTCATATGGCGTCAAATTTCTCGACCGAATCGCGTCCCCCAGGAAAGTCGATTGACCTGCACACAGAAGATATGGCGTCCAGTCCACAATCTCGCCCCGCTCCAGGCAGCATGTAACCCAGCGGCCCGCAAGACAAGGCAGGCCAAGCGCAAGTGCTTGCATATACTTGACTTTTCGAGAGTGCCCATCCGCGATCAGCGCCGTGAATCCTGTGGACCGGCCCGCCTCAGTAAGGTTAATTTCTGCCTCACCCTGGGCGGAGCTCGATGGGTTATCAGTCGCCTTTTTCACGGGCGAGATGTCAAATAGCTCATCGAAGCCAGCCTCGAGGACCCTGCCCCCGGCTTGCTTTATCTTTTTCTCGATTGTGGAAGCAAATTCCACACGAGTGTTGTACTGGTCGTTGGTCTCGCCGTGTCTCTTTGACTGGAAAGAAATAGCGAACGCCATGCCCTCGAAGATCTTTGGTCCTCTTTGGACGAGCTGATTTTTGCTCGCTATTCGACCAGACTTGGATAGAGACACACGGGACTGGCGAATACTGGGCTCAAACGTCGGCGTCGTTGTCGCTGATCTGGAGAGCTCATCGGTAGAGTTCGACAACCGCCTTCCGCTGCGGGCCGACACCTTGGCGCTCTCTTTTGAGCCTGTCTTCAGCTTCGTTAACCTGCTGGCCGCTCCTCGACGCTTTTCTCCAGTTGGGACTGGGGATGAATCTGATATCGCCAGGGTGGCGGCATCCTTCTTTTTCACGGTGCTCGATGCGCGTGTCGCCGGCGTAGTGCTAGACGAAATTGAGGGTGTCGACGCTAGATTGCTCAAACTTGACGTCGAGTTTGATGCTGTATGAGCCCTTCTAGATCGAGTGCTCAGCGCTGGGGGCGAGGACAAAAAGCTCGTCGCCGGCTTTGTCTCCGCTATCGCCGATGGCAGATCAGAGGAAGAGGGTCGGCGACCCTCGTCAATTTCCTGCCGTAGTGCTACCGGGCTTGTCTCCGGGATAGCATCCCCGCTAGGACGGTCATCTACATCCGCGCGCTGAGTAGCCACGAGGGGTGTTACCACAAGGGGTGTTGCCACAAGGGGTGGGCTCCTTGGTGCCACAGGGAGACCGGGAGCCGTGTCTGGTATTGACTCTGTTTCACCCTCACTGTGTTCATCTGCTTCCGATTGTGTTGATTCTTGATCAGGGAGGATAGTGCTTTGGGCAGGCTTCGCGAGGTTTTCCTGAGAATCAGCCACCTCATCTTCTGCTTCCGACTCAGCCTGACTTTTCGACCCATCGCACAGGCCTAGATAGTTCACATCTTGGTTCCTTCGTTTCCCTTTTGTTGTAGACGGAACTTCGACATGATCAAGTTTCGCCGGTCGCGGGTTATTTATCACGGGAAGTCTGCTGAACGCCGCTTCCTTTCTAAACTTAGCCTTCATCCTTCTTGTAATAGAGCCTCCGCCGTCTTGGTCATCCTCCCCAAGACCGACAGAAGCAGATGGTACTTCCGAGGTCGATCTCCTCTCTTGGGATTTGCGCATCGGCTCATAAGAGGCCATGGGTTGCGGCGCAGACCTCTTCCTCTGGGGCCGAGAACTCTGAGAGTCGGGAATCACTGGACTCTTGGTTGAAGTCGCACCAAGGGGGCTGCTTGGTCCGTCACCAGGCCCAGTTGAGGTTGTCCCTGGTAGGATCTGGGGGCTTGATGTGGGGGCATAGGCGGGTGTAGACCGAAGCCCTCGGGCTTTCAGCGGCGAAGACACAGCTGCTAGGGGATTCGGTGATATAGAATTATGCTGGAAATCGTCCGGCGAGGGCCGCGAGGATGTCGGACTTGCGAGCTTAACACCCGATGAGTATTGCGTGGCATGAAATAGCTGTGATGTGGGAAGCAACTGTGATCGGCCAAGGCGGAATGGATTTTGAGGCGGAGGGGCAGGTGTTTCCGGGAACTGCGCAAAAGGCGGAGGGAAAGGGTTCCGCGCCGCCATATTCTGTGAACGTTCTAGACTCACGAAGCCTGCGATGCTGGATTCCTCGTGGATAGTCGAGACTGTCTTCGCCGTTCCCCCGACGGCATCAAAGAAATTGACAGCACCAGGGTCGTCTTCGCACAAGGTGTTCTCTTCGTGGGTGCCGGCCTGGGTGGGTTTGGCAGAACTATGATCCTCGTCATCCTCAGGCTTCTGGAGAGGAGAAGAAGGCCGGAAGAACTCGTCGTAGCGATCGTAACTCCGGTCGCCGTTAGATTGAGTTGGAGACTGCTGGGATGTCTCCATCTTCCTGGGCTTTCTTGACAACAGACTAAGGCCCTCGCCGGGGCGTGCAAATGGTTCGGCTAGCCGCGCATTTGGTACTCTAGCCTGCTGTCCAACATCGCGTCCTTGAGAAGGCTTCAGCGATACCTCATCTGATGTCGCGTCGCGACCCTCAGAAACTGGAGAAATCAGGCCCTGTTGCGCGTTGTCAAATGCACGCGTTGTCTGCGCCTTAAAGTTGGTCAGTGCAATCCATGAAGATGTTTTCCAGAAGGGGTGATTTGCAGCACAGTGAGACAGTTCGCGTTCGTTGGCTGTTGTAAGAACCTTACCGAAGACGACAGATTTAGTGAGTTACCGCTAGCAGCTGGGATCCCTATCAACGAGGTAAGATACCACCGATAAGACGAAAGAACTGGTCAAGGGTCTTACTCTTATGCGTTGCCGTCTTCTTAAGAGATGCTATTTGCTTTGGCACTGGCAGGGGAATTGATGTTCCAGGTGGTGGTGAACTGCTCATCTTCATTGAACACAGTGCCTCAAATGGTTAGCAAACTGGTGGCAGATCTTGTGGCCAATTGCTTGGTATCCGGACAGGGGTCTAGCGCCACACTTACCAGTCCAATTCCTTTGTCTTTGATGTACATCTCGAGCAACTGTTGACTGTCCTGGGAGTCAACATTGCCTTCCAAGGCCCTTTTCTCGGCCTGGCGGATGCTGTTCGATGGCGCCATTTTGGCCGACGGTGCTTTCGAAGGGAATGTAGACTGTTTGTTTGCCCATCGAAATGAAAACGAATGAGATGCCGCTTGAAGGTCGCGGGACCTGAGAATGGTCACAAGCGAAGAGTCCAGGTCCGTTACACCCCAGCGGAGAACATGCACGTCATTTTCTCCTTCGCTCCTCCCAGAGTCGCCCTAAAGGTAGTTAACGAAGCGTTTGGGGGTTCAAAGCGCGACCGGCACGCGAGGTCACGTGGGAGCATTCACTCTCAAAGTTAGAATCCGGGGTTTTGGTCTGGAGATCTGCCGGGGCCCAGGGGAATCTCAGCTCTTGCTTGGCATTGTTTCGTTTGGGGCCACACTTTCAGCTCCCAAGCTCTCCTCTCTGCACCACCACAACGACCTATCTTAGATATGTGATCGAAGCAATGCCATACCAGGCTGAAAAGCTGACCACCTTCTCAGCGACCCCTCTCTGTCATGCACTGCATCGGCCGGGCGACAAGATGAAGAAGGAGACCAACTCTCGTGCTACTGCGGCCCCTCACTAATGTCTCTGGCTCACCGCTGCCGAAACTCGGGGAAACCCCCCTGAACGATGACCTAAAACGGGAGTGCGGTGCTTGCTTTTGTGGATCGAGCGTCGAATCGCACCTCTCATGACACCTTGTCCGCTGGATGTTCTCCATCGCCTTCGTCCCATCGCGCGTGCCCCCTGCGTGTTTCCGTGGCGGCAGGACAAACACAGAGCGCAAAACAATGGACGCAAGGGTCTGAAATGAGAGTCATCAGACGTCTCTACTTATATCCTACTCCGCGCGTTCCCGGTTGCGAGGGGTTTCCGGACTTCCCTTGGAGTCTTGAGCGAATCTTTGGACCTTCTGTTTTGTCTTCCATACATATCCAACCACTTTCTTCCGTCCCTCCCACACAGCTTCCTTCGGGCCGTTGGATACGACGCTCCTTTCCGCTAACCTACCGCTCCGTTCCCTTCCTCGTCAACTGTCGGTCAGGTGCTGTCGCGTAATTCCTGCATTCAATCTTTTTCGAAGCATACGCGTCCCTTCCAGCATTGACGAACAACAACAATACACCAACCGACTCGATCTCAAATAAAAGTTGTTCTTTCACCAGTAGCGCAGGTCTCTCCTAAACGGGCCACGATTACGAATCGCTGCAGACGAATTTACCTTGGAAAGCTGCAAGGGCCTGGTTGCTGCAGCGAACACCCTGTTATTGCCTACCAGGCGGTCTGGGCAGCTTCGCCAATCAAATCCCACAACTGCATGAGAAGGACGAGATGAGGTGCCCACACACCCTCGTCGTCTTTTGAGCTTTCACTCTTTCCCCATGACATCCGTCCGATTTTTGCAAACTTGTTGTGTATCGGCATCCGCAAGCGCTCTTTTCCTCCGCGACAGCCATCCATTGAGTATCCACAAGGCCGCCGTCGTCGCCAAAAGAACGACCCGCCCCAACACTCCTTCGCCCCCGTCGTGGAGACGCCATCGCCGGAATTGTGCTTCGACTGCCACTCCTTACCGCCGACGGAGGACCTCGTGCGCAGCATACTATCCGGATTTCCTGCGCAAGACATCCCTTTCCCTTGCTTCGCCCAAGCTTGCGCTCAGGCGGATCGAGGCACTACGACGCCCTTCGCAGGAGAAGCTTCGTATGGAGGAGGCAATTCCCTTGCAGAACAGCATGGACGATGCTATGCTGCTCCCTGCTGCATCCCCAGTGTCACTCGCTGGGCGCCGGGGGGACGAAGGACCAGGACCTCGATACGTCGCTGAGGACTTTGTGCCGCCATCCCCTTCCCCTTCCACTCGGTCGACCCGGTCGGCTTCATCAGCATCTCGAACTAATCGCCTTTCTCTGACACTTCCAATCGCACCGCCGACCGCCTACCCATCCCGTCCTACACCAGTCTCCTCCACAGCTCCTTCGTTTCCTCCGACGCCCTTGGACTCCCCCTCTTTAATTTCGCCTGTGGACTCGAACGAATTTATTACTGCGATAGCATCTCAGGAACGTCGAGTGCTCGAGCTTCGTGAAGAGCTCAGCCGCGCAGAGTCAGACTTGTCGAGGCTCAAGAAGCAATGGGCCACCCATGAAGCGTACAAGAAGAGAGCAGAGAGACGAAATATCGAACCTCTTCGTCCCGTCAGCGCAAGCGTAGACCTTCAAGAAGACCCTGCCACCCGACGGAGCGTGGAGTTGGACAGGAGGAAGGCCCTGCTGCTCAACCAGCTAAGTCAACAGAACACGCCGGACAAGGGGCGCCGTAGGGTCTTCCGCGGAGGGCACACAAGAACGCTGTCGCTGCTGTCGCCCACCAAGGCGACCGACAGCTTCTCGGTTCACGAAGACGCTCCAGAGAGCTTCCGATCAAGATTTGAAGAGCATGACTCGCCATATGTCAGCCGTTATGCCCCCATCACTCCGTCTCATATCTCGAAGCGGGCATCGTGGGCACCGCGATCGACAGTCCAACCTACCGGGGTTAAACAAATTGCTCAGGATTTGAGGCACGGCCTGTGGACGTTCATGGAAGACCTTAGACAGGCAACCGTGGGCGAAGAACCTATCACCGGGCAAGGGACGTACCTAAGGGGGAATGACGGGTCATTGAGGTCTACGCTTGCCGTCAGCACCAGCCCTTGTAGCCACGCTGGGGACCAGGACACAATTCGTGCGTCTGGTACCAACTCCCGACCGCGTGCCGCTGCAGCATTTGAGGAGTCAACAACGCCTGGGTCAGAGCCTGCAGAAGAAACAGAGGTGCAGGATGCAGATGGCGAGGGTGAGCCTACCAGGCGGACCCTTTCTAGATCAAACACTGAGGGAACGAGGTCAATGAAACGATTCTCCTGGACACCGCTCACAGTTGATTCATACGACGACAACGACTGGTCGAACTGGGATAGCCCGAACGTGAACTCTCCCCGCTGGAGCGGCACAACGGTCAACGGAGACATCATTCCTTCGATTCCCGAGAAGCGGGACGAAAACGACACACCGCTGTAAGAATTTGCCCCGTACCTTCTGATGATCACATCAACTGACACACTCGCTAGCAAATCCAAGTCATCCAAATCACGTCTCTCGGGACACGGCTCGTCGCCGAGTGCGCACAAGCTGGAGGAACTACTACCCCCGATGCTCAATCGTCTCGCACCGAGCAACCTCAAGAGGGCGACCTCGGATTTGATGAAAGAATGGGAGAGGAGCTTGTACCCGCAGTCAGAGTTTCCATCGACCCCTGTCGTCGCCAGCGCAGACAAGAGCACGTAAGAGCTCTTTGCTCGTTGGCCATTCGTCACCAGACGTTGTGATATTCCAGTTGAGGTTGGATATCGCATCTTGATGTCTGCTCACAGTTGGCTATATATGTGAGGCACGTTGATTCATGTTCGTGGTGAGAATTAGGGTTGGGATAACTGGGATATATGGATGGGGAATGGGGATGGATTGGATTTGAAGCGGGAATTTGGTGTGCCGTCGCATCAGCTTAATGATAATGACGCGATGATGTATATATGTAAATACTTAGTATGTATGAATGACATGTACAATCAAAGCATCTCAAGCCTATTTGTAGTTTCAGCGCGATGTCCACTTGATCTCATGTGTTCCAAAGAACAAAGCACACCCCACTAGGTCATGGCCTCACATCATTACGTACTTGAATTCACGAAGCGTGGCGTTACGAGATGGAACCATCTCAACTTAAGTCGCATCATTGGCAAGGCTGAGTCTGACACTTTATGAGCGGCATGAAATATTACCCGGATTTGTCCATTTCAGCTAGTGGATTCGAAGTCGTAGTTTGACCTTTTAGCCTACAGGTGCGAGATAACTGCTGCAGCATAGCTAAAGGTACCCAAATGGTCTGTTTACGGGGCCAAGGAAGGGTCTACTAGTCCGTATGCTCCGTGCGAATTGCGTTGGGTAATAACTAGAATGAGGTCGGCCTCAACAACATTGAAGCAACTTGAAGTGAATGGGATTGGCCTCCAACATCAAACCTACAGTACATTCAATTTGTCTAGCACTCGGTGCCTCGCAGGAAATATGACAAATGTTCCTAGGAACTCAGTCAAGAGCCTAAGAACACCATGCAACTCAACATCAAAGCATGCAGTATGTCTTGCATGGCCGCACCGAACCCACCATCCCACCTTACTGAGACCCCATCCCCCGCAATTATGCCCGTGTTCTCCTCCACTCACTCCCGTGACGCCCGCGCGGGTCACAGTGCCCACCCATCGGGCACAGTTCCGGGCATCCCGAGGTTGTGGTTCCACCACCACGAGCTTGACGACACAGCATTCCAACACCTGCCTATTATTAGCACACATCACCCAACACGAGAGCACCTGAGCGTGCCTTGTGCGGGGCCTTCTTTCTCACTTTTTACGCAATAGTACCTACCCAGCACGCATCTCGACCGAGGGCATTGCTCGACCCGAACCTCCCCGAAGCGTATTCGGAAAAGGGACCTCGATGAGCTGCTGACATAGACACGATATGGGTTGATTGCCGCTCAGTACTCAGCCCTACAGCTGCCGTGGCGAGACGGCCGCACGCACGGCTATCCGGCTCGGGACATCGCATCAAAGAAACGCGATGGGTCGGCTGCGTGAGTAAGGCACATCCCACAAAGAGCATCCACAACCCAAAGGTATGTCGTGCAACTCCGGCAATGCCTGTCATTGATACTAGCGGCAGGGCAGCTCCAAGCCACCCCAGCCACTGTTTCCGGGTCAAGCTCGGCTCCGGTCTTTGAGGGTGACTTCGGGGGAAGTGACCGGGTCGAGTCGGCAGTTGGAATTGATGGGAATACCACATCGCCGTCTGCCGCGCATCCGTACTCGACCCTCCTTCACTGAGCCACGTTGGATCATACCTTACCACAGTCAAGCACTATCGGGCCGTAGAGCTAGATACTTCGCCTCGCTCGCTTCCCTTTCAGCTGCTGCGATCCCAAAGTGTGATGCCACTTCGCAACCACGAGGTAAGGAAGGCAGGTAGCTAACATGATGAATAAGAGCCACCATCCACGTAGCTATATAAGCCCCCCGTCGATGACCCTCTGAATTGTAAATCACATCCTACATCTTGCATCTGTGTCTAAGAGTCTAAACTTGCAACACTTTCCCCATATCACCACCCAGTAAACCCCAAACAAACCACCACCACCACCAACATGCAACTCACCACCATCCTCATCGCCTGCCTCCCGGCCCTTGCTCTCGCGGCCCCCTCAAAGCGCCAATGCTCCCCGCCCATCTTCCCCGCGGGAGTCTCTCAAATCTCCCTCTCCAAAGCCGCCGGCTCCCCCTCAACCACCCAGGACCTCACCTGGTTCGTCTCCCTCCCCCCTTTCCCCTATCCCACACCAACTAACAACCCCCCCAGGAACATCCCCCCCAACGCCCCCGGCC
>Ga0247770_1002365_pt1 | contig 10406 bp, 13 predicted proteins | sample UWRJL136409B6_FD_179943 | JGI IMG/M metagenome (GOLD analysis project Ga0247770, IMG submission 179943) | Plant litter microbial communities from Arlington Agricultural Research Station in Wisconsin, United States - UWRJ-L136-409B-6 | ecosystem: Environmental > Terrestrial > Plant litter >... | reverse complement strand
CAAAGTGACTTGATTTGGTAGAAAAGGGGAGTGCGAAGCACTCCCCAGTTATATACAAATGGAAGCTCCCTGTGTGTGGGGAGAGCACATGATCCAAGGCCCCTGCGCTCCAGCCAAGCCTGGAGCGCCAAGAACTGCCGCTGCAGTTCGACACAGTCTCTGCGGAAAGTTGTGGGCTGACAGCTTTGAAGAAGAACAGCAGTGGATTGGCGGTGACACGGGCGTGCTCGAGGTCATCCTCCTATTCGAGACAGGTTTCTTTGCAACTGGCCTCCGGACCGAGAAGGAATTTGCGCCGAGCCAAGGGTCCACCCCACCGGCTTACAGCTCCAAGTGCTACTACGTAATGGTATTGAAGCGAGGTGATAATGGGACTGACGAGCGAATCGGCATTGGGTTGGTGATGGCCGAGGCCGTCCCTCGCAGCCTTGCCCCTGGCCCTGTGTGGAAGGAGGTCCTCCTCGCTTGACAGGCGAGAGGCGATGGTGAACATGGAACGAGAAACTCACCCATGGCCTCCTTACTAAGGGTTCAGTATTAGTATATTAAGGTAGTTCCAAGCAACAGCTGGCGCTACCAAATAGGTATTATCTATAAATCTTACACTCGCAAGTCACATTCTCAAAGCTTGACACCTTCCCTTCTTGTCCAAACACATGCCTAAGTACCTTATCATCCACTTCCTTTTCTTCCTCAACATCCCCTTCCCCCTCTCCCCCCTTCCTCTCTCCCCTATTACCTTCTCCTCCAGAGCCCCAACTCCCCAATCAACTCCCTCATCTTCCCATCCGATTGCGAATGACGGACGAAATTTCTCGCAGGATGCAGATGATCAGAATTTGGTGTTGTTGCTCACCTTGATTCACTTTTGCGCCTCGAGCGGCCGAGGGATGTCGCTAGTAAGACAAGGATAGAAGGGGCGATGCACACCAATAACCAGCTAGACTCTCCGACGAAATAAAGCTGAAGGGCAATCAGCCCCATGACAAGTGCTGGATGGTCCAACCCTACAGCATGGAGGGTCTGTTGTCAGGCACTTCAGAAATATGACTTGGGAATGTAGTGGACGAGAGGGCACCCTTCGAATGAAAACAGCGGCCTCCGGTGGAGGGTGATGAGTGAAAGCTGTCCTGCATCGGTATGAACTTTTGCTGGGTAATTGGTCTAGGGGTATGATTTTCGCTTCGCATTTCAGCAGATGCGCCTTGTGAAAGGTCACCGGTTCGAATCCGGTATTATCCACGCTTATTTTTTGCAGGAAATGCAGCCACGGAGGGGTTGAGATGTCACTAAAAACAGCACGTAGTTATATCAGTTTCTCTGTATTCAACTCAAAGCAGTGCTCTCTGTAACAGTCCATTCTCCTGAAAACGCCACAATACGTAGTTCTGCACCGAAAACCGTTCCCGAAAGTCAACGGAACTAGACATTGACACCATATAGAAAAAAGCAGTTCAGTTAAAAAGAAGCACTATTTAAAGCACGACGCAGTTCAAGGCGTGTCCGCCTGTATCAACCGCTCAATATGCCTCGCCATGTGCCTCTTGAGGTTGTCCCTCCTCATTGTCTTGCCGCATTCAATACATTTTTCATGTTCAGTTGGGATGCGGTTCCGCCGGGCGTACTCTATGTGGTTCGCCCACAGATGCCGATTCATGGCCCGCCTGGTCGACTGTGATTTTGGGCAGAGTGAACATTGTAAGCGGTGGGTATGAGGTCTGGTTCTGTTAGTGTCTGCGAGAGAGATAGAGTAGATGGGAGCCTAGGGAGGCATGCAGGTATGGCATACGTAACAAACTTACCTGCCGTATGGTCCTTCCGTGGATATAAGGTCGTGGTTGACACGAGCAGGCGCTGCTGTTGGCCATGAGAAGCGGTTGAGTGTTCTCATTGGCTTCGATGGAGGTGGTGTAGATGAGGCGCTCGCGGAGGTTGATGGGCTATGCCCCTGTGGGGAACCAGCTTCCGCCGACAGCGTGGAAGAGGAGGTACAAAGCCCCGGCGTAGGGGTATGGCAGGGTACAGTTGATGACATTGCTCTAGGTGCAGGGGCTGCGATCATCGGCCACTCACCGGCTATGCCGCCGAGAGATCCGATATAACCTGGCAAGGTGAGCTGGTCTTTGCCAGCAGGTGTGAAAGCGAACGGATCTTCTTGAATGAAGGTCAGCGCGTTGGCGGGTGGTAGTATAGATGATGTGGGTGCAGGTGGGCATGGGAACCACGCGTCGGCGGGTGTGGTAGACAGCATTGCCATGTCCACACTTTGCTCGCAGTCGATTCCATGGTACCCGGTGATGGGCTCGGGAACTTCAATTGTCAAAAAGAGTCGTCCCTGCACTCGCGTGTAGCAGGGACCGTACCCTTGAGCGTACGGGTTCATGGCGGGCCTTCCGGTGTGGCCAAGCGAAAGGCTGGTGGCGATGGATCAGGTGATATTTGATAGATGCTTCAAATTGTCGGTTGTTGTTTGGGTCTCTAGAGACAGTTAGTCAGGACTAGGCAAGGTAATATTTGCGAATTGGGCAGTTTAACGACGGTGACCAGGTCACATTTGGCGGGGGTTATCGCTAGTGGAGTGTTGATACCAGGTCTCGAAACATGGGCGACATGCTCGAAAGTCTTTTGCCAAACAGAGAACCACGAGGGAGACTTTCAAATGCCCATGACTTGACACCTGGCTGCTTGGCAAAGACGGGTTCCGCAGCCGCAATCCTAAAATCCTGAGGTATCAAAGAGTGTTCAATGGCACCGTGGTAGAGACCCCGGGGACTGTTGTCGAATGAATCCCTTCTAAATCCACGGCAAAGAGACTGAATCCTACGAACGCCTAGCGCAAACTCCGCGACAGGAGGGCGGGGTGCTGGATTCCACCGAGTCTGAAGGCGATCGTCGGCGGGCGAGGACATGCTGAGGAGGTAGCTAACCAAATCGATGAAATCCATGCCCGGCGGGTACTTGGTTGCCTCACCCTCGCTGTACGGGGATGGTAGTGGCGAAGGCGATACCGTGAAGAGCTCCGACATGATGAATCTTGCCAGAATAGGTAATACCGCGAGGTTTGCTGCTTGAGAGACCATGATTCTCCAGAAGACATCTAAGAGGGCTGTAGCATTACCACGAGTAGTCTCAAAATTGTTGAACAAGACTCCTCTTTCCCTGTGGCGTTTCTCCTGGTAGGAATCAATGTCGATAGACTCGACGCCGAGAATCGAAAACACGCAGACTGTGAGAGCGAAAAACAACCCGACCACGGTGACGCTTGAAGAGACATCATTGTACCCATTATTGGTGTTGTTGAAGTTGTCGAAGCCGCCGCGAAATCCGTCGATGTTCTCGATGCTGTTGTCTAGTTTCCGAGTAGAGGTCACTCGAGGCCTGAAGGCAATGCTGGTAATAACAATGACCATGATGAGCCCTATTTTGATCCAACTCCAGAACACGTGTGTCCTATTTTTATTCAGCAAATGCGTTCCGACCGCCGAGGGGGCAAAGATGAGGAGGACTTACACTCTTGTCACCGGTGACACTCTACTAAAGTAGACGGTGGTGAAGAGAACAAAGATAGGAAGCCAGGGGACACTCGGACCAAGATCTAGACGGCCAGGTCTATCTCCTTTCAAGGCGAACGGCATCATACCGCGAGCGAAGAAGGCAACCAGGGGGATCGTCCAACAACCCAGACCGCAAATAAACTCCTGTCGACGTCGGAGCACCTGCATTGTGGGGTGCATTGCGCGGTACACGTAGCCGAGAATTTTGGCCTGTGGCGTCTCAGGGAAACCAATCGCGGCAAACGGGAGTTCCAGGGTGGTGTGAAGAACCGCGGCGGAAATAAAAACGACGAAGATAGCAGCGGTGTAAGCAAGAACAGAAGCCGGGGGAACCTCGAAAATGGCGCGGGCCACAGTGGTATGGAGGAGGAGGGCAGTGATAGTGGACTTGCCGATGGGGACGTTGTGGTAGGCATCAAGACGTCTGCCCAGCATGAGGTCGTCGCGGAGGGCCGACCGTTGCCGATTCCGTTCAAAGTCGGCCTGCATTATTGTCGTGGTCAAGTCCAGGTAATGCAGCCCCCGTCCCTGTCCGACTAATTGATCGACTCGGAACCTGTCGTTCGACCCCTGCGCCATGGTGATGCGGCACCGTGATCACAGGGTTAGGGTTTGGCGATGAGATTGACAATTGGGAATCAGCAGTTGTGTTTGGAGAAGCCAAGTTAGAATTTGTGCCTGAGCGTGGAAACCTGCCGATTGGCTCTGAAGAGGGCAGGTAGCAGGGTATGAGGACGGAAATACGAGAGTGGTGAGGACGGATGGAGACTTGGCCAGGAAAGGGCGATTGGGTCTTTTATCACGGGCCTCCGGAGAAGCGAGCATGGTTGCCCGCATGGCAGCTGCATTGAGGACCTGCTGCCTGTAGACGCCCCGGCGCCATCGGACCTCAGCCACACTCACCGAAAAAATGGCGGGAGCACTGGCGAATGAGCGCTTCGAGCCCAGTGTGCATGAACGCCCCCTGATGTCCTACTTCGATGAAGCTGCAGAGCAGCGAATCGGCGTTTTTTGCTCCCGCCAAATGCATGTGCTGGAGCCGCGAACTCAGCGAGGCACTAGGTGGGAGCATGTGCAAAGCACCAATTTGAGGGCCATTCCGTCAGATTTGGACACTGGATTCGATTCTCCTTTCGCAAAACCCCATGCCCGTTTTAACCCCGGAGCTCTGGGAAGAAAGAGGCTTCCGGAACAGCCATGCGACCCACACGGGCCGAATGCCGCACGCCTTTTTCGGGTTCGGCGCCAGCAAGCTGGGTCTCCACAACTCGGTCCGGGCAGAGCCGTCCTCCGTTTCCACATTTTAAGGGTAGGGGTGTCAACACCACAAGCTAAAAGCGGGACGTGGTAGATACCTACCTAGGTGCCGAGCTGCACCATCGCAATCATAGATAGTGAATTGGACGCTAGGGCAGACATGCATGCAACAATCTTATCTTTTTAGGAAAAGACGCTGTTTTTGGTTAGCTAGGTACCACAGACTTTAACTGGTCATCAGCATCGTTGGCAGCTGGTCGCGGTTTTCCCGGCCAGGATAATGAAGGACCAGGTGCCACCCCACCACTGTTCGCTCTTTCTCAACTTTCATTCTCAACGCCGTCACCCCGCCCACACAAACCATGAATTTGGCACACGCACAACTGATTCTGAATAATCTCCAGAGCGACGGCCTCTCTAATTGTGGCCTCATCCTCTACAAAACCGACTACGTGCCCGAGAACGAGTCGAAATGGACCGAGCTGGTTGAGCGTATCAGCCAGGACGAGTATGAAGACATTTGCACCGACGGAGACGACGGCGCTATTTCTACCGTCGCATCAGGATCGGTTCAGCGGCGAGCTGGAGGAGATTGCGCCGCCTAGCGAAGAGGAGCCGCATGCTGCACGTGCATACGATGGCGATACGTAAGACTAGGTCTATTCATTTACTACATCGTCTAGCAGCTGTGTCTATTCACCACCCTATGCCACTTCCAACAGTTGCATTGACTCTTCGAATGAGTAGGCGTTGGCGCAGCTGCACATCTGGTCGCCACTGTCGTCGTGAGTCTTCGGACCCGTCCGGTGGCCTCACTCCGCGTTAGCCCGCAGGAGAGGATGGTAATTGCCGATGCAACGTGAGAAATTGCGAAATTCTCTGGAAAGAACGACGGTTTTCGTGTCGGCTGTTTGCGTGCCACCTTAGTGTGCGGGCCTATTCGCGTTCGGATTGGTCTTGCGAAGGCACGGCTGCCTCACACTACCAAGGTAGTCTCAGATTAAAATGGCCCCCATCGGCTTTCTCTCCTTCCCACCGGAGATCAGTAACAAGATCTACAGGCTTGTTCTTATAACCCCGACCAGCATCGAACTCGATCATGACCACAACTACTGGGCGGAATACACTCTGAAGCTGACAGCCCAATTGCTACGCACATATCTCTAGATCCATACAGAGGCTCTGCCTATCCTCTACAGCGAACACTGGCAGTAGTGTTCAGCAGCGTCTTCACAGGCTGTGTAAGTAACAAGACATGCCTCCAACAGCACACGACGATAGTAAGATTGCATTGCAGCGCGATTATCGAAAAGGCAGCTAGACCTTCAATTTATGTCGGCAAGAATGAGATGGAGGCGAAGTTTAAGGCAGCTGTGGTTCAATAGCTTGAGTGGCTCTTTTTCTTGCTCTGGCCTTTGTTAAAAATGCATTTGAGGCTTCAGAGATGTGTTTAAAGCAAGTTAAAGGCTCACCGATAAGCCCTTGTGTAAGATGATGCCTGGTAGAGCTGACACTGTGACGCACATGATGGGAATCCACAGCCAACGTTCCCGCCCGGGAGCTTGCGGTGCCCGTGACAGACCTGCTCCCCGGCTTCTGGAACAACGCTACCCTCTCGCAGGTCACCACAAAGATGGTGTGCGAGCACATCATCACCACAGGCTGTGGAGCCTTCGTCGGCGGGGTGTACCTACCCGAAATGGAGGCCATCAGACGGCAGTACCAGGGGAGCCTAGTGGCATTCGCTGTCGCGGGGGAGCCGAATGCGAGTGGAAGCAAGGATTACTGGGTACATCCTGTCGCAAGGGATTAGTTGGAGGATGTGCTGATGGTGAAGAGCAAGAGTTTTGCAAATGCGACGGATAGTGTGACGACCGAGGATGCGTGCGGGTTCTGGGCGTGCATCGCGGCGGCGGTGACGGCGGGGGGGGTTCCCAGCGGGTTTGGGTGTGGGGTATCCGAGTTAACAGAGGGGGAGCTTGATTTTAACGTGTAGAGTGGTGAGAAAGGGGAGGAAAGGGGGCTGTGATGGAACAGGATGCAGGTACCGATGGACTCTATATCACATTGCTCACATACGCGCTCGACTTGAACGTGTGCTTGCTAACCTTCTTAACCTGCTTCGCGTTCGCGTCCGGCTTGAGCCGCTATACTTCGTAGCGTAGATTGTCGGTTGGCCGGTAGGACCTGCTGTTAATTCTCTCTGGGACGGCGCTCTTGTGCACTACCATCTTGCGGTCCTTGCTGAGAATGTCGGCCTCCGTGATGGAACATTTGAGGCTTACAAAACGGGCATTACGCATCCACTCGCCGAAGCCTTCGATGATGACTTGCAGCGAAAAATACCGCAGGCTCGCGCTTTTGTGGCTGTAGTCTGCGCGGATGATGTACCTCGGTGCAGGGCAGACGAATTGATAGAAATCGCGGTACGCCATCACGCTCGAACCGTGGTGCGCGATCTTGAGCACGCTCAGCCATATGGACGCGAGCCCCGACTTGTTCTACCACGCTGTAATAGTAATAGTAAATAATAGCCCTGACTATCTGAACTAGTATACGTAAACGGCTTAAAACTGGGTTTAGAAAGTTATCTACGCGGCTCTACTGCCATTTCAAGCTGTGGTAACTATAGTTAAGGCAGCCCAGAGCGTAGGACATTAACCCCCTCGCTCAACCAAGGCGGTAACCGCTCAGTTCCGAAGAAGGAAAGGGAAATTCGTGGTGTCGATTTGGCATCTAATAGGGGGCACCCACATTTTCTTAGGGGGGCATCCACGCACGGCCCATTTTAATAGGGGGGCACCCCTCCGCATGCGGGGTTAGGGTTATGTATGGGTAGAAAATTGATCTAAGTCCGTTTGCATCATTCGCCTTGTGACAATTCTGCTATCTTCAACCAAATTTCGACTTCACTCAGGCACCACAACAGCAACAACCGTTTGTCACATCGCTCTAATATGGTTCATATAGCTAATAAAGTGGCCAGACTATGCCCTGAAGCAATTAGAAGTGCCAGATTCCCGTTCGTTGTCGCGCAATCGCGGAGTTCCGCACCTGCAGCAATGTTAGCCAATGCAGGGCGGATCGTGATCCCCGACAGCGACAGCGACGGCGAGCCGTACTACTACAGTGATATTTACGGCAAGCCGTACTATTACAGTGATATTCTCAGTCAAGGAAGCGGGCTGCAACGGGCGTCTCTACTAACGAACAGGTGGGAGAATTGAGTTTGGTCCCTGCAAGGCCTGCGAAGAAGACCAGGAGCGGCCGCACGGTCAAAGCCACGGAGAGAGCAATGGGCGCAGTGTAGTGGAAAAACGCAGAGTCTGGGCATTTCGCTGGGGTTGTAATAGTAATACTAGAATAGATTTCAGGCCTCGCGGCCTTGCAGTAATGCTGAGAATCATTTGGATTACAGTTTGGTATCAAGAGTTGCTGCAAAAAAAGATCTCACACTATTGCAGTAATGGTGGAAGCCATACAATTTGTGGGGGGGTGCCCCTCCATTAAAATGGGCCATGCGTGGGTGCCCCCCTATTAGATGCCGTCGATTTTAGGGTGGTGAAATGGGTATGGTCGAGGCCAAAATTGGTCGAGCAGCGCATCACCTGATATACAACCCCAAGATGTTTTTTGGAGGCAGGTGCCAAACAGGATCCTGTGTTCAAAAAAACGATGACTCTTCACAGGGACTAAACAGGAGGTAGGAGCCAAGTCGCCAGCGCCCTCCAGCCTAAGCAAGCAAGTGCTTTCCAACAAAAAAAATAGGGACTCAGTAATGTGGCATGTGCCACCCGGCCTTAACAGGAGCCCCAACAGTTCTACCAGGTTTCATAACCCCACCGACCTCAACAGCCCACCACCAGTACCACTAACTGCCACCATCACCACCATGGGGCTTGGTGACCTACACCATACAACACCCAAGAAGGCTAAGATACTTGGCACAATTCACTACCTACGAACCCACAATCTTCCTTTCCACACAATCGACGTTTTTCGGCATAACCAGGTCAGTAAAACCAGGCTGGCAAATTGTGCACGACGGAGATGGTGAAGAACATCGCGAACGGAGACATCTGGAAACCGAGGCCCAAGCGATGGAGGAAGTGCTCAGGAAGTACGGGCATAAGGCACGCCATTTAACCTAGAAAGGCCTGGCTATCGATGCCGGTCTGCCAGACGTTTCGTCTCATATAATTACACGGGTAATAGGTACTCTTAACTACCGGTATTATATTGCCTGAAGGGATCACACCACCCATTGGCACCGAGGAAACTGTCCCCAGCGTCGTGTGCCGCGCCCGTCACTTGAGGGGCCATTAGCGAATGCGCGGCATAGCACGTGCAGATCCGGGGTTTGGGGCCAATGGGAAGCCCCGCATTGGAGATGTTCTAGACCTCGAGAGGCCCTGATGCCCCCCTCATCTTCCCACCTCCATGTGCTTCCTGCGACTGCCATCCAACCGAAGCTCAGGGGGCAGTTCCGGCCCCACCCAGCTGGGAGCCTCCCGACGCAGCTTAAGCTTGGTCTTCCGGATCATGCTCCCAGGATGACGTGATGGTCCGGCTCGGCGACATGAAGTCGACGACCCCGGGGACAACACACCCCGCGGCCTCCTGAAATACAAGGATAAATTTTTCGCCCATTGGTCACACAGCTATTGGCCGGATATGACACGCCATGACCCTTCTGCCATATAACGATTGCTGAGAGCTGCGTAACTGAAGACCAACGGCTTGGGTCGGCATTCCACTTGAATTCGAGCCAACCTTTTGAGAGTGTGAGGTGATTTCCAAGGCCGTGGCGCACTTGAGCCTTCGAGTTTCTCCGTCCTGCAACCCGGTCCAACCCGGTCTCCTGTCCCTAGTTCACCCTCTTCCCACCAAGCTGGGTCCCGAGTGGCTACATTAGGCGGATCAGCTAACTCGAACCTTCCCCCGAGCCGTCCGCTCCAACGGGATTCTCAACGAAAAATATCTCGGGCATTTGCTCTGCTTGATCACATACTAGGGTTGGATCAAGCCAGAAGAAGCAAGAAGCAGCCAGCGATCCCGGCCTTTCCGCTCTCCCGTAGGTAACGCGCCGCTGGCAGCCATCGGTATATAGACTGACTGATCTGGTGAGTGGGAACAGATGCCATTCTGGTTCTTGTCGGTTCCGAAGGCGTCTTGGCCATCTAGAAACACAGTCAGCAACCGTTTCACAGCAATACCATTCATCAAAAATGTTGCCGAGACCGACCGATGATCTGCAGTTCTTCGACTATGACGTTCAGGAGCCAGAGGTATGCAGACTTTCATCAATTTCATCCTCCAGACGCCCGCTATGACACCACATCTGCTTCGCTGCTTCGAGTGTGCCGGGTTGAGGGCTTGTCGACCTAGAGCAATTGGGCAGAAACAGAACGACGGCGAAAGGAATTTGTGCCTCAGGAGATACGACGCTGTCCGAAGCCTCGGCCATGGTCTTGCCAAAGGGGTGCGAGGAAGAGAAAAAAAGGGATGGCCGGGCCGGATTTATGGAGGATGGACACCGCCGAGAGTAAAAAGGCAAAGAAACGGCAGATGGTGTGCGCTGGCGAATCATGGCTC
>Ga0247770_1002364_pt1 | contig 10406 bp, 6 predicted proteins | sample UWRJL136409B6_FD_179943 | JGI IMG/M metagenome (GOLD analysis project Ga0247770, IMG submission 179943) | Plant litter microbial communities from Arlington Agricultural Research Station in Wisconsin, United States - UWRJ-L136-409B-6 | ecosystem: Environmental > Terrestrial > Plant litter >... | reverse complement strand
GGGATCGGGGATCGGGGATCGGGGATCGGGGATCGGGGATCGGGGATCGGGGATCGGGGATCGGAAGATGATCATCGATCGATCGCCGTCAACCCCCACGACCATCGATCACCATCTACCGATCACGATCCGCCGATCATCATCCACCGAATGCGATTCGCCGGCCGGGATGACCGCACGATCGGGCGATTTTCATCGTCCGACCGTGGTCCTGGGTTCTTCCGCCCGGTTGAAACCGGGGGCTACAAAGGCACAAAGTCCGCCTTCGCGGACTGCGGCGGAGGCATTGGTGCGTCGGGCGAAGTGAGGTGGGGCGGCGGCTGGGACGGGCGAATGAATTCGCTGCAACAACGGCGCAAAGTCCGCCTTCGCGGACTCCGAGTCCTCGGGATCGGTGCGTCAGGCGGAGCGTCGTGCATCATCGGGTGCGCCGGTCGACTTTCCTTCGCACCTTCGCACTCACGCACCGCCGTTGGGGAGTCGCACGGTGAACGTGCTCCCGGCTCCGACTTCGCTGGCGACGGTGACGTCGCCGCCGAGGAGTCGGGCGAGGCGGCGGCTGACGGCGAGGCCCAGGCCGGTGCCGCCGGCGCTGCGGGTGGTGGCGTCGTCCACCTGGCGGAAGGCTTCGAAGATCATCTCGTGGAAGCGCGGGTCCACGCCGATCCCGGTGTCGCGCACGTGCAGGAGGACTTCCGCGCCGGCGCGCTCCACGTCGAAGGAGACGCTTCCCCGGTCGGTGAACTTGACGGCGTTCCCCAGCAGGTTCACCAGGATCTGCCGCAGCTTGCGCGGGTCGGTGCGCAGGGTGCGGGGCTCCACCCGCCCGGGGACGCGGAACTCGATCCCGCACGAGGCGGCCAGCGGCTCGATGATGGCCGTCACCTCGCCGATGACGGCGGAGAGGTCCACGTCCTCCAGCGACACCGTCTCGCGCCCCGCCTCCAGCCGCGAGAAGGTGAGGATCTCCTCGATGATGGAGAGGAGGTGGTTGGAGGCCAGGCGGATGCGCTCCACCTGAGCCCGCGAGGCGTCGGGGATGGTCTCGGGGATCCCCATCAGCAGCAGGTCCACGTACCCCAGCATGGCATTCAGCGGGGTGCGCAGCTCGTGGCTCATGGTGGCCAGGAAGCCGCTCTTGGCGCGGTTGCCGGCCAGCGCCTCCTCGTACAGCCGCGCGTTCTCCAGCGCCAGCGCGGCGCGGTGGGCCAGCTCGCGCGCCAGCGGCAGGTCGTCCTCGCCGAAGCGGCGCCCCGACTCGGCCTGCACCAGCGAGAGCACGCCGAAGGTGCGCCCGCCGGCCGTGAGCGGAACGGAGAGCGAGGAGCGGAAGCCCACCTCGGCCAGGATCCGCCGGTGCTCGTCGTCGTGCCCCAGGAGCTCGGGGAACTCGGGCGGGATCTCGGGGAGGAGCTCGGGCTCGCCCGTCCGCAGCACCTTGGCGGTGCCGTGCGGGTCGTCGGCGCGGATGGGGAAGCGGCCCAGGACGTCGAAGGCCAGCTCCACCCTCGCGGGGTCCTGGTGGCCGGCGGCCAGGAGGCGGATGGGGCCGCCGGGCTCGTCCTGCACCTCCACGAAGCACCAGTCGGCGATGTCCGGGACGGCCAGCCGGGCCACGGCGCGGACCGTCTCGCGGTAGTCCAGCGAGGCGGCCAGCCGGTTCCCCGCCTCGGCCAGGATCTCCACGCGCCGCCGCGCGGCGGCGATCTCCCCGGCGGCGCGCTCGCGCTCGGTGACGTCGGCGATGACGGAGAGGACGCCGTAGACGCGGCCCTCGGGGTCGGTGAGGGGCTGGTAGACGAAGTCCACCAGGTGCTCCTCGTCCACGCCGTCGCCGTCGCGGTCCCAGCGCGCGGGGGCGGCGGTGGCGGCGAACGCCTCGCCCGTGCGGTAGACGCGGTCCAGGAGGTCGGCGAAGCCCTGCCCGGCGATCTCCGGGAGCGCCTCGCGCGCGGGCTTCCCGATCAGCTCGCGCCGCCCGCCCATCATCCGGCTCATCCGGTCGCTGACGGCCACGAAGACGTGCTCGGGGCCCTCGTGCACGGAGAGGGAGACGGGGAGCTGGGCCAGGACGCGGCGCAGCGTCTGGCGCTCGCTCTCGCGGGCGGCCTCGGCGCGGCGGCGGCGGGTGACGTCCTGCATGGCGCCGATCATCCGCAGCGGCCGCCCGTCCTCGCCGCGCAGCAGGTAGCCGCGGTCGAAGACGTCCACCCAGCCGCCGTCCTTGCGCCGGAAGCGGTACTCGGCGCTCCACCCCTCGGCGCTGGCGTCGATGGCGGCGTGGATGTCCGTCATCACCCGCTCGCGGTCGTCGGGGTGGATCTGCGCGGTCCACCAGGCGCCGGTGGTGCCCATCTCCTCCAGCGCGTAGCCCAGGACGTCGGCGGCGGCGTCGTTCCAGAAGACCAGGTCGGCCTCCAGGTCCCAGTCCCACACCAGGTCGCGGGTGGCGCGGAGCGCCAGGCGGAAGCGCTCCTCGCTCTCGCGGAGCGCGGCCTGGGCGGTGCGGCGCGCGTGCACGTCGGCCAGGGTGCCGATCCACTCGCGGACGGCGCCGGCCTCGTCCAGCACGGGGGCGGCGCGGGCCACGAACCAGCGGTGGCCGCCATCCCTCACCCGGATGCGGAACTCCACCTCCAGCGGTGCCCGGGCCACGCGGGCGCGGTCCCACGCGGCGAAGGCGCGGGGGCGGTCGTCGGGGTGGATGGAGCGGTGCCAGGCGCCGACGGCCTCCTCCGGCTCCCCCGTCAGCTCGCTCCACCCGGCCAGGTGGGAGACGCGCCCCTCCGCGTCGGCCACCCCCACCATCTGCGCGGTGGCCTCCACCAGCGACCGGTAGCGCTCGCCGGAGTGGAGGAGCGCCTCCTCGGCCCGGCGGCGGTCGGTGATGTCGATGCACGAGCCCACGTAGCCCAGGAACTCGCCCCGGGCGTCGCGGCGGGGGACGCCGTGGTCCAGCACCCAGCGGTACTCGCCGTCCCTCCGCCGGAGCCGGAACTCCATCCGGAACTCCTGGCGACGGTCGAAGGCTTCCTGGCAGAAGGAGGCGGCGCGGTCGCGGTCGTCGGGATGGATCGATTCGACCCACCCGTAGCCCAGCTCCTCGGCCAGCGTGCGGCCGGTGAACTCCAGCCAGGGGCGGTTGAAGTAGGTGCCGCGGTTGCGCGTGTCGGCCAGCCAGATGAGGACGGGCGCGGTGTCGGCCAGCGAGCGGAAGCGCTCCTCGCTCTCGCGGAGCGCGGCCTCGGCGCCGCGGGCGGCGGTGACGTCGCGCACGACCACGGCGGCCCCCTCGGCCGTGGCGAAGGCGCGCACGTCCAGCCAGCGGCCGCTCTCCGGCAGGTGCTCCACGCACGAGGCGGTGACGCGCTCCGTCATGGCCCGGCGCATCTCGCGCTCCACGCGCGTCCCCGCCAGCTCCGGGATGGCCTCCCACACCACGCGCCCCAGCAGCTCCGCCCGCGGACGCCCCGCGATGCGCTCCAGCCGCGCGTTCACCGCCGTGTACCGCCACTCCCGGTCGAACGCCGCGAACCCGTCCGCCAGGTTCTCCAGCACCGAAGCCGCCCGCTCCGCCTGCAACGCCCGCCCGCCATCGGTGGATCGATCCGCGTCGGTCGATCGATTCACATCCACGGATCGATGCGCATCATCCAATCGACCGACGTCCACCGATCGCCCGGCATCCATCGACCGTCCCGCATCCCTGGATCGATCTGAATCCGTCGATCGATCCACGTCCTTCGATCGCCCCGGATCCATCGATCGATCCACATCCATCGATCGTCCCGGATCCATCGATCGATCCGCATCCATCGATCGATCCACATCCGCTGATCGACCCGCATCCATCGATCGTCCCGCATCCATCGATCGACCCGCATCCACCGATCGTCCCGCATCCATCGATCGACCCGCATCCACCGATCGTCCCGCATCTGCCGAACGGGCCGGAGATACGGATTGAGCCGCATCACCCGATTGATCTTTTGCGGTAGATGGGGGCGCGGAGGAGACGCGGAGGATGGCGACGACGCCCACGACCGCGCCGGCGTCGGAGCGGAGGGGGGCGCAGCGGGCCTCCAGCCAGCCGGCGCGGCCGGTCTCGGGCACCTCGAAGGACCAGGCGGCGGACGCCTGCGCCTCGCCGCGGAGGACGGCGCGCGCGGGGGCCTCCAGCGCGGCCAGCCAACGGAAGCGCGCGAACGGAGCGCCGCCCAGGACGGCCCGGTCGGGAGCGCCGGAGAGGCGCTCCATCTCGGGGTTCCAGGCGGTGCAGCGAAGCTCGCGGTCGAGCGCCAGGATGCCGTCGGGAGAGGCGGCGAGGAGGGCGGCGGAAAGCGCCGCGGGGGCGGAGGCGGTGCCGGACATGGGGAGGGCGGCCGGGCGGCCGCCTACTCCGCGGCGGCGGTGGCGGCCAGGAGGCGCGCGACTTCTTCCAGGACGCGTCGGGGCTCCACCGGCTTGGCCAGGTACCCGTCGCACCCGGCGGCCTCGGCCCGGGCGCGGTCCTCGGCCATGGCGTGCGCGGTGACGGCGATGACGGGGATGGAGGCCGTGGCGGGGTCGGCCTTGAGGCGGCGCGTGGCCTCCAGCCCGTCCATCCCCGGCATGCTGACGTCCATCAGGATGAGCGCGGGAAGGATGCGGGCCGCCTGCACCAGCCCCTCCTCGCCGGTCTCGGCCTCGTGCACCTCGTAGCCGTGGTGGCGGAGGATGGTGGTGTAGATGTCGCGGTTGTCCGCGTTGTCCTCGACGATGAGGATCGTGGCTACGCTCATGGAACCGGGCTGCGGGTGTGGGACGGCCTCCCATGGTCCGGGATGCGCCGTCCGGGATGCAAGAAGCGGGCGGTCCGGGAAAACGGCCGCGCGCCGGGCGCCCGGCGTGAGACGAGCGTTGCGCGCGCCCGCCCGGCGGCGTAATCTGCACCGCCGCTCGCCCCGCGCGCGAGGGGCGCCGGACGCGGGAGATCTGCCCGATCCAGTGCGGAACGCGGAAACGTCCGTCTCCGCGGCGCATGCCTACCCGCGCCGGGGTCCGGAAGGTCCGCCGGCCGAACACCTCCATCACGAACCACCGAACCACGGGACCATGGCCGGAGCGCTGAAGAAACTCTCGGGAGGCAACATCCTGAACCTGCTGCTGGTGTTCGTGCCGGTGGCGTTCGTGATGGAGTTCGTCCTGGAATCGCCGCCGCTGGCCATCTTCGTCATCTCGTGCCTGGGGATCATCCCCCTGGCCGGGCTGATGGGGCACGCCACGGAGGAGCTGGCCGAGCGGATGGGCGAGGGCGTGGGCGGCCTGCTGAACGCCACCTTCGGCAACGCGGCGGAGCTGATCATCGCCATCATGGCGCTGCGGGCGGGGCTGTACGACCTGGTGAAGGCGTCCATCACGGGCTCCATCATCGGCAACATCCTCCTGGTGTTCGGGCTCAGCACGCTGGTGGGCGGGCTGCGCTTTCCCACGCAGAAGTTCAACCCCACGGCGGCCTCCCTGGGGACCACGCTGCTGGTGCTCTCGGTGGTGGGGCTGCTGGTTCCCGCGGTGTTCCACGAGCTGGTGGGGAACACGGCGGTGGCGGCGGAGCGCAACCTGAGCATGGAGATCGCCGTCGTCCTGATGATCACCTACGTCCTGAGCCTGTTCTTCACGCTCAAGACGCACAAGCACCTCTACACCGGCGACGTGGAGTGCGAGGAGGACGAGGGCGAGCCGCACCGCTACGAGCACGCGCCCCTGTGGCGGCCGATCGCGATGCTGATGGCGGCGACGGTGGGGATCGCGTTCATGGCGGAGTTCCTGGTGGGGGCGGCGGAGGTGACGGCGCGGCAGCTGGGGTGGAGCGAGATCTTCGTGGGCGTGATCGTGGTCGCCATCATCGGCAACGCGGCGGAGCACTCCACGGCCATCATGATGGCGGCCAAGAACAAGATGGACGTGGCCATCAACATCGCGGTGGGAAGCAGCATCCAGGTGGCGCTCTTCGTGGCGCCGGTGCTGGTGTTCCTGAGCTATTTCCTGGCGCCGGCCGGACGCGGGCCGCTGGACCTGATCTTCACGCCGCTGGAGGTGCTGGCCATCGCGGCCGCGGCGGGGATCATGGCGTTCATCAGCCACGACGGGGAGAGCCACTGGATGGAGGGGGTGCAGCTGCTGGCGGTGTACGTGATCCTGGGGATCGCCTTCTACTTCCTCCCCCACGAAGCCGGCGCCGCGGCCGCGACGGCCGGCGGGCACTGAGGATTCCGGATCGCGAGATCGGCGGCGGCGGGCGCTTCGGGAGAGGCGCCCGCTGTTTCGCCGTTCCAGAATCGCAGACAAAGAGCACTCGCATAGTATTCTAGACTCCGGCGTACACGTTCTTCCTACCGCCCCTAGCTATGTCAGCCCCACCTCCGATATCGCCAGATCTTCTCGATTGTGTACAGCGACTCGCCGTGGTCCTTCACGCGAGAATCGAGATCCTCAACGCAATCATCGCGGCCGTGGTCAAGGAGCCGAGCGTTCCCGACATTCGCGCGGAGAAGCAAGTTCCTGAGTCAGTTGCACGAGTGTTGCCGTTGATGATCCAGGCACTCGGTTCATCCTGCCATACTCTGATCCGGCTGTCTGATGAGCCAGGACTTCACACGCGCGACTGCTATTCGATCGTCAGGTCCATCGTCGAGCTAGGCATCAATGTGTGCTACATCATGGCAAATGGAGACGAAGCTGCGGAGCGAGCTATGCGCCACACGCGCCAGAAGGCATATCGGGATTTGGAAAGAGAATCACAGATTGGAGACAACAGGATCCAGCTTCTATATACAGGAAAGCCGGACCCGGCGACTATCGACGGTTTGGAAGAAGAGCTAGCAGAGTTCGAGACCAAGAGCGGTCAAGAGAAGCAACAATGGGTTGACGCGAACGTAGACAAACGCATTGAGAGTGTCGGCATTGTGCTTGGGGAGCCGGTTCTCTCCGATCTCCACTTCGCACGCTTCGCGGTATACCGACATTCGTCCGAGGTACTGCACGGAACACACTTTGGCGTGCACCATTGTTTTGGGTTAACACTACCACGAGAGAAGAACGATCCTCTGAATCGAATGGGCGATAACCATATGGTGATTCTAATGGCCGCTAACCTCACCATCTCGGCGGTCGCTAATGCGTTCCATAAAAGCTACGGTTTTCCGGTCGCTGAAAAGCACTCGCTTGATTTGTGGAACGCTACGGGCGAAATCCCCTACTTCCGGAGAGGTGCGGAAGCAGCACGTGGCGATGCGTCTGCCGACCAGACGTAGCCTACTGCCCCTTGCGCGGCGCCCTCGATGCACCGCAATTCATGGCGAGCGTCCAATTCCGCCTAGATCCCCCGCATCCCTCCTCCATGGCGACCCGACGAGCTCCCGACATCGACCCGTCCGACCGGCTCGGAAGCGCGCTCAGCGCGGCGGAGCAGGCGTCGGAGGCGTTCACGCAGGCCAAGACGGAGCTGCTGCACCGCCTGGCCGAGATCGACGGCGCGGTGCTGGACATCGTGGAGCGCGCCTGGAACGCCACGCCGCCGGAGTTCCAGCGCTGCTTCCTGGTGCACATGGACGGCGGCGACGAGGAGCTTTCCCTCCCCGACTTCCTGCGCCTGCTGATGGAGCGCCCCGGCGGCACCGACGGCTCCTTCACCATCTCCGTCCCCGAGAACCTCTACGACGACAGCGAAGAGGGGGATGAGGACGAGGACGGCGACTTCGAGGACGCCGCCGCCGAAGAGGCATACGCCGCGGACGAGGAAGACGAGGACGACGCGGAGCCCGAGCCGCCACCGCCGCCTCCCACGCCCCGCCGCAAAGGCCCCCCGCCTCCACCCCCGCCCGCCGACGAGGTGGACGACGAGCTGGGGTTCTAGCGCGGACGGGCGGACGCGCGCCGGTCCGCGAGCCGGCGTCGCAACGGTGATCGGTCGAACGCGAGTCGGTGCCACATCAGGCGATCGAGCGCGTCGCCAAGCCCACGCGGGTGCGGGCGCGTGAACACACCCGCCAGAACCACGGGAAGCCTCGCCACGGATCTCCGCGACATCGGAGATCGAGCGGCGAGGCTTCGTGCGTGACGTCGTGGACGCAGGCCCTCGCGTCGAAGCACGCCACGAGCGAGATAACGCTCCTTCCCACCGCGCAACGGGGGGAGGGGGGCTGCCGCGGCATTTTGGACAGCCCGTAATGAATCGCGCGATCCCGCCGTTCTCCCCCTCCCCCGGGGGTTTTCGGGGGAGGGGGTCGGGGAGAGGGGGCCCACCTCGGGCCCGCGCGAATGCCCGTCACGCGCCGCGCGGCGACCTCCCTGGCTTGTGCAAAGTGGCACAAGGCCGCATCTTCCCGCGTTTCCATCCCGAAGTCCACGAGCAGGGAAGCGCCGTGCCGCAGGTCCAATCACGCCCGTCCGGATCCACTCTCCCCACGGACATCTCCGGCTCCGAGTTCGACGCGGTCGTCGTCGGCAGCGGCTTCGGCGGCGCCATGGCGGCGCTGGAGATGGTGGGGGCGGGGATGCGCGTGCTCATGGTGGAGCGCGGCGGATGGGTGGAGCGCGGACCCGCCAACTGGAGCGGCGAGGGCGCCTTCGTCCGCACCCCGTTCTACGCCGTCGACTCCGCCTACGACGTGATCGACGGGGCGAACTGGGCCACGCAGAACCTCTGCACCTGCGTGGGCGGGCCCTCCGTCTTCTACGGCGGCGCGTCGTTCCGCTTCCGCGAGCGCGACTTCGACGCGGCGCCGGAGATCGTGGGCGGGAGCGGGGCGCGGTGGCCGGTGGACTACGGCGCGCTGGAGCCGTTCTACTCGCGCGCGGAGCGGCTGCTGGGCGTGGCCGGCGCGGCGGGGGAGGATCCCACGGAGCCGCCTCGCAGCGCGCCGTATCCCCAGGCTCCCGCGAAGCTCGCCGGCACCTCGAAGCACATCGCGGACACGGCGCGGGCGATGGGGCTGCACCCGTTCCGCATCCCCCTGGCGATCAACCTGTCGTCCGAGATCGGCGCGGTGTGCGAGCAGTGCACCACCTGCGACGCCTTCGCCTGCGCGGTCGGCGCCAAGAACGACGTGGCGACGCGGGTGATCCCCACGCTGGTGGCGCGCGGGATGACGCTGCGCACCGACACCGTGGCCACGCGCCTGATCGCGGAGGGCGACCGGATCGCCGCCGTGGAGTGCGTCGACAAGGCGACGGGGGAGCGCTTCCTCGTCCGCGCGTCGACCTTCGTCGTGGCGGCGGGGGCGCTGGCGACGCCGCACCTGCTGCTGGCGTCGGGGCTTGACCGGCTCAATCCGGCGGGCGATGCCGTGGGCCGCTACCTGATGCGGCACTGCAACGCGATGACGTACGGCTTCTTCCTGCGTCCGCCCAACCCGGCGAACGAGCATCACAAGCAGGTGGCCATCCACGACTTCTACTTCGGCGCGCGGGAGGCGGGCGCGCCGGCGGGGAAGCTGGGGAACCTGCAGCAGGTGATGGGGCCCAACGCGGGGCTCATCGCCCACGTGCTCCCGAAGGCGCTGGGGTGGGTGGCGAAGCCGGCGGAGCAGCTTGCGAACCGCCTCACCGGCCTCCTCGCCATCGCCGAGGACCAGCCGCGCCCCGAGAACCGCGTCCGCGCCGACGCGTCGGTGACGGACGGCTTCGGGCTGCCCAGGATGGTCGTGGAGCACCGCTACACCGAGCGCGACCTGGCCGCGCGCGCCTTCCTGATCGGCAAGGCGAAGAAGATCCTGCGGCGCGCGGGCGCGAAGGCCTGCGTGACCTGGGACGTATCCACCTTCTCGCACGCGGTGGGCACGGTGCGGATGGGCAGGGACGAGCGCACGGCGCCCCTCGACCCGTCGTGCCGCTTCCGCGGGCTGGAGAACCTGTACGTGACCGACGGCAGCGTCTTCCCCACCTCCGCCGGGGTGAACCCGAGCCTGACCATCGCCGCCAACGCGCTGCGGGTGGGGCGGGAGATCGCCCGCGGCGCCGTTCCCGCCCTCGCTTCGATCGACGCGGGGGCGCGCTGATGGCGGCCTCGTTCGGGATCGCCTTCCTGGGGTGCGGGAAGATCACCATCGGCCACGCCAAGCGGCTGAAGGGGTACGACGGCGTGTCGCTCTTCTTCGCCAGCCGCGACCGCGCGAAGGCAGAGGACTATTCGAAGCGTCTCGGCGGCGCCGGCGCCTTCGGATCGTACGAGGAGGCGATGCGCGATCCGCGCGTGGACGCCGTGGTGGTCGCCACACCGCCGCACCTGCATCTGGAGCTGACGCTCGGCGCGCTGGCGGCGGGGAAGCACGTGGTGGTGGAGAAGCCGCCGTTCATGCGCGCGGCGGACTTCGAGACGGTGCGCGCGGCCAGGGAGGCGGCGGGGCGGCGCGTCTTCGTCGCCGAGA
>Ga0247770_1002362_pt1 | contig 10423 bp, 10 predicted proteins | sample UWRJL136409B6_FD_179943 | JGI IMG/M metagenome (GOLD analysis project Ga0247770, IMG submission 179943) | Plant litter microbial communities from Arlington Agricultural Research Station in Wisconsin, United States - UWRJ-L136-409B-6 | ecosystem: Environmental > Terrestrial > Plant litter >... | reverse complement strand
ATCGCGCACCACCACGAACTCGTCGAGAAGCTGCCGCACGGGAGTGAGATCGGCCTATTCCGCGGCACGTGCCCCGGTTATCAGGACCATCAGCACTCCGTCGACCAGCCTGATCAGACGCTCGCGCGGGACCGATTCACCAGCCGGTCCAGCGTAGTGGGCCAGGAGCGCGACTACTGTGTCACCCACGAGGTCGAACTCAACCTCCGACATAGGCGCGTGTCCCGCATCAGCCGCTCGCCTCGCAAGCTTGTCCAGTTCTGCCCGAACGAACGTGCCGAAGCGCTCGGCCAGGGTTCGATAAAGGTCCGGGTGCATCCGCGCCATCTCCATCGTCGCGATGACGATTTCGGGGCGGTCGTCGCAGTTGCCGGCTTGCTCGATCAACGCCAGAAGATCGTCTCGCAGCGATGTGCCTGGATAGCGAGGCGGATCCATCGGATTCAGTGTGGCGACGGCATCGGCCACGAGATCCGCTTTGGTCGTCCAACGCCGATAAAGCGTCGCCTTCGATACCCCTGCCCGCGCCGCCACATCGGTCATCGTTAGCCCGTGGTACCCGTTCTCACCGAGTAGCGCGAGCGTTGCTCCGATAATGAGGTCGTCGCGGCCTTTGTCTTGGGCGCGCCCCCGTGCCGCCGGCGGCAGACGACGCTGATGTCGTTCAGCCTGGTCGTTCATAGCACCCCATGTAGCTCCAGTAATCCGAAACGAGGCCGTACCGAAACGTTTACGTTTCGTATTGGCCAACCTTATAATGGGGGGAGAACTACCCCGGCGCCAAGCGCCGCATACACTCTCTGCGAGGCTTCCCATGTCAGACCCCAGCAACCGCCCGATCCTTGTGACGGGTGCCACCGGCAAACAAGGTGGTGCCGTCGTCCGCGCGCTACTGAAGGCGGGTCGCCCCGTGCGCGCGCTGACGCGCGATCCCGGCTCGGCTGCAGGACAGGCACTTGCAGCGCAAGGCGTCGACGTCGTGAAGGGCGACTTCACTGATCCCGCCAGCCTCGATGCGGCATTGGCGGGGGTGGACGGCGTCTTCTCGATGCAGATGGGATCGCAGCCGAGTGACCCGGATACCGAGATCGTGACCGGCAAGGCATTGGTCGAGGCTGCCCGCCGCGCGGATGTCAACGTCATCGTCCACACCTCCGTCGCCCGGGCGGGGGATCACGAGAACTTCATCGGCTGGGACGAGGGGCGTTGGGAGCCGCTGTACTGGAAGAACAAGGCGGCCGTGAACGACATGGTCAAGACACAGGGCTTTCGCCACTGGGTGGTCCTGAAGCCTGCCTTGATCATGGAGGACCTGGTGCCACCGATGGTGGATTTCATGTTCCCCTCCCTTGCCGAACGCGGTCGGTTCGAGACTGCAATCGAACCGGAAACCGGCCTCGACTGGATCGCGGCCCAGGACATCGGCGCGTTCGCGGCCGCCGCCTTCGCCGACCCGGAGCGTTTCCACGGTCATGAGATCGACCTCTCTGCGGAATGCGTCACTTTGGTCGAGGTTGCAGCCAAGATCTCGGAGGCGACAGGGAAGCCGGTATCGGCCGTCACCTTCTCGGAGGATGAGATGCTCGCACAAGGCTACCATCCTGGGATGGTCAGCAGCCAGGCATGGGACAACATCGAGGGCTACAAGGTGAACCTCGATGCCGTTCGTAGCTGGGGGGTGCCGCTGACCACGCTCGACCAGTTCATCGAGCAGCACCGCGATAAGTTCGTTATCGGCTGAGCTTGAGTGTGGTGCGGCGGCTCGCAGACGGAGACAAACCAAGACGAAACCCGCGAGCCGCCGCTTAGGCATGCATTCGGGTGGAGGAAAGGCTTGTGCGGACCCCGCACCCTTGACCCTTTGAGGCGTGAGGCTGCTGGACAAGCATCGCGGCAGTCGCCTACCGCAGGCGACGTGCATCTGGGGCGCCCCTAAGAGGCGCCGCAGGTGTCCGCGCGTGTAGGCGGACAGGTCGGCGGCGATGAGGCGGGCAAGCTCGCGCGTGACCCAGCCGGCGGTTTCGCGGCACGCGAAACGCCCGGTCCCGCGTGCGCGGGGCCGGGTGTCCGGGGGCGCCCACGGACAGCAGCAACCGACAGCAGGCCCAAGCAGGCAGCGGTTAAGGCCTTGCAGGACACGCACTTAGCACCGACTGCACCGAATACGCTGCAACAACGGCGCGAAGTCCGCCTCGCGGACTGCTGCGTTGGCTGCGGTGTGGCGGGCCGGGATCGGAGCGATCGTCAGGTTCGATCCCCCGGTTGAATTGAAACCAGGGGCTACAAAGGCACGAAGGCCGCCTTCGCGGACTGCGGGGCGGCCTTTCGTGTGGAGAGGCGAGGATCGCGGGAGTGCCGGCGGGCGATGACCCTGCCGGCGCCTTTGAATCCGTACACTGGAGTGGATTCTGGCAACCTCGCGTAAAAGCCTGCCCAGCCACCTCCACCGGAACGGGGGAGGTGGCGGCTCTCAGGCCGCCGGAGGGGGCGCCGTGGCCGCGGACATGCGTGGACGCATGCTCCCACCCCGGAACCAAAAGAACTCGGGAATGCACGGCTGGACGCAGCATCCGGGATTCAGGTCCGGCCGCTCGACACCGTCCGCGCGGACGCCTGGTGGCGGCGAATCTCGGCGATGACGCGGGCGAGCGGGTACGGGCGGAGCGGGATGCGGGACTCGTCGCTGCCGGAGGCGGCGGGGTTCGCGTACCACTCCACCGCGCCGTCGCGGATGGGGCGCGCGGAAAGGTACCAGTTGCTCCCGGCCAGCAGCTCGCCGTCGCGGCGCAGGAACACCAGGTACCGCCCGGGCCGGAAATCCACCTGCGTGCAGATGAAGTCCTCCTGCGCGTGGATCGCGATCCGCGCGGGGAGCCGCCCCTTGTACGTCCGCAGCACCACCGCGTCCGCCGCCTGCGCGTATCGCCACGACCCGCCGCGCGCGTCCACCGCGCGCACCCGCTGCACGTCGACGATGGCGATGAACTCCGACCTTCGCACCATCTCCCCGGCCGGCGCGTAGTACGGGCGGGCCCACGAATGGGCCGCCAGGACCAGCGCGAGCGGAAGAGCGAGCCAGGGTTTCATCGCTACCTCGAGTCGTGGGGACGGGCTCCGGCCGTCCATATGCGGAGAGCGGACGCGTGCCGGTAGATCCCGGGGTTTCCGGAAGTGTTGCTCCGTCGGCCCCGGAGATCGCCCCTCCGCCGTCGCCTTCCATCCCACCATCGTTGCGGTCGCACGTTTCACGCGCAACATTGGGCGCCGTTCCTCTCCCGCGCGCCGCCACCCATCCACCCGGCCGCGCGCGGGTCCCGCTCCCATCTCCATCCCGATCCTGATGAAGATCTCCCGGTTTTCCGTCGTCGCGGCGGCGCTCGGCGCGCTGGCGGCGGCATCCCCCGCGTCCGCCCAGCGCGGGGCGCTGGCGGGGTTCGACGAGTACGTGCTGCAGGCCATGCGGACGTGGGAGGTGCCCGGCGCGGCCGTCGCCATCGTGCGCGGCGACAGCGTGATCCTGTCGCGCGGGTACGGCGTGCGCCAGGTCGGCCGCACGGAGGCGGTGGACGACCGCACGATCTTCGCCATCGGATCGTCGTCCAAGGCGTTCACGGCGGCGCTGGTGGGGATGCTGGTGGACGAGGGGAAGGCCAGGTGGGACGATCCCGTCATCGACCACCTCCCCGGCTTCCGCACCTTCGATCCCTACGTCAACCGGCAGATCACGCTCCGCGACCTGCTCACCCACCGCAGCGGCCTCTCGCGCGGCGACCTGACGTGGTACGGCACGGAGAACGACCGCGCGGAGCTGGTGCGGCGGCTGCGCTGGCTGGAGCCGTCGTGGGGGTTCCGCTCGCAGTTCGGCTACCAGAACCTGATGTACGTCACCGCCGGCGAGGTGGTGGCGGCGGAGATGGGGAAGCCCTGGGACGACGCGGTGCGCGAGCGGATCCTGGCGCCGCTGGGGATGAACGCCACCAGCACCAGCGTCCGCGCGCTCCGTGGGCAGGCCAACGTGGCCACGCCGCACGCGCTGATCGACGACACCGTGCGCGCGATGGAGTGGCGCGTCATCGACAACGCCGCCGCGGCGGGCGCCATCAACTCCAACGTGGTGGACATGGCGCGCTGGGTTCGCTTCCAGCTGGACAGCGCCCGCGCCGCCGGCAAGCCGCTGCTGAGCGCCTCCACCTTCGCCGAGACGCACATGCCGCAGACGGTGATCCGTCGCGAGGCCGCGGCGCGCGAGGCCAACCCGTTCACGCACTTCTCGTCGTACGGGCTGGGGTGGTTCCTGGAGGACTACCGCGGGCGCGAGCTGGTGCACCACGGCGGCAACATCGACGGGATGAGCGCGCTGGTGGCCATGATGCCGGGCGAGGACCTCGGCATCGTGATCCTCACCAACATGAACGCCACGCCCCTCCCCAACATCCTCATGCGCACGGCGTTCGACCGGCTGCTGGGGGCGCGCGGCAAGGACTGGAGCGCCGACCTCCGCCGCACCTTCGAGAAGCAGCAGGCCGCCGCGAAGGCGACGGAGCGCCGCGCCGACTCGCTGCGCGTGCGCGGCACCACGCCCTCGCTCCCGCTGGCGGCGTACGCGGGCACCTACGAGGACTCGCTCTACGGCGAGCTCAAGGTGACGCACCAGGACGGGCGGCTGGTGGCCACCCGGGGCCCGGCGTTCGTGGGCGACCTGGAGCACTGGCACTACAACACCTTCCGCGCGCGCTGGCGCAACCGGGCGCTGGGGAACGGGATGCTCAACTTCTCGCTGGGCTTCGACGGCAAGCCCGTGCAGGTGGAGCTGGAGAACGTGGGCGAGTTCCGCCGCGTGGAAAAGGTGGACACCACCGCCGCCGTGCGCCTGGACGCCGCCGCGCTCCAGCGGCTCACCGGCTCCTTCCGCGCCGCCGAGCCGCCCATCACCATCCAGGTGGAGCTGCTGGGCGACGTGCTCAAGCTCAACTTCCCCGGCCAGCCGCCGTACACGCTGGTCGCCGTCACCCCCACCCGCTTCCGCGTCACCCGCGAGGGGATGCCCCCCGGCTTCTTCGTCGACTACACGATGAAGGACGGCCGCGTGGAGTCCGTCCGCCTGGAGCAGCCCGCCCCCCGTCCCTCCATGACCCTGACCCCGGTCCGGTAGGCTGCCGGAGATCGAGGATGGGGATCGGGAGATCCTGATCGGGAGATGCCGAAGGGAGATTTTGATCGGGAGATGCGGATCGGCGGATCCTGATCCGATGATCCTGATCGGGATATGCGGATGCGAAGAAGGCGCGGGCTCCGGTCGAGTCCGCGCCTTCTCCGTTCCGCCGATCCGATCCGGCTTACGTGCCGACGGGCCGCATCCCCCGCCTGGCGACGGCGAGCGCGCCCGCCGCGCATCCGGCGCCGAGCAGCGCGCCCACGGCCAGAGCGTAGCCCATGTCCGTCGGCATCCGGTAGGCCGGGTCCGCCAGCGTTTCCCCGATTCGGACGATCGGCAGGGCCAGACCTCCCCCCGCGCCCCACAATCCCACACGCCACGCCGGGATCTCGGCGACGCCGCGCCCACGCTCCCCCAGCATCATCGCGGCACAGTAGACGAGCGCGCCGAATGCTCCCCAGACGGACCAGAGCGGGCCCAGGTCGAGAAAGCTCTCCGTGAAGCACGACGGATGCCGGCCCCTGGAGTGCAGCCACGCGGTCTTCAGGATGATGAAGCCCGTGCCGCTGATCCCCCAGACCACGCCCCAGGCAAAGAACGCAACGGCGATTCCGCGCAGCCGGCGCAGGATGAGCCTCACCATTCGACGGCTACTTGTCGCCGCCGAAGAGGCCGCCGAGCCCGCCGGCCATCTTGCCGAGGTCGGGGATCCCGCCCCCGCCGCCCGCGCTGCCGCCGTTGACCAGCTTCGACAGGGTGCCGCAGATGGGCGGAGGGAGCCGCGAATCGAGGAACTCCACCGCCGTGCGCGCCGCCGCCTCGGCCTTGTCCGCCGGAAGCCCCGTGCGCTGGCTGATCTGCTGCACCAGCTCGTCGAGCATCGCCATCGTCAACCTGCCTGTCGCGAGGGAGTGGATCTCAATCAGAGTTGGACGACACGAGCCGCAAGGAACGATCCGGTCACGCCCCGCTGAACCAGAAGCTCCGCATCGCCGCCAGGAACTCGCGGCTGATCGGCCACCCGCTGGCGGAGCCGATGACCGCGTCGATCCCGCAGCGCGGGCAGAGCGCCGTCTCGCCGCCATCCGTCCACTCGCTGATCTCGGACGGCGGATACGTCTTGCGGCAGTAGAAGCACCCGCACACCTCGCTCGCCAGCACCTGCTCGCGGTGCTCGATGGAGTCCTGGTGCGCGGCGCTGACGTCGAACACGGGCTCGTCGGAGCGGCGGGGAGTCATACGGGGGCGATGGAGGGAGAGATGGCGTGGGGAGAGATGGGGATCGAGGGCAGGCCGCGGTGGGGCCCCACGGATCGCTCAGGCTCTCCACCTCCCCCAAAACCCTGGGGGAGGATTGAACGGATTTGTGGATGCGAATTCCTGTGCGCGAAGCCGGCTGCGGTGGGACCCCCACCCGGCTCGCCTGGGCTCGCCACCCTCCCCCAAAAACCCCTGGGGGAGGGTTGAACGGATTCCTTCAGCGCGGCTTCGATCCGGGCGACGACGGAGGGGAGATCCTCGAGCACTTCCTCGTTGCGGAAGCGGAGGACCTTGTGGCCCCAGGCATTCAGGTGGGCGGTTCGTGCTTCGTCGCGCTCGCGCTGCTCGGGATGGTCGTGATATCCACCATCGACCTCGACGACCAGCTTGCGAGCAGCGCAATAAGATCCAGCACGAATTGCCCAACGGGGTGCTCCCGACGGAAGCGATATCCGCCGATCTGATCTTTGGGGAGAGCCTTCCACAGCGCCGCTCCCGCCTCCGTCGGCTCGCGCCGCATCTGGCGGACAACGATCTCCACCTCACGCGAGCTGCCTCGGGATGCGAGATTTCATCGCGGTAGCCGTGCAGTCGCCGTTGCCGTTCTCCCTCTCCCCCGGGGGTTTTTCGGGGGAGAGGGCCGGGGAGAGGGGGCCCGCCGAGGCGTGCGACACCGCCCGTCGAACCGAACCCGCGGATGCCGTTAGTTCACCGCGCCGTCGTGGATCACGTGCAGCGGTGCCACGGGCACGCGCTGGCCGTTGATGTCCAGCACGAACTCGTAGGTGCCCTCCACGGGGAAGACCACGCGGTCCAGCGGCATCACCAGGCGCGTCAGCGGCGGACCCTGCATCGGCTGGCGGCCGCCCACCTCGGTCTGGCCCTTGATGCTGAGCACGGGGCTGCGGGCGGGGTCCATCAGGTCCACCGACAGGTCGATGGTGCCGGTCTCGTGCGGCTCCCACTCCACCGCCACGGCCAGCGTGAACTCGTGCTGCGCGGGAAAGCCCGGCGCGTACAGCTGGTGGAAGACGCCGTGCACGTCCAGCCGGCCGTCCGGCCGCTCGTGGGCGTGCTCGCAGATCAGGGCGTAGAGAACCTTCAACGGAGTATCTCCGAGACGGAAGTGCGAAAGTGCGTGAGTGCGAAAGTGGATTCGCGGGGAATCCGGGCTCAGTACTGGTAGAACTCGATGGCCTCGCCGCGCTCGGCGGCGTGGCGGGCGGCGTCGGACAGGTCGCGCAGCTCGCCGGCGTAGAAGTCCAGCAGGTTGCCGTGCTCCAGCCGGAGCGGCGTTCCGCGGAAGATCCGCTCGAACTCCTCGGCCGTCAGGCGGAGCTCGTTTCTCCCGTCTCGATCCGAACGCGCCCGCATGAAGAGCTCGTCGGCGAGATCGGGAGCAACTTCGTTCACTTCGGGCGGGGCATAGGGGACATCGGCGGGAGGGAACCCCCATTGCATCTCATCGACCTCCCTGGCCGTGAGCTTGTCGTATGTCCCCAGGGCCATGTACGCATCGCCGTGGATCCTGAAGTACCCGGCGGCGCTCCCTTCAAACTGGCCGAACGGCTGCCAGATCTCGTACAGGGCCGGTAGCCGGTCGCGCGCCTCCTCCAGCGCCGCGAGGTAGGACTCCCACCAGCGGTGGAACTCGGCGCCGTCCACAACCTCCTGGCCGGCGAGGTTGCGGCACCAGCGATATGGATTCTCCGCGACCTTGTCCAGGAGCCCCGTGAGGTCGTCCCACACCACGTACGTGAAGCGCGCGCTGGCCCCGAAGTCCACCTCCCTGCAGGCGCAGCCAAAGCAGACGTGGTACGACATCCATCTCCCCCGTCAGGTGAAGCTCGATGCGCGGCCCATTCCACCAAGCACCAAGCACCAAGCACCAAGCACCTCAGCTCTCCATCCTCACCCGCACCGCCTCCGCGTGCCCGTGCAGCCCCTCGCTCTCCGCCAGCCGCACCACGTCCGCCGCGTGGGCGCGCAGGCGGTCCGCGGAGTAGCCGATCAGGCTGGTGCGCTTGACGAAGTCGTAGACGCCCAGCGGCGACGCGAACCGCGCCGTGCCGCCCGTCGGCAGGACGTGGTTGGGGCCCGCGAAGTAGTCGCCGATCGGCTCGGGGGACCAGGGGCCCAGGAAGATGGCGCCCGCGTTGCGGATGCGGCCGACCAGGGAGAGCGGATCGGCCACCAGCAGCTCCAGGTGCTCCGGCGCGCGCAGGTCCGCCGCCGCGGCGGCCGCGGCCAGGTCGGGGACGATGACGATCGCCCCGTTGCTCTCCAGCGCGGCGCGGGCCACGTCGCGGCGCGGGTTGCGCTCCAGCAGCCGCTCCACCTCGGCCGGCACGGCGGCGGCGAGCGCCTCCGATGTCGTCACCAGCCAGGCGATGGCGTCCGGATCGTGCTCCGCCTGGCCGATCAGGTCCGCCGCCACGTGCGCCGGGAGCGCCGTCTCGTCCGCGATCACCAGGATCTCCGACGGCCCCGCGATCATGTCGATGTCCACCAGGCCGAAGACCTGCCGCTTCGCCTCGGCCACCCACTTGTTGCCGGGGCCCACGATCTTGTCCACGCGCCCCACCGTCTCCGTCCCGTGCGCCAGCGCCGCCACCGCCTGCGCCCCGCCGATGCGGAAGACCTCCGTGACCCCCGCCACGTGCGCCGCCGCCAGGACGACGGGCTCGATGGCCCCGCCCGGCGTGGGGACCACCATGGCGATCTCCTCCACCCCCGCCACGCTGGCCGGGATGGCGTTCATCAGCACCGACGACGGATACGCCGCGCGGCCGCCGGGGACGTAGATCCCCACGCGGCGCAGCGGCGACACCTTCTGGCCCAGGATGGAGCCGTCGGGAAGGAACTCGACGAAGCCGTTCTCGCGCTGGCGCTGGTGGAAGCGGAGGATGTTGGCCGCCGCGCGCCGCAGCGACGCCAGCAGCTCCGCGTCGACCGACGCCGCCGCCCGCTCCAGCTCGTCCGCGCCGATGCGCAGCTCCGCCGCGGTGGAGATCTCCAGCGAGTCGAAGCGGCGCGTGTACTCCACCAGCGCCGCGTCGCCGCGCGTGGCCACGCCGCCCACGATCTCCGCCACCTTCGCGCGCAGCTCCGGGTCGTCCGTCGATGCCGCCGCGGCCATCTCCCGCAGCTCCGCGAACGGCGGCGCGGAGCGAAGCGTCCGAATCTTCAGCACGGGTCCGATCTGTTCGTCGATGTGATCCTGCAAACGCTCGAGCCGAGGTCGTCGCGGCCCGGGCGGTGTCGCCGCTGCCGCGCCCGAGCCTCGCTCTTTCCTCGGCTAGATTCCACGGCCCTGCCGTCGATCGCGAGGGGGCGAGATCCGCTCGGCCGGGCCTCGGAATGACAGCGTTACGGCCACGGATCATACGATCGGGTTCAGATCGCGAAGCATCCCCGCTCCGTCATCCCCGGCCCGTCATCCCCCCGTCTGTCATCCCGAGGCCGGTCCCGCGGAGCTCGTTCGCACATACGGAGATCCGCAGGCCGAAGGATCTATCGCCTGCCTCACGGCATCGTCGCGGCCCAAGCTATAGATCCTTCAGTCGCCGAAGCTCCTTCAGGCTGGCACTTCCGTGTGGGGCGATATCCATCGAACCAGCCGAATCGGGACGATGCGAGACGGAGCGCGGCTACCCGCTTGCCGTCCCCTGTCCCCTGTCCCCTGTAACCTTCCCCTTCCCCTCCACCGCCGCCGCCAGCTCCGCGATCAGCCGCTGGTGCTCCTCCAGCCGCAGCTTGTGGCTGGCGCGGTTGACGATCAGCCGCGCCGTCGATCCGCCGATCTCCTCCAGCACCACCAGGCCGTTCTCGTCCAGCGTGCGCCCCGTCTGCACCAGGTCCACGATCCAGTCCGAGAGCCCCAGGAGCGGCGCCAGCTCCACCGATCCGGAGATGCGGATCAGCTCCACCTGCATCCCCCGCCCGGCGAAGAAGCGTCGCGCCGACTCCACGTACTTGGTGGCCACGCGCGCCATCCCGCCGCCGGCA
>Ga0247770_1002361_pt1 | contig 10424 bp, 9 predicted proteins | sample UWRJL136409B6_FD_179943 | JGI IMG/M metagenome (GOLD analysis project Ga0247770, IMG submission 179943) | Plant litter microbial communities from Arlington Agricultural Research Station in Wisconsin, United States - UWRJ-L136-409B-6 | ecosystem: Environmental > Terrestrial > Plant litter >... | reverse complement strand
GTTTGCGAAGCACAACGGCAAACATTAGCGAGCCCACGGCCGGTCAACTCTTGCCCAACGATGCCCAACCACCCGGCCCGACACCGCTTAAGTTGCCACAACACCCACCTCCGCCTCCATCTCATTTTTGTTTCTGATCCACTCCCTTATTATCACTTCTCTTGTGGTGCCTTGTGCCTTGAGAAACCAAAGACTTCTTTTTCCCCGCCGTTGACGCTGAAGCCACAATCGAAGGGCCACAATTCCTGCGCCGCAATTTCATAGGCCAAAATCGATCCGCAAGCCACAATAGAGGCGTCACAAGGCTCGTTCCGACAGGCATTTGCGGGCCCGCGAGGGACCCTCTTTCCAGCTTTCTAAGAGAATCCTTGCCTCCAGTCGTGTCAGGTCTAGAAGAACGGTGGGAAGAGAGCGGTGCGATTTCATAGGCCTTTGGTACTACATGTCACGGATGTGAACGCATAAAATCCCGATCGGTCGCTGAACTGAGATGATATGGCTGGGCGACGAAATGTACAGTTCATGATATTGCTCCCGAGGCAGACGACTTCAGGCTAATCCTCCTAGGCGCTAGTTCCATTCCATATTCGGCTCCTGGAGAATGAATACAGCAACTATCGCAGTTCGCCCTCCGCCGATCTCCGACGGCTCTTCCCTGCGGTTATTCGTACGGCACGCGGCTATTTGATGAGCCCCGGCGATGATGTTATCACCTGGATCACAAAGGAGTTCGACCTCGAAAAGCTAGATAAGATTTCCGCTTGGCTGTGGATGGCGGGTAGGCCCGTGCCCCCGCATCCATTACACCACCAGCGCTTCATCAACCGATCTATCTACGTCGTGGAGCGCATGGATTTACACCTCGTTTGGACAACTGGCCGAATATTTCTGAAACCTCTCCCGCGGTTCCTGCTCGAGCCTGACTTCTGGAGCAGCGGGCTGGCCTGCATAGAAAACTGCGTTTGCCCGAACGGAGAGAGGGTCTATGGTTGCATGAACCAAGCTCGGAGGTCTGCTCTTGGCTTCCTGTTCTCCTACGCCGCACTGGTTTCTCACGAAATTGACTTTGACATCGCGAAACAAAATTTCTTGCTTCCCCCAGAGGTGACTTGGACAGGCTGGCAGCAGTTCGTTCGAGAAATCATCAACCATGTGGGCGACTTAAGCCAAATCCACAGGCGATTCGTTTACGGAGAGCTTCGCCAGAGCCGCGTGGACCGGATATGCAACTTTGGGCGCCTATCCTTTGTGGCATACTTGGGCGTCAGCTTAACTGATTTCTTTCAAAGTAATTTCACTTGGCTGACAAGTGCGACGGTATATATTGTTGTCGTCCTCACTGCCATGCAGCTAGGGCTGGCCACAAAGCCTCTTGCTGACAATGACAATTTCCATTTTGTATCGTACGGTTTCGCTGTTTTTTCTATATTAGGCCCTCTCGCCGCCATTGTGGTTTTCGTATTGGTCTATCTTTATTATGCTGTGAATGAGCTTCTAGTGTTGTCAACTTACAACAAGAGACGGATGATGGATTTGGCCATGGCAGGTTCCCTTATGGTATAGACCAACTTCAGGTAACTTCTGAACGCCTCCAAAAATTCAGGTTTTAGCTTAGGCATGTAAGTAATTCCAACACTTTGAAATCACTGTAGCCTCGGCTTGACCCCGGCTCTGGCAGCCTTGTGATTGAGATGGGATGGCGATTTGAGAGGGATAGCCACAGGTACCCGAACCAGTGACGTCACAGGAGTCACCTGGAAATGACTGCCGGCGGCAGATGCACACCGTGCTGGCGTTTTGTGTGGCTTGCGAAGTGCTTTGCACCCTTGAGAACCTCCGGGCAGCCGTTGTAAGGACAATCAAACGGTGTTGGCTGCATTCGGAGATGTTTAGTACGAAGATGCCTTGCTGGGCTATTAATACGCCATATTTTGGCCCGTTGGCTCTCTCTTACCTGGTCATCAGCCCACCTGCAGAAAGGACAGAATAGCAACGAAGTCGCCGAGCCTTGCACTACGGGTTTTACAATCCCATTCGTCGACAACTTTAGTAGGTCTGGCTTGGGGCTGCGTCTTATCTGAGGACGGTACGGGCTCTCTCGCCGCCTACAGAGCTGAGCTAGTGCCTTCACAAGGCTCACCCACAATAGGTAGAGCGCCTTTCTGTGGAGCACGTCTGCGGCCTGTGAGAAGAGCCAAGCTACCTGAGCCCGCTCGGGCAGCTCGTAGTTTATGGTCGGTGCGATTACCTTGGACGGTTTGACGCTGTCTAGCTGTCGGTTAATTTCCTCTATATGTATAGCATCATAGAAGTCTTTAATCGCCTGCTGCAGCCGTTCACCCTTTAACTTTTTGTTTAGGCGGTCGGCCTTCTTCTTATAGTCGTCGTGCTAGATGGCCAGCCTAGTTCCTTCGGCCACTGTACAGGTACTGTAGCCTTGTAACTTTATCGCTTCTAGCGTTTTACGTCTCTTTTAACAGTATTTTGTTAGTTCTGGATTTCGACTAACCTCAAACTGTTACTTATCTGTAAGGGCCGTCGGCGCGTTGCAGTGGCGGAGCAGCCGGCCGGTAAGATGGACTAGGTCGCGCTGCGGGGCACTACCAAAGCAAATCCACTAGCAATCTACGTCGTTGAAGGACGACATATAGTACTAGACGTACACTCTCAAGTCTCCTTGCCGATACCCTATGATCTTGTTTCGTTCCTCCGGGGTAAGAGCTTCTGTGTTAACGCACTGTCAACTTGTTTTCTTTGCTTTCCTTTCTAAAGGGATCTCCTACTGTTCAGCTTTTTACCTGACCCGCGACAGAGGTCGTACCATTCTAGTAACTTTGCCAGCCCGATAGGCCGACCCAGCCGGATTAAATGATTTCTTTCTTTTGAATATAGAAGGGCCTTGTTAAGAGCTACTTGTACCCCCTTTGCCGAAGGTTCGATATCGCGGAACATAGCAGGTATTGTTACAATAGATGTACAGGAGGCTTTTGACGAGGTCTTCCCAGGACGTCTCTTACTTCGCCTCCGCCAACAGGGATGGCCCCTGCCGGTGCTGGCTTGGGTCCGGTCGTACCTCACAGACAGGACTGCCAGCATCACCCTGGACGAGGAGACGTCGCAGCCGTTTGACCTTCTCTGCGGCCTACCGCAGGGCTCCCCAGTATCACCAATCCTCTTCTTGCTCTACGTTGAGTCTATCCTCAAGCTCCCTCTCCTACGCTCAGGACGCGGCGGCCGCTTTGGCTATGCTGACGATGCCTGCTTCCCTGCGGAGGGCCGCACCCTAAGCAGCTGTCGGCTAGCTCTGCAGGCAACCCTCTATCAAGTGCGAGAGTGGGGCGAGTCTAATGGGATCCTCTTCGCCGAGGAGAAGACAGAGCTACAGTACTTTACGCCAAGGACCCGGCCACCATTGGGAGAGCCTATTCAGGCTGGCAGCTACCAGGTTGCACCGAACAAGAAAACTAGATGGCTAGGTGTCCACTTTGACCGACGACTGACCTTTAAGGCCCATGTGGAATTGGCGTGTGCCCGGGCGAATAAAATCGCTTCCCATGTTAAGCACCTCCGTGGCACTACCTACGGGGCCGACCTAGCCCTGATCTGTCAAACCGTCCAAGGCTGTGCCCTTACCTCTCTCTTCTATGGCTGCAAGACCTGGTTCAATAAACGCCTAGGGAGAGGCAGTGTCGCCCTTGTCCAGAAGGCTCTTAACCACGCCGCACGAGCTGTCCTCCCGGTGAACTGTACAACACCTGAATCTGCAATACTACGGGAGACTGGCTCGAGCTATCACATGACCGCCTGGCAGCCCGAATCGCCGTGACAGAACACTCTCACCCGCTCCAATCTAGGTGGACGCGCCCTGCCATACGCTGGATCCGACAACGTCAGGCTATCCAGACGGGAACACCCTCACTCCGCCCACCCTGGGATCCTCTTGATCGCGATACCGCACGTCAAGCGATTGGGGCAACGGGCCGGGCCACCAGGCCTGCCCACTTCCTGACCTAGGTAGCTAATGTGCCTATCTTGGACTTGGTAGTATACTCTGACGGGTCACACCGAGACGGCCGGGCCGGGGCAGGCTACTATATCACCCGGGGGCCTTCGACAGAAATTGGCCAGGGCTCCATCGGTCTCGGCGATACCGCCGCTTTATACGACGCTGAGTTAGTAGCAGCCACCGCTGGGCTGGCTGCAGCGCTCCAGAGCCCAATGGCCAAGTACGCTACCAACGTTACGGTCTGCCTAGATAACGAGGAGGCAGCAATACGAATTCAAACCGGCGATGCTACCAAGACAAGCGCCCCGGAAATTTACACCTTCACGGCCCTAAGGACGGCCTGGCCGGCCCGACTGCAGACTGGACCAGGCCAGCCAGGGGTTGTCTACGTCCGCTGGGTCCCGGGCCACCAGGGGATTTCTGGCAACTTCGAGGCCGATAGGCTGGCCAATGCTGTCTGCGACCTACCGCCATCCCGGACGGCGGCTAGCCGTTCAGCCTCTCTGGCCCACGCTGAGGAGAGATATGATAGAGCCCTTCAGGACTACTGGACCAACCGGGCGCCTGCCAGGTACAAGGACCTTGGAATTACCGCACAAGGACGGCCCCCAACGGAGCTCGGCCTCCAACGAGTCATACTGGGCCGCCTTCTGGCTGCCCACTCTAGCCATGGGGACTTCTACAAGTATCACGAACGCTTCAACCACGAGGATTTCGTCCTCTACTGCTCCTGCGGTGCCAACAGGGCGCCAGACCACTTCTATCATTGCCCAATAGGACAGACACGAGCCCGAATCAGGGTGCCCAGGCTCCGAGATTCGGCGGGAGCCCTTGGCTGGCTGCTTGGCACTATGGCAGGTGCAAAGCACTTCCAGAGGTGGTGCCAAAGGTCTCGATTCTTTAACGACATCTGCCCTCTCCCAGTAGGCCCAAGGCGAAGACCTAGGCCTGCTTAAGGGCCTGCTTAAGGGCCTGCTTAAGGGCCGTAGGTGCCTTCTTGCAGAATGCTGCACCCGTAAGGCCTCCGTGAGGCCCCCCATGGGAGTACGATACCCCTGAGAATGCCTACTCTCATATGTATAGAGGCGCAATCCAATCAATCAATGATACTAGCTCCTCTCTCTTCACCAATATTGGCGCATCCTTGATCAGCGGGCCCGGGTAAGCCGCCCACGGCCAACTCGGCCGCCGGCGGTCGCGCGGCGTGGGCGCAGATGAGCGCCAACTGAGCAGTCGGGGAGGTCATATGTCGGGGAGGTCGTACGTCGGCAGGCCGCTGTGTACCGATACTGATCTGCCGATGCTGTAGCCGCGGTGGCTTGACCTGTCCCGCCGTCGATCTCTCACGTGGCAGCCCGATCTCACCGAGAGATCCAAATCTTCCGACTGCTCGCAATATCATTCTTCATCTTCGTAATCCGACGTTATTCCGGATGGCCTGCTCGCACATCTTGCGGTGAAACGGACAATCAGAGGTAAAGTCCATAGAGAGCTGCCGTCTCGTTGTAAGCCCAGATTAAAGTATCGCCCAACCTCTCCCTGCTTACATGCGGGCCAGCCATTCATCGGTATCTCGATGATCTGTCCATCCCTGTCGCATCACCTAGTTATCTCATATTTCACTCGGTACTATGATACACGTATACAAGCCCCATATTTCACAATCATCTGCCCGACCATAACCAAACCCCCTATAGCGGGCACAAAGAAAGCTATTAATAGAAAGGACCCGGTGAACCAAACTCCAACCATTTGAGACCAGAAGCCATCGCGCTCGTCCGCCTTGGCTGCCCCTATAGCTTCCAGAAAATCCATCCATTCCCGCCATATAGGAGCTACGAAGCCGAACAGTGCTCCGACAATAAACCAAGCTGTAACGAAAACTCGTTGCAGCGAAGTGCTCTCGACTCCCGGCTGGAACTTAGATATAACAGCTACTATCGTGAATGTGAAAGCAACTAGAATCATCGCCGCCATGCCAAACATGTATCGACTCTGGTCAGAGTGTTGTGGGAGGTTGCTTTTTGGCCACTCAAATCGTTTCTTCCCGCTATACGAGCTTGAAACCAAGTCTCGGGAGCGCTCTGAATCCATGCGAAAAGCAGAAGCAATTGGGATATAGATCCGGTCCTCGTCGTAATGAAGTTTTCCGATCTCGTTGATATAAAATGTGTTTTCCATGTTGTTCTCCGGATTCAGGTTTAATAGCCTCGCTTTGCCTTCTTGGCCAAGTTCCTCAACCTTCCATGGTCCGGCACGCTCGCGATTGTCCATGTATTGATCGGGAAGGTTGTGGTCTGTGTCAACGGAGCCCACTGTGCCAATAAAGTAACCCCCTCTACCTCTTGCTTCTTCCATCTCAGGCGACTCAACCATGTACAGCGTAGGATCTTTGCACGTTTTTAGGTAAGCCCCTGGCGCACCTAGAGAAAGGGGGAAGGCTCAGGGGGCATGGTCTGCTTACAGTCTGCATTGACTAGCTGTGCAATAAGGTTGAGGATTGTCATCAAGAGATATGGCACGACGGTGAGTCCAAATGCTGCATATCCATAAAGCTCCACCTGCTCTCCTTTCGCTCTATAGAGCGAGATTGCCGCGTAAATCGTCTGAAAGATAGCAATAAACGCCTTGGCGAGGCTATAGGTCGAGGAGATGTTGAAGGTCAATCCCTCCCGGGTATCCCGTGTTGGTAACACAACTGCATCTACGGGAAGAGGGGCTAGCTCATACCCGTCAGGGAAATAGTAGGTTCCATGGATCGCACAACTGCGTTGCTCAATGCTACCAACGTGAAAGCTGGTGCGCTTCCTGGAAACTATCCAGGGGGGCTGGCGAACTTCAGCTTTTCTATAATGCTCACTCCGCAGCTGCGAGGCGCTAGTATCGATAAATTAGTTGGTTTATTTGTTTCTTGGTCCGAAGAGTGAAACAGCGCCGACTCATAACACTAGCATGCAATTTGCTGAGAAAAGGGTGTGATGATTATTGACCCACCTAATTACTTCTGTCATAGGTTGCGAAAAGGGTAGGCCCCGCATCGACATTGTTCTTTCTAATTGCTAGGACGACCCTGCTAGATATCAGCTGCCTTGTGACTGAAACGGGCCTCAAAATTTAAGGTATATAGGTGGGGTAAAAGGGAACTGTATAAAAATTGCCATATAAGACAGTAACGAAACGGAAGGTATAAGTATGTTTAAATAGTCAGCCGCCTTGGCGATACGGAGGCGAATTAATACTAAAGATAAAAATAAGTGGCGAAGAAGTAGAAGATTTTCAGAAAATAGACTGTTGGCGCTAATGGGGTGAGCGAGGGCGGGGTGTTGATTTGAAGTTTGTTTAATCGCACACCTTTGGGTGTCCGAAACCGGCGGAGAATTTGCAGAGAAACGATATTACAGGGGCAGAGCATATACCAACCGAGACTGGACGACTGGGTCGGCAACATCTAGATTTATCGCGAGATAGCTGGCTTACTCCGTACCCTGATGAGGAACCGAGGTACCTAAATGTATGATGATATGCTTTCTCATATTTTTCCAATTTATCAGCTGGAAAGAGGCAGGAGCGGAACTAGGTAGAACTCAACACAACTTGAAACTCCAAACAACCATTCTTACACCCGTGACCGCGGTTTAGTTCCACGGATAGAGATATACGCCCAATGCTGCTGCCCAACATACCCCTCCGTCCTGGCCGCTGTATTCGGAAAGAATCTCTGCAAATGCAGAAACATCACGATATGCCTCCACAGCGCCGAAACGTTCAACAACCTTGCCATCGGCTCGATATTTGACGAGTAGTTCCGGACCGCAACCTCCTGAAACCCCCCCTTCTCCATCACCCCCTCGAAATACATCTTCGCCCGCGTGAAGGCCGGGACATCCTGCCCCGCCGGAGCTTTCGCAATCTCCATCGGAAAGCCGGTCAGATTCCCATCCATGAAGTCGTTGTGGTACTCATGCAGCACCACGTGTCCCCCGGGCTTCAGGACGCGGGCGAACTCCTTCAGGACACGCACAGTGTCGGTCGCGTGCAGCAGTGCCTCGGAGGTATACACCCCGTCAAATGACGCGTCAGGGATACCAACGAGGTGATCAAATCCCAGCTTCTCAACCTCGATCCTATCCTCCAGCCCCGAAGCTTTGATATTCCTCCTCGCATTCACAACATGCCGATCAACCACATCAAAAGCCGTGATGTAGAGATCCCCACGCCGCGCAAGATCAATCGCGACATGTCCATCGCCGCATCCGGCGTCGAGGACTCGCGACCCGGCAGGGACGTCGAGAACTTCGAGGAGTTTGGCTTGCATCCGGCGCTGGCCTTTGCTGAGCGGGAAGGGCCACCATGTGTCCTTGTCGTAGTAGGCAAAGTGCCGGTTGCCGCCGCAGAGCCAGTCCCATGCGATGCGGGACTCGATGGAGCTATACTGGTCACCCATGGCTTTGTATTCGGAGTCGTTGAATTGGGGGGTTGCCGCTAGGGCGGGATATCCCAGCGGGGAGGGTTGGTTGGTTGAGGCCATTTTGGTGCAGCTTGGGGGGCGCGGTTGGTTTGGTGGTTAGGTGATTGGATTGGGTTCGCTTGAGTTTTGGAGCTGGATCTGGGGAGATGGGAATGAAATTACTTTTTCGGATCATGGTGTTTTCTTTGTCAGGGATGGTCACCGTGGACAATACGAAGTCAGACGCAAGGGGTTTACTATTGTTCGATCACGAGTACAAAGAAAGCCACATGCCAATCGACTCCCAATTCCTGAGAACCAGTCTGTCACATTCTAAGGGAAAAGTGAAAGGTGAAATTGCACGCCCCCAGTGCCAGGAGAGAGCAGTAACCCGAAACAAGCCACACACGTGCCACCAGCAGCGTTCCATCCCGCTGTTGGCGGGAAATCACCGGGGCTATATGATGAGGGTGGAAGTCTAGTACCGTATATACTGGCGAAAGTCGGAAATGGATATTGGCCAATAGAAACCTTTACAACAGTTGGAACTTCGCTCGACTGTGTCGACCAGCTGCTGTTGGTGAAAAGGGATCCACTAGGCGTTGTAGAAGCGACCGAATTCGCCCAACAGCCCTGGTCTGCGATACAACATCCAATTTTAACTGATATAGAAGGCACCATTAGCTAATAAACATTCTTTCCCCAGTATATACGGTAGGTACCTACAATCCCTGTCAAAAAGTCTGTGTGCACAGGCCACTTTCAAAACAAATTTCGCGACGCGTCGCGACCACCTCCCTTTTTCTACCACCTACCATTATTTGCCATGGCTCTCAATTCCAGAGCTTTTGGCACTGAAATAACCGGAAATCGCAGCCCTAACCAGGAGTTATCGAAAGAAGCCCGTTCTTCCATTATCTCGGCCGTATTAGCTGGTACACCAAAGAGCTAAGTTACACGCGATTATTACGTCCATTATAACACTGTTAATATAACCTTTAAACGTTTACAGCACTATTAATCCTTAGATTCTTTACCTAAAAGTGGCTACCTTACGAAATTTAACAGTGTGGATAAGTGTAAGATCACTTGTTATATCTATCAGGATCTGAAAATTAAGTGGAAAACACTTTGCCATCTAATACACTAAGATAGCATTAACATCTCTTTTAGCGCACTCTAACTTATTATTTAGACTTCTAGGTTAAGGCATTAGCGTTCTTCTAAAAGGCCGAAGCTTAATAAAGGTTCTGTATACTATCGATATACTTATTACCGTGCCTAGAGGCCGTGAGAGTAAAAGCTTATTAAAGTAATTTATACTAACGAATGCTCTATTTAAAACAATCTAAATAAAGGCTTTAGATGGGTTTTCCAATTTAGCTATAAGAAGTTTAATCGCTAATTCGTTAACCAGACCTAATAAGCTGTTTCTCTTTTATTTATAGTATAGGTAGCTATTTAAAAGGGTGGGAAGTCTGAGCTTATCTTTATAGAGAAGGATAAGGACTTTTTAAGGTAAGGATATAGCTCTTTCAGTTATATCTAAGTACTGGAAGACAGCCTACTCCTTACGTTAAACTTTAGCAGAGCTAATAGGAGGTTATTTTAACAGGATAGTGTATCTATCTATCGTTCTGGGGACTTTTTAGGCTATCTGGTAAGCTATAGGATTATGCTTATTAACTAGCCACCTTATAGCCCAGACCTGAACCTGATCGAGTATGTTTGGAAGTGTTTGAAAGAGCTGGTGTATTAATTACATCCTGAATTTGAAGATCTGAAGGAGAATGAAGTAGATAGAGAGCTTGCAAAAGCGTGGATTAAGGAGGCGTGGGATGCTATAGATCCGGACTTTATTGGGGGCCTTTTAGATTCGATTCCTCGTCGGCGGCTTGCGGTGCGCAGGGTTAGGGGCTGGTATACTAAATATTGAATGGCATCTTCTTGGCTTTATTTTGCTACTACTTT
>Ga0247770_1002360_pt1 | contig 10436 bp, 7 predicted proteins | sample UWRJL136409B6_FD_179943 | JGI IMG/M metagenome (GOLD analysis project Ga0247770, IMG submission 179943) | Plant litter microbial communities from Arlington Agricultural Research Station in Wisconsin, United States - UWRJ-L136-409B-6 | ecosystem: Environmental > Terrestrial > Plant litter >... | reverse complement strand
TTATTTAATCACAAAAATACCTGTAAGTCAATATATAATTGCTTTCCCAGCGCCTAATCTTTATATTTTATAGTTAATTTTTATAAAAATTATTAACTTTTTTACATACTAAGTTCGGTAGAGCCAGTTTGATGAAAACTTAATTTCATCCAAATCCCAATCCCAAAGATTATTTTTGAGTCTAAGTGAAATAATCTTCATAATTTAAAATGGTTTTTATTGTTCATATAACCCAACGTATTTACTTTTTCGCAATCGAAGAACATTATGTATAATTATAAGCTCTACACTTTATTTATAAACCATTAAGAATCGTTGTGTCAATACCGACTTTGGGAGACACACTCCTGAAAAATAAACCGGGTTTTTCACCAGCGTTCAAGGCTCAAATGCAGTAATTTCGTAAAAAACCCGGTTTCTGATTATCACCATCAACCCTTGACACAAACCACCTGCTTCAAAGTCGCCACAATTTCCACCAAATCCGACTGCTGATTCATCACCTCATCAATCGGCTTATAAGCCCCCGGAATTTCATCTAAAAATTGCTCATCTTTCCGGCACTCAACCCCCTCAGTCTGCCGCACAAAATCATCGAGAGTGAATACATTCTTCGCTTGAGTGCGAGACATCAAGCGCCCCGCACCGTGAGCACAAGAACAGTAACTTTCCGCATTACCTTTACCCTTAACAATGAAAGACTTCGCCCCCATCGAACCCGGAATAATCCCGTAATCCTCTACATCCGCGCGCACGGCACCCTTGCGAGTCACATACACATCTTCGCCAAAATGCACCTCTTTTTCCGCGTAATTGTGGTGGCAATTCACCTCTAATAACGGCTTAACAGATTTGCCGCCCGCGACGTGCTTTTCCACAATCCGCTTAAACCGATTCATCATTACATCGCGATTAAAACGAGCATAATCTTGCGCCCACTGCAAATCGTGCCAGTAAGCCGCAAACTCCCGCGTACCCGCCACAAAATAAGCCAAATCTTTGTCAGCCAGATTAATTTCTGCCAGTTTAGCTAAATCTTTAGCAGTCTCGATATGCTGCTGTGCGAGCAAATTTCCAATGCCGCGAGAACCGGAGTGCAGCATCAGCCAAACAAAGTTTTCAGTATCAACGCAAACCTCAATAAAATGATTACCGCCGCCGAGGGAACCCAATTGTTTTAAGGCTTTATTGTTTTGGTGCTGCACACCTTGATGCAGTTCCTTAAACTCCCCCCATCCTTGCCAGTTGGTGACAGTTGTTTCTACTTCTTTGTTTTCGGAAAATCCCACAGGAATTGTGGCTTCGATATCGAGTCGAATTTGTTTGAGTTTGCCTTCTAATTTGTGAGCCTTGAATGGCATTTTAATGGCAGCCATCCCGCAACCAATATCAACCCCCACAGCAGCCGGAATAATCGCTTCTTTTGTGGCAATTACTGAACCGACTAAAGCACCTTTTCCTAAATGTACGTCCGGCATTAGTGCGACGTGTTTGAATACAAAGGGCAAAGATGCTACGTTTGCGGTCATCTTGGTTTCTTTTTCGCCCAGGGCGTGATTTGCCCAAGATAACACTGGTTTTGGGGCTGATATGTCTAATTTTTCGTAGGGCATTTTTGTTTAAGTTTGTTTTGCCAGGTTGTTATGTAGTATTATTGTAACATAAAAGTTTTGGATGTCCAACACACCTTATATCAATTCCGGTTGCACCGGAATTATTGTTGACTGTTGACTGTTGACTGTTGAAGGAGGGGCCGAAAATTGAATGATAGTTGAGTGTTGAGTGTTGATTCGATTTTACGCCCGACGATGCTAGCGGAGTTGATATTATTGACTAATTCTATGCGTCTCTACTGAACATCAAATGCAGTACCGGTATTATTTGTGAGTTCCGCAGTCCGACAGGGGTTGAAAACCCCTGTCTCATAGCAAAAGTCCTCTCAAAGAGGACTAGAATCGATCGCACTTTCCCTTGCTTTGTGGAAAAGGCATCCTGCCTGTTCTGGCTCATATTTTCTACAGTCGGTTAAAACTAAAATCTTGCATCATTTTCAATCAGCCTTTTATGGGCGGGCAGGATGCCCACCCCACAAGAAAACTCATTCTTTGTGGAACAGGCATCTTGCCTGTTCTTAAAAATGGTGTAAGAGCTCAGGATTTTACAAATTCGGAGTCTTTCTCGCCGCCTTCTGCAGCCCAATAGCAACTGTCTGCGGCTTCTTCTTCGCTGCAAGCATCCCAAAGAAGTCGTGCAGCAAAATATAGAAACAGGGAATAATAAACAGCGTCAGCAGGGTCGCCAGCGACAAACCGGAAAACACCACCACACCCAAAGGTTGCAGAAACTCCGAACCCTCTCCAATTCCCAAAGCTAGGGGAAACAAACCCAAAACTGTAGTAATAGTTGTCATCAAAATCGGCCGCAAGCGCTGAGGTGCCGCCCTGAGAATTGCTGTAGTGCGATCAACATTTTCCTCTTCCAGAATTTGGTTCGCCAACTCGAGCATAATGATGCCGTTATTCACCACAATTCCCACTAGCAAAATTGCACCAATCATCACCGTCGCACCGATCGCAGTTTTGGTCACATAAAGCCCGAATACTCCCGCCGCTAATGCCAGCGGCACTGTCAGCAAAATCACCAGCGGGTCAACCAGGGAATTGTACTGCACCGCCATCGCTACAAACACTAAAAAAGTCGCCAATCCACCCAAAAGTTTTAGAGAACTTTGCAATTGCTCATTAGTTTCAGCAGCCGAACTCGGCACAATGCTTACTCCTGGCGGCAACTTCATTTCTGATAAAACTGCATCAACTTGCTGGACAGCATCGCCGAGACTTGCACCCTTATTCAAGTTTCCAACAACTAAGAAAACTTGCCGCTGGTTGAGACGCTGAATTTCTCCTGGTGCTTTGCCGATCGTAATATTGGCCACGTCGCTTAAACGGACGATGCTATTATTACCGCCAGATAAGGGAATTTGTCCGAGTTGACCAATAGAGTTTACAGAAGTGCGATCGAACTGCACCCGCACATCTACCAAGCGGTTTCCCCGCTGCAATTGAGTCGGAACAGCACCTTCAATTGCTGTCTGAATCGTCTCCCCAATATCTTGGGCCGTCAGCCCGTACACAGCGGCCTTTTCCCAGTCTGGACGAATTTGCACTTCTGACTGCGCCGGGTCTGCCTCCGGCCGAAACCGAGCTAATTTTACCTTCTCATCTAATTCTTTTAATATCTGACTACCTGCTTGCTGCAATACTTCTTCAGTTGGCCCCTGAACTATCACATCAATTTCGCCGCCCCGCACTGGGGAATTAGTTAAAACTAAACCCCTAATCGATTCTGGAGCTAGCCGGAGGCGACTTCCTTTAGGAACGTCAAGTTTCTTGAATTCCTCAGTCATTCTTTCCGTAAAAGCGATGGTATTCGTACCTGGTTTTAGCGTGATTGTGCTGCTTCCCCTGAGCAAATTTTCAACTGTACTGTTGCCGAAAAGCAGCCCTCCCGCTGTCGTTAAAGTGTAAGCTGTTTCTGGCTGTGCGAGCAGAAGTCGATCGGCGGCTGCCACCACTTTTTGATTTGTTTCCAAGTTAGTACCTGGAGGAAACGAAGCAAATAATCGAGCTTGACTCGTATTAACTCTCGGCAATATTTCTTGGGGGATTTGACCTACCATTACCCAAGTGCCGCCGCCTAAAATCACAAAAGCGACTGCAATGATAATTAACCGCAAACCCAGGACTTTTGACAGCATTGAACCGTAGGCACGCGTACCGTTTTCAAAGCCCCGATTAAAATGTTTGATCGGCCCGAACTGATTGATACCGCTGGAATAAGACATACCCATCAAGCGAGAAGTCAGCATCGGCACTACAGTTAAAGCTACTAGCAGAGACGCTGCTACTGCAAAGCTAATTGTCAAAATTAATTCGTTAAATAGCAGCGAAAAGAAGCCGCCTATCAGCAAAAATGGCAGCACTGATACTAAGTTGGCCGCTGTTGAGGCAACCATTGCTGATTCTACTTCTTCACTCCGCAATACTGACTCTTCTATCGTGCGTTCTTTTCTATCTTTGATTCTGCCTCTTTTCAGATGAGGGTTGGTGTCTAGACCGACTACAATATTTTCTAAAATAACTACGCTGGTGTCGATCGCCTGACCAATGCCTAACGCTAAACCGCCTAAACTAAACAAGTTCAGGGACAAGCCGAACAGCCGCATTAAAATAATAGCTGCTAGAGTACACAGGGGAATAGTCAGAGAGATAATCAGGGTTTGTCTCAGGGAACCTAAAAAGAACAAAACTGCGATCGCGGCGAGGACTGCGCCGGAAACTCCCGCATTGGTCACATCCGCTAAAGAATTGCGGATAAATCTGGATTCGTCTAAGGTCGTAACTACGGTCATGTCTGCAGAAATTAAGCCTGACTCCTGCATTTCTTTGATGCGATTTTTCACTCCGTCAACAACAGTAATGGTGTTGGCGTCCGGCTGTTTCAAGATGCTAATTTTAACGGCTGGTTTTTGATTGAGAAAAACTTTGACTCGCTGTTCTTCCGTACCGTCATTGACTCTGGCAAAATCGCGCAGGTAAACTCGTTTGGGCGGGTTGGAACCGGATACTTGAAACGAAAGATTTGCAATTTCCGAGGCTGTTTTAAACCGGCCGATTGTGCGCGCCAGCGGTTCGTTAGATTCTTGCCGCAGCCGGCCGCCGGAAGTGTCTAAATTGCGCTCGCGCAAAGCATTAAAAACATCGTTTAGATTGACTCCTAAACTTTGCAGCCGATTTAGGTCAATATTAACTTGAATTTCTTCTTGAACGCCGCCGGAAATGTCAACGGAAGCGACTCCGGGAATCACGTTTATTTCCCTGGCTAATTCTTCATCGGCAAATACCCGCAAATCTACCCCTTGGCGTGAGTCTGAAGTCAGGGCAAATTCGTAAACCGGCTGTTGAGAAGGGTCAAATTTAAACAGATTTGGCGATTCAACTGTATCGGGAAGTCGGTTGCGAATGCGGTTGACGGAGGCTGTAGCGTCATTAAGAGCCTGGTCAATATCGCCGCCCGGTCTAAAGAATAAATCGACGCTGACTTGTCCTTCGCGAGTGCGCGAGAAAACTTGCGTGACTCCTTCTGTTGCTGAAAGTCCTTGTTCGAGGGGGCGGGTAATTTCGTCAACGGCGACTTCTGGGGAGACTCCGGGGGCGTCTAAGCGCACGCTGATGCGGGGATAGGTGATGGAGGGCAGCAAGTCAACGGGCAGTTGGGTTATGTAGAAAATGCCCACGACTATAATGGCAAGTGTCAGCATGAGGGTGCCGATGTGGCGGCGAATCGCGGTCGCGCTAATGCTGAATCCGGGTTTATCGACGGTCATTTGATTTTAGATTTTAGATTTTAGATTTTAGATTTGAAAAGTTTACTCAGTCAGTCAGATTAATTCTAGTAGGGTGCGTCAGTCTTAAATTTCTCTCGGGGGTGAGAGAATATCTACTGACGCACCTTACGAGGAGTATAATAAATCTTAATAAATTTTCCCAAAAGTTTTTGTGAATATTTCTTTAGAGGTAGTCGATCGCCCAAAACCGCAATTGACATAAGTTGCGAGGGGCTTTTGAATCTCTGTAAGTTATCGCCATCATGAACAGGCAAGATGCCTGTGAAGCGAGAAAGTTTATTTGTTGTGGAACAGGCATCTTGCCTGTTCCTAAAGCCTTCTTCCCTTTTCCCTCTTCTTTCTTCCTTCTTCCTTCTTCCTTCTTCCTTCTTCCTTCATTTACTGTACTTGACTGCCGTGGGCACGGGGGTCGGAGCTACTTGTTTTCACAGGTCCTGTGGGGGGAGTAAAATTAGAAACTTGACCCCCAGCTTGGACGTGGGGCAGAGGTTTTCCTGCAATTAAAGCTTCTAAGTTACCTTCCATAATACTGCGCGGCATTTCGCCGATCGTTTCAGCAACGGCGCTGCCTTTGTCGTTCAAATAGACAAAGTGCGGAATGCCGTCTACTCGATATTTTGTGATTTCTGGCAGCCATTTGTCATTGTCTACATTCAGCATTACAAAATTCAGCGGTTCGGCATATTTTTGTTTTATTTCGCTCAGATCGTTAGCCATTGCCTGACAGCTAGTACACCAATTAGCGTAAAATTCCATCAGCGTCGGCTTGCCGTTTGCTAAAGCTGTTTCTAGCGGTGCGGAGGCTTTTGCCATTTCGGTGAGGGTAGTTGTCGGTGTTTGAGTTCCCAGCCCGAAGAAGATGGATATTGAAAGGGCGATCGCTGCTAACACGATCAATAAGTTTCTCAGGCGCGTGGCGACTTTTGTTTCGGGATTGTTGGCTGCGGGGGCGACTGTTGATTTGGGCGAATTCTGGGTCATAAAATAGATTGCTGTTTTATTTCTAGGTTTTTATTGTTAATAATAAATTAAGATTATACCACATTTTGAGATAATCAGACCAATCTCATAAAAAATTTTGAAGATGCCAGAATTAGACCAAGTGCGCTAAAACATAAGATAACAAAGATTGTTTGTAAATTACCGAGGACTTGCAGGGTGAAAAAACGGGTAACACTGACGTTTCCCCAACGATCGATCCAAATGCCTGTCACCTATCGACTGGCAAAGGATTTTAATGTTGCAGCCAACATTATTCGTGCTCAGGTGGCTCCGAACCAAGTGGGCAAACTGGTGCTAGAGTTAGCAGGGGACATCGACCAACTAGAAGCGGCGATCGACTGGATGCGATCGCAAAACATCAGTGTTTCCCTAGCCAGTCGGGAAATACTCATAGACGAAGATATCTGCGTTCACTGCGGTTTGTGTACGGGGGTTTGCCCGACCGAAGCCTTGACCCTTGACCCAGAAAGCTTTAAACTAAGTTTTGCTCGATCGCGGTGTATCGTGTGCGAGCAGTGCATCCCAACTTGTCCGGTGCAAGCTATTTCTACTAACCTCTAGGCCCTGTACAAACTCATCGGGATCATCATCTTTTTTTCCTGGTTCTCCTAATTTTGCCATCGGATGAAAAAAAAATCTTGGGTTTCCCTAACTCTACTTTTTGTTAGTTATTTCACCTTTGGCTGGAAAATATCTGAGTTTGATGTTCCCCCGCACCAGACTTGGTTTGTAGCCCTAGCTTCAATATTAGTGTTGGATATCGTTTTGTCGTTCCCGATGAGAAAAACAAAAGCCTTAGTTAGGGGGTGGTTTTCGAGTGATATCGGTGCTTTTCTTGCTATTATTGTAGGAGCTTTTGTGGCAGTGGTAGTTTTTGCCTGGCTGCACCTTTTGGCTACTTGTTTACTCTTGATTTCAGCCGGAGTTTTGGCAAGGCTCGATATTCAAATATCTGGTTGGAAAAATTGGCGGGCTTTTGTAATATTAACTACCATTTCTTTAGCAGGTGTGGGGTTGGGCGGAGCGATCGAGTTTTGGTCAAAAACAGGCCGGCTCGTATTCTCTTAATTGGGAACGGGAAATTCACCCAACCAAATTCTACAACTCGCAACGGATATTTAGCTGAAAACTATCAGATCGCTGATCGATAAATACAGCTCATTTTTTTTCAATCCCCCACCCCCGGATTAATGCCCCGTCCCGGGCTGTAATCATAGCAGTTTTCAAGGCTGGTGAGGTACAGCTTGTCAATGGTCAATTCCCCATTGCGCGTTAGTAATTCCCAATTACCAATTCCCAATTCTCAATTACCAATTACCGACGAACCTGGAGTGGAACTGAAAACCGCTATGGCAGTATTGAGGTGTAACGACTGTTGCTAAAAATGTTATTCCCAAGATCCCGCAAGTCTGGCAGCCAAAAACTCGATCGCAATAAAAAAGCAGCTTTAGAGAGCTGCTCGTCTGAATGCATGAGGTATTGTTTTTAGAATAGGACAGTTTGAATTTGATCGGTGCTGGGTTACATTTTTTGATACGGGAGAGTTGATGAGTGAATGGACGATCGTAAAATCGTCACATAGGAGGATAGCATCAATGCTAAATTTCCCGACAATCAAGTTAGCGTTTAACTGTCCTTGCGCCCTACAGCCCTTCAGCGGTGGGGCCATTTTATTTTTAGGGAGAACTCAATAGCCGACTTTAACGCATCAAACGAGTCTGCCATTAGTTTTTGTTTGACACTCCCCGGTGTGAACGCACGGGGATTCTTAATTCATCGACTGACCTTTAAGCGCTGTGTCCTTGCGGCAATCCTTAAACTCTTCAACCGTGCAATTGCACCAATTGACCAGCTTAACTCACAACCACCCCAGAGAGCCTATCTCCAAAAGCGTACGCTTGATACAAGCAAGCGAGTTCGGGTGTGCCCCACCCTACTTGACTGAAACAAATTATTGATTTTCTGGTGAGAATGCGTTGATTCCCTAGCTCTGTTTTACAAGGTTTTCGCTACCCTTCTTTTTGCTCTCAAAAAGCTTTCAGGTTCTAGGGTGCCGACTCAACGTCGCTTCACAACCGCCCACCTTGGGAATTACAACCATGTCTATTGTATCAAAAAGCCGTCCTATAACGACGGGGTTTTCAACCCAATTTCCTGATAAAACTTACGCATCCCATCGACTCAAACCCGGTTGATTCCCAAACATGGGGCGGTTAAACGGACACACGAGCGGCAAAAACCACTATTTTTACCGAAGTCCTACGATTTTAGATTTTAGATTTTAGATTTTAGATTTTGGGAATGACTGAAGAAGCTTGTAGTTTAGACCTTGCGTATTGTTGCATTATTTTTTGGAACTGATATCAAAAGTCCTTATAAACCTGTTATTTTCTCACAAACTCGGTTTCTGAATGTATCAATTGAGATCGGGTGCGGTGTCTGGTTTGATAACTTTTTTGATTTCCTCGATCGCCCTAGCCGCCACTTCTTCAGGCCTTTCGCCTCCACGAATGCAAACTCGGGCATCTGCTTGAGTGTAGAAACGCTCTCGCTCGTTCAAAACGCTTTCCAGTTTAGATTTGAGATCGCCCTCCCGAAGTAGGGGTCGAGTGGTGTCCGAACCCAATCGATCGTACAGTTGATCTACAGGGACATCCAGCCAAACCACTACACCGTAGTGCAAGTAACCCCAATTCATCGATCGGGTCACAATGCCGCCGCCCGTAGCCACGACCGAATTTTTATAAGCAGACAACTCACCGAGCACTTTAGTTTCTAGTTCGCGAAAAGCCTCTTCCCCTTCTCGATCGAAAATCTCAGCAATTGACTGATTAGCAACTCGAACAATTAGTTCATCAGTATCAAAAAAACGGTATTTTAATGTTTTTGCCAAAATCCGCCCCACCGTTGTTTTTCCCGCACCCATCATCCCGACGAGATAGATATTCACACCCCTCAACAAATCCACTGCCCAACCCTCCCATATTTTTCTATTTTTTTAGGTTAATCGATCCGCCACTGGGGCGATCGTCGTCCTCAAACTCATCATCCTCATCCAATCCCCAATCATCCTCTGTTTCTGCACTAGGATTTTTCGGTGCTCCATCGGCGGGGTTAGGTATCGCCTCTTGCGGGGGAACGATCACCCGATAGTCTGCATCGTATACAGACTCTGTTTGCCCCACCCCAGACTGGTTTGGATCTCGATAGCCGTAAGAGTATACCGAGCCAGCCCAAGACTGGCTTTTCGGTTCCTGTTTAGCTTCGTAATCCCTCGGATTTGCCCCTGCAACGTCATTTACCGGAGGTTCAGCGGGAAAATCGCGATCGTCCCCCCAATCATCATCGCCACCTTGAGAGCCGGATTTTGAGCCATCAGAAACCCAATCGTCCTCATCGTCTGCGACTCGATCAGTCCCCGGTTGAGCGTAATCGTTTGCCGGATCCGGGTTCGGAGTTTCTTGGTAGAAAGTCCGGGCACTGTAACCCGCCGACGTGCCGTACTCAGTTCGGTAGGAACCTGCAGCCTGAGTTTGACTATTTTCCCTATTCTGATCCGGGTCAATTTCCTGTTTTCTAGGAGGGGGAGGAGGCGTGTAAGGCGTTCTGCTGTCCTCTGGGAAAGTATCGGGACGGCTACGACTGGATCGGCCGGTGCGGTCTCGCGTTGCAGATAGATAATTTGAAAAAGCGAGCAAACCAGAAATCAATAAAGATGTGAGAGCTCCCACCGCCATGCTCAGCAAAATCCAGATAGATAAGGGCACAGCAGGCGATCGAACACCCAAAAACACCAGCGATAATGCCGGCTCCACATTTTGCAGGGCAAAAATAGTTAGCCCTACCACAATCACTAGCAAAAAAACAGGACGCATATCAAATTATAATTTGTAATTTGTAAATGACTAATGACTAATGACTAATGACTAATGACTAATGACTAATGACTAATGACTAATGACTAATGACTAATGACTAATGACTAATGACTAATGACTAATGACTAATGACTAATGACTAATGACTA
>Ga0247770_1002357_pt1 | contig 10466 bp, 12 predicted proteins | sample UWRJL136409B6_FD_179943 | JGI IMG/M metagenome (GOLD analysis project Ga0247770, IMG submission 179943) | Plant litter microbial communities from Arlington Agricultural Research Station in Wisconsin, United States - UWRJ-L136-409B-6 | ecosystem: Environmental > Terrestrial > Plant litter >... | reverse complement strand
GGTGGTAGCCAGGCTTTTTTTTTTCAGGCGCCTGCTTGTTTGCGGCAAGCCATTTATTGATGGGCGATGATGCGGGGGTTTCTTTTTCGCTGTCGTAGGCCTTGCTTACCGCATGGTCGTCGTTGTGTTTTATCAGCAGCCAGTTATTGTCTTTACTGTCGCCTTCGCGGGCTTTTATTTTTACCAGTGCAAATTCGCCTTTCAGTTTTTTTCCATGCAGGGTGAACTTGAGGTTACCGGCTTTGAGACCGGCTTTTAATTTTTTTTCTGCCGTCGTCGTATCGCTTGCTTCCAGGTCGGTATAAGTACCCTTGTCCCATATTTCCACGATGCCTGCGCCATAGCCTTCAGGGATTACGCCTTTAAAATCTTTATAATCGTAGGGATGATCTTCCACCATCATGGCCAGCCGTTTATCTTTTGGATTGAGCGAAGGGCCTTTGGGCACCGCCCAGCTTTTCAATACGCCGTCCATTTCCAGCCGGAAATCGTAATGTAAATGCGAAGCCTTGTGCCGCTGCACCACGAAGGCCAGTTTCGATTTGCTTTTTTTCAATTTACCCTCGGGTTCGGGCGTGGAAGAAAAATTTCTTTTCGTTTTATATTTTGCGAGGCTCATGATCAGGAAACTTTTTTACGTTTGGTACCCAGGCTTGCTTTCAACTGTTCCATCAGGTCTTTTGTTTTACTATGCACCACTTTCATGTGCGTTACCGGTGCTGCTTTGCCTTTGGATTTTGCCTTGGCCCTGATGGTTTTTAATAACTGGTCGGAGTAGGTGTCCTTGTATTTTTTTATGTTGAATTTGCCCGTCAACTGGTCGATGAGTGATAGCGCCATCTTCAGTTCTGCGGGCTTCACCGTACTTTTTGCCGGCAAAGGCAGTTCATCGGTATCCCTTATTTCCTGGGCAAAGCGCAGGCGGTTGAGGATGATCACGTCGCCGGATGTACGCAGCATGGCAAGTCCTTCCTTATTGCGCATCACGAAACTGGCGATGCCGGCCTTACCGGATTTTTGTAATGCATCTCTTAATAAGGCATAAGCCCGCACACCCGATTTTTCCGGCGCCAAATAGTAGGGCGTTTCAAAATACATACTGTCGATCTCTTTTTCCATTACGAAGTCGGTGATCTCGATCGTTTTTGTTTTTACCGCGTTGGCCTTTTCAAAATCGGATTCGTCAAGTACAATGTATTTCCCGTTCAGGTCATATCCCTTTACGATGTTCTTCCATTCTACTTCTTTACCCGTTTTTTCATTCACGCGCAGGAACTTAATGTGCGCATGGTCTTTTTTATCCAGCATGTCGAGATCGAGCTCGCTGGCCTGCGTGGCGCTGTATAATTTTACCGGGATGTTTACGAGGCCAAAGCCGATGGCGCCTGTCCAGATGGGTCGCATAAAATATATTTTTTAGTTTGTTATTCTAACCATTTACAATCTCCCCGCCGTTTACATGGATCACCTGCCCGGTAATGTACGAAGCATCTGCCGAAGCCAGGAACAAATAACTGGGCGCTACTTCTGCCGGTTCGCCGGCTCTTTTCATGGGCGCATCGCTGCCGTGTTTGGCTACTTTCTTCGCATCAAAACTGGAAGCAATGAGCGGCGTCCAGATGGGACCAGGCGCTACCGCGTTTACTCGAATGCCTTTTTCCACCAGGTTAGAAGAAAGGCTGCGGGTGAAAGAAACGATGGCGCCTTTGGTAGCCGCATAATCAATCATGGTGGCGCTGCCGCGGTAAGCGGTAACGGACGTGGTGTTGATGATGCTGCTGTTCTTTTTCATATATGGCAAAACATATTTTGTAAGCCAGAACATGGAAAAGATATTCGTTGAAAATGTTTTCAGCAACTGTTCACTGCTGATACCCTGCAGGGTTTTACTTTCCCAATGCATGGCGGCGTTGTTCACGAGGATGTCGATCTTACCGAATTGCTTTGCGGATTTTGCAGCGACCGTTTTGCAAAAACTTTCTTTGGATAAATCACCGGCGATCAAAAGGCATTCTCTTTCGTATTCGTTCATTACTAATTCCTGTACTTCCTGCGCATCGGTATGTTCATTCAAATAAGCAATAACGATGTTGGCGCCTTCCTTTGCAAATAACAAAGCTACGGCGCGGCCAATACCACTATCACCCCCCGTAATAAGCGCTGTTTTACCTTCCAGTTTTCCTGCATTGGAATTACCGGGTTTTGTTACCGGCTGGGGATTCATTTTATATTCCACGCCCGGCCGGCGTTGCGACTGTGGCTTTCTTAATAATTTTTTGGGTGCTGCTTTTTGCATAACATTTCTTTTCCCTTTCTGTTAAGAAAGTATTATGCCTGTTTGCGCAAATCCTGAACAGGGCGGAAAATCGGCTGTCCACCACAATTTTCCACGGGGGACGAGGAATAAGTTCTACAAAGGGAGCGGTTTTGGCAGCTTGTGGCACCTTAAACGTAACTGGTTTGAGTTTTGTTTTACCGTTGATACAGTAAACAACTAAAATTTATTTTATGCCATCCTACAAAGACGACAACCTCCAGTTCCTTCAAAAGAAGATCGGGGAAATTAAAGTTGCCATGTTCAGAGCAGAAATGAATTCAGAGTTGCAGTTACCGAACAATATTATCTCTACCATAAAAACAGACGACGATGGAAACATCTGGTTCTTCACATCCTGTCATGGAAAATATGCAAAAAATCTTGAACAAAACTTTTACGCATACCTTGATTACAATCAAAAAGGGGGAGCATACCGTGTACGAATTAGCGGAAAGGCATCCATTGTGCCGGATGATACTCCTACTCATACTACCTCGGTAGATAAAAGCAGGCTGAGCGATACCATCGTGCTCGTTCGTATGAAGATGATGCACGTTGAGTATTTTGAAAACAAAACGCTGCAGGCCACTTCAAGTTTTAAAACAAGGATCAGGGATTTCTTTACTGACATGTTCACCTCGCACCATTACAAGCAATTCGATTTTTCATAAATTCTATATCACCATCTTAATTCACTTAAAAATTCATCATTATGAGCAACGGAAAATTAGCCAAAGGCATTTTATTAGGCGCAGCAGTAGGTGCGGTATTGGGTATCTTATTTGCGCCGGACAAAGGTTCCGCAACGAGGGGTAAGATCTCTAAAAAAACAGGAGACCTTAAAGATGCTGTAAAAGATAAGTACAGCGAATTTGTTGACGCCGTGGCCGCCAAATTTGAAAAAGTAAAAGGCGAAGGCGAAGACCTGGCGCAAAAAGGAAGGGACAAAGCGGCGAACATGAAGGCAGAAGTAAAGCACGCACTTTCTTAATTTTCTTAATTTGAAATCACCATCAGCGAAAATCCAATAGTATGGATCCAAGACCAAAGGATAAGGAAAAAATAGTTAATGAACAGGATCAGCAGGAGCCGTTAAACCCGCAGGATAGGGAATACCAGCCCGCCGAAAAGGAAACAGTCACTCCTGCTGATAAAGAAAAAGGATACCAGGAAGGGAATCGGAAAGACAACACTACAGAAGAACAGGACGGATCAACAGCAAAGCAAAAAGAATAACAGCGATAGAATTCCTGGTATAAATTTAATAACGCAGATGGTAATATACAGGCACCCGGCTCATGATTGAGGCGGGTGTTTTTTATTTTTTATAACACGAATTTTGAAGGCGCGAATACACGAATTGTTGCATATGAAAATTATGCTGCTCTTACGGACATTTTTACGTTTGTGTTATGAGTATTCAACCAGGAGAATCAGTTTAATCCTACAAATCACCGTTCAGACGATATTCATTATCTTGGAACATGTCTTTACAAACCTTCAAGCTTCATATTCCAATCCCTGTTCTCAAAGTTGGGATGAAATGCAGCCGGCCGGTAATGGAAGGCATTGTTTCTCCTGCAATAAAACGGTGATTGATTTTTCAGTGATGGATGACCGGCAGGTTCAAAACTATTTTGCCAACGCAACGCAAGGCGTTTGCGGGAGGTTTAAAAAAAACTCAGCTCGACAGGATACGGGTTTACATTCCTCCTTATATTTTTAATAAACCATTGCTTCCTGGAAAAAATACCTGGTGATACTGCTGGTTTGTTTTGGCAGTAGTTTGCTACCAGTTGATGTGGCATTGGGCAATACGAAATATGCAACGGAGTTTGTACAGGGAACACCGTATAAACATAATTTGAAAACGAATAAACAAGCAGGCAAAAAAGTCAAAAAGAAAAAGAGAAGCTGGAAATACAAATGGACTTCAAAAATTATTGATTACCCCGTGGAATGGTTGGTTATGGGCTATACTCAAACAAAACCAGCAAAGCCTTTTGAATTAAACAGTGTACAGAACATTTTTGATTCGGTAAATTATATTGCAAAAGTCCGCCTGGCTAATAATACAAAACATAAAGAACTTCCCCGGGAAGATAAAGACGAGCATAATGAAGCTTTTCTGATACCAGCAGCTTCTGCAGCCCGCAGGAAAAAAGCCAGCCCAGGTAAAAATAAATAGTAATATCGTTTCGTAAGGGACATGGCCGTGATGGGCTGCCAACCTTCAACTTTCAACCATCAACTTTATTACCCAACCGCCGCCTCTTTATTATACCGGTTCCTGTAATCCAGCGGCGATAAACCCGTAAGCCTTTTAAAAAGCGTACGGAAAGCCTTCACGTCATTGTAACCCACTTCGTACATCACTTCGTTTACATTGAGCCGGCTCGATTCGAATTTTTTCTTGGCTACTTCCACCCGCACGCGCTGGATGTATTCCAACGGTGTATTTTTCGTTGCCTTCTTAAACCGGCGCTCAAAATGCCGGCGGCCGATGGCGAATTTCGAACTCATTGCTTCCACTGATATTTTTTCGGTAATGTTTTGTTCGATGAATTCCTGCGCCAGCCGGATCGGTTCGTCTTCGTGCTTCTTTTGCCCGTTGAACATTACGAAGGGCGACTGGCTTTTGCGGTCGATCTCCAGTGCGTAAATTTTTGATGCCATGATGGCCATTTCACGCCCGGCATATTTTTCAACCAGGTGCAACAATAAATTCCAGTAAGACGTAGCGCCACCGCTGGAATACAGGCCCTGCTGCTCGGTAACGATGCGCCCATCCACGAGGGTAACGGCAGGAAAACGGTCGCGGAAATAACCGGCAAAATTCCAGTGCGTGGAACATTCTTTTCCATCGAGCAAACCAGTTTCAGCCAGTAAAAAAGCGCCGGTGCACAGGCTGGCTACTTCGGCACCTTTTCTATATTGTTCCTTTATCCAGGGCAAAAAAGCGGCATTCTTTTTTATCGTCGTTTCAAAGTCGCCGCCAATGGCAGGGATGAGTACGAGGTGCGTTGTGCTCACATCGCTGATCAATGCATCGGTATGTACGCTGAAAAGTCCATTGTATAGTTTTACCTGTTTATTAAGACCGACGAATTGAATGTCAAACAGCGGCTCTTTGCCTGCCGCAACCAAGAACTCATTTACACCGTCCAGGATCGTCCGGGGATCTACAATGCTGGCCATCACTGCATCCTGCGGCACCAAAATAGAAACGTGTTTCATAAAGCTAATTTTTGGGTGGCTAAAGATAAGCAACTAAGAAGTCGCAAACAACCCGGTAGATGTCGTTAGCTAACCGCCTGTCGAATCAAAGGCTGGTTAGTTTTGTTTAGAAAGTTTAGCAGGTTTAGAAGATGAATATGTTTTGGATAAAATGCTGCAAAATATTTCTATTACTAATTTATAATTTCTGATTATTGAGTAAGCTGGTGATATCGATGAACCTGAGCCTCGATGGTTTTTTATCCGGTCCCAATTGCGAACTGGACTGGCATTTTGAAAGATGGTCGGCCGATATGGGGCAGGTACTGGAGCAGGAACTGGGCAAGGCAGGCAGTATTTTGATGGGCCGGAAAACCTGGCAGGCGATGTCGGCTTACTGGCCTTCCAAAGTCGCGGATCCCTGCTGCCCGCGGGAAGATATTTCTTTTGCTATGCTGATACACAACCATTCGAAGTTCGTGTATTCCAACAAGCTGAAAAAAGCGGGCTGGAACAACAGCAGCATTTTAAAAGGCGACCTGGAATCGGCCATACAATCACTAAAAAATACCGGTGATGACAAAAGCATCATCGTTTACGGAAGTGGTCAACTGGTGCAGGCGCTGATCAGTTTAAACCTGGTAGATGAATTCCAGCTTTGGATACATCCGTTGATACTGGGCAAAGGAAAGCCGTTGTTTAACGGAAATGAACAGGCAGGATTAAGATTGATGGGGTCAAAATTTTTTACTTCCGGCGTGATACTGTTACGGTATGAAAGATGATTTGACGTGTGCAATTGTCTGAACCGGGATTAAACCATGATTAGCCGGATTAACCTTGTAGCACTTAATTGACCTCACCCAACCCTCAAAATAGAGCGCTCGTATCCGTCGGTTTCAATCCGTGTAATCTGCTAAATCCGTGTAATAAATTTACTCTACCTCTTCTTCCACCACAGCACCCACCACCACCGTCTTCCTCTCCCCAATCTGTTGCCGCCACATGGCGTAATACAAACCTTTTAAATCAACGAGTTGCTGGTGCGTACCTGTTTCTACGATGCGGCCTTTTTCCAAAACATAAATGCGGTTGGCGTGCATGATGGTGCTGAGGCGGTGCGCGATGGAAATGATGATCTGCTTCTGTTCGGCCGCGATGTTTTTTATAGTGCCGGTGATCTCTTCTTCGGTAAGGCTGTCGAGCGCTGAAGTAGCTTCATCGAATATCAGCAGCCGCGGGTTGCGCAGCAGGGCCCGGGCAATGGACAATCGTTGCTTTTCCCCGCCTGATAATTTGGTTCCGCCTTCGCCTAAAATAGTATCCAACCCTTTGTCCGATCGGCTTAATAAATTATTGGAAGATGCTTTTTGTAAAGCGGTGATCATTTCTTCGTCGGTAGCATCGGGTTTGGTGAAGCGCAGGTTGTCGCGGATGCTGCCGGCAAATAACTGCGTGTCCTGTGTTACAAAACCGATCTGTTTACGGATGCGGTTATAGCGTATATCCCTTACCGATATGCCGTCGAAAAAGATATTGCCTTCCACGGGCGAATACAGTCCTACCAGCAGTTTCACCAGCGTTGATTTACCCGATCCTGACGGACCGACAAATGCAATAGAGTCGCCTACTTTAGCCGTAAAGGAAATATGATCGATGGAATTTTCGGACGCGCTTTTGTGCCGGAACACCACGCCATCGAACTGCAGGTTTTCCATCTGGCCAATGTCGATGGGTTCTTCGGGCCGGTACTCCACGGGCTTCTTCATCAGCGCATCGAAGTTCTGGAGCGAGGCTTCTGCTTCGCGGTAAGACAGAATGATGTTGCCAAGTTCCTGCAAGGGGCCAAAGATGGTATTGGTGATGAACTGCATGGAGATCAATTCGCCGGGCGATAATACATGCCGGAAGATCAGCCATAGTAAAATGAAAAGGATCGATTGCTTGAGCAGGTTCAAAGTCGTACCCTGCAAGAAAGAAAGCGTACGTACCTTCTTCACCTTTTCCATTTCCAGGTCAAAGATTTTTTGCGTCAATCCTTTCAACCGGCGGATCTCGGGGTAAGTGAGACCCAGGCTTTTCACCAGTTCGATGTTGCGCAGCGATTCGGTAATGCTGCCCGACATCTTCGCGTTCTCCCGGAAGATGCTGCGCTGCACCGTTTTTATTTTTCGGCTAAGCAGGCCCGTTAGTCCGCCCAGCAACAACACGCCCACTACGAAAACCGGTATCAGCGCCCAGTGTTTTGTTACGGCATACCATATTAAAAAACCGATGCCGACCAGCGAAGAAAATAAAATATTGATGAAAGAACTTATGAAGGCTTCCGTGTCCCTTCTCGTTTTTTGCAGGATGGACAAGGTTTCGCCGCTGCGTTGCTCTTCAAATTCCTGGTAGCTGAGGCGCAGGGTTTGCTTCAATCCATCGTTGAATATCTGCATGCCGAATTTCTGTACCACCAGCCGCAGTACATAATCCTGGAAGGTTTTACATAACCGCGCGGCCATGGCTACACCCACGGCGATCAACAGCCACCACAATACACCATTTACCAGTTGGGTTTCTGTTTTGCCGCCGGGATTCAATGCATATTCATCGATGATCTTACCGAAGATCACGGGATCGATGAGCGTAAGCAACTGCGCAAGGCCGGCCAGCGCCATCGTAAGTATTACGAGCCACTTAAAAGGTTTGAGGTACAGCCACAGGATTTTCATGGTAATAAATATACCACGAATTAAATGTTATTACACAGATTGAACAGATTACACGGATACCCTAACAGCTTACATCCAGTTTCTAATTAGTAATTTGTAATTAGTAATTTAATTACCACGCATCTTTCAATCCCCTGTTCATTCTTTCCGTTGCTTTTGGCGGGTGAATTTTCCAGTAAGGATCGTAGGGCACAAAGAAGGCCAGCCAGCCGGTACGCGCCAGTCGCATCAGTACGGGTTGCAGCACGAGCAACAGGATAGAATTAAAAACAAGCCAGCCAAATACGCGGTTATCGTTGATGGAAATGCCGATGGTCAGCCACCAGGCAATAAAGGTAACCGCGCATACGGTGATGGACAAAGCATAGCTGACATAGCTGCTGCCGTAGTAAAAGCCCACTTCAATATCGAATGGTTGCCCGCATACCGCGCAGGTTTCATGCATGTTCATGTATTGGCGGAGGCGGTAAGGATTTTTGGTTTCAAACATATCGCCTCTCCGGCAGCGGGGACATTTACACCGGAGCAATTGCAGTGCACCGGGATTTTTATCTTTCGTTTCCATGATGATATTTTTATTGCTTTTCATTATTATCCTGTCGGAGGAATTTTTTCCTGAATGCATCCGGTGTTAGTCCTGTTTCTTTTTTAAACACCCGGTTGAAATAGGAATTGTCTTCAAATTTTAATTCATACGCAATGCCGGTAATGTTCATTCCTGCATTGGTCAATAAACGTTTCGCTTCCAGGATCAGCCGCTCGCGGATCAGTTCCCCGGCGGTTTTGCCGAGGAGTTCGCGGCAAAGCGCGTTAAGGTGGTTGGGGGTTACATACAACAACGCAGCATATTCCTTTGGCAGCCGCAGGTCGCGGTAGTGCTGCTCGATCAGCTGTTGAAAATTTCGCAACAATAATGTTTTCTGTGGTGGAATATGCGCCAGTCCAGCAGCGTTCGTGGTCCTTTCGACATGGATGAACAACTGTAACAACAGGAGTTTGATCATGTCCGGTCTTTGTACGTTTACAGTTTCCATTTCTTTTAATAAAGCCTCCATTAACCGTACGGTTCCCGTTCGTTCTTTCACCGGCAATTGCCGTACGGCATCGGCAGCAACACCATTGAAAAATGAAAACCGTTCGAGGTAATGGCCTGGCTGTACAAAGCTGCTGATGAAACTTTCATTGAAGTGGACCAGGTAGCCATCCACCTTACCTTCAAAATGCCAGCTATGCACCTGCCCGGGGACCATGAAATAAATTTGAAAAGGCTTTACATCGAACTGCTGAAAATCTATTGTGTGTGTTCCCTTGCCTTTTGTGAACAATACGAGGTGATAAAAAGAATGCCGGTGCGCACGGTGCAGGTCGGTATAATGTTTTTGCAGGTAGGCGCCGAAGCGTTCGATGAGCAGGTTGGCATCACCCGCTTCCGCTGCAATGCTGCAGATATCATAAACCGGTATTGTATCTTTTTCCTTCACCCTGCAAAGGTAAATTGTACCACGCCGGCAGCATGGCGCTATTTAAAGGTTTTGTGGTACTTTTTACTGGTAAGACCCAATACGGAACATCTACTTCCCTCGTTTATGCTGGAAACAATAGCCGTCCCCAATGCGGGTTCTATGCCGGCAGCGCGTGCCGGCTTTGGTGGTGCCTTTGCATTGTACCGTATTTCCCTGTCCCTTTGCTTTGTTGGGCACCGCCATACCGGCGCCGTAAATATTGGCCGGCCGGCAGACCCTACAGGGTTGAAGTCCCAGTTCAATCGCTTGTTGTGAAGTAATTTCCTGTGACACATTCTTTACGGTGTGGCAGCTCCCGAGGTGGTATTTCTGGCCGGATGGCGTTTTATAAACTGTTTGAGAGCGGGCGCCGACAGAAAGCAACAACAGGAACAGGAGTTTATACATGGTAGGGAGTTAAAGGTGATTAAAGATAGAATATTTGGATAATGTATTGCCCGGTCAACCATTTGGCTTTGCGGTACGGTTATTGGCTTCAACAGGTACATCAAACCCAAAAACATGAGCAATCAAAAGCAATTCGGCATCTGGATGGATGGCCAACACGCCACGATCGTAGGTAAAGCAAACGCGGAAGACAGTGCCTATTTAGTGATCGGGCAGGTAAAGAGGGAAAATGTTTACTCAAACTCCTCCGAGAAAAATGCGCAGAACCAGGAAAAAAGCGTGCAAACAAAATTTTTCAAAGAAATA
>Ga0247770_1002356_pt1 | contig 10468 bp, 16 predicted proteins | sample UWRJL136409B6_FD_179943 | JGI IMG/M metagenome (GOLD analysis project Ga0247770, IMG submission 179943) | Plant litter microbial communities from Arlington Agricultural Research Station in Wisconsin, United States - UWRJ-L136-409B-6 | ecosystem: Environmental > Terrestrial > Plant litter >... | reverse complement strand
CTGTCGAACTGCAGCGGCAGTTCTTGGCGCTCAGGCGCGCAGGCGCCTTACCGCTCCAGGCTAGGCTGGAGCGCAGGAGCCTTTCGTCATGTGCTCTCCTCACACACAGGGAGCTTTCTTTTGTATTTAGTCTGGGAGCTTCGCTCCCACCCTTTCTACCTAATCAAGTCACTTTGCAACTGCACTTCCGCTGCTCCCATGAGCTCCTTACCCTCAGTGAAACGTTCCACACAGGCGGAACCATCATAGCCTTCAACCATGAAACCGAGGCACTGGGGGTGATTCGCGATGGGTCCCTGTTGATTACCGACGATCGTATCGCTGGCATCCTCAAAGACAACTCAACCCGAATCCCCGGGGGCACCGAGACGGTAGATGTCACAGGCAAGATCATCACGCCAGGCTTCATTGACAAGCACAAGCACGGGTAGCAGACGGCCTTCAAGACGCTGGGCAGCAACAAGTCGCTGATTGAGTAGTTTAATCGGTACGGCGAGTTTGCCGCTGCAAAGCTTAACTACACAGCCGAGGATGTCTACATCGGCCAAATCACCGGCATCTACGAGGCTCTACACGGCGGCGTCACCACCATTGTCGACCATTTTCACCACACTTAGTCCAATGCGACCAGCCGAGGGCAAGCTCGTCCCTTCGAGGGCTCTTCTACAGAGATTGGTGTTGTGTATGACACATTTAACCCAGCCAACGCTACCGAAGTCAATGCCACCATTTCGCTTGCTCTCGAAACCAACGCCAGCGTCATCACCACGCACGCAGGGGGTTGGAGATTGACGGCAGTTACCCCTTTATATCGACATGCGGCCGGACAGGGTTAACTAGCGCTCCATTCAAGGCAATTCCATGCGTTAACGACACGCTTTGCTTGATCGCTGGGGCGCCGGTGCCGTTCATTATACGGCCAGTGATGGGAAAATATCAGCTTGTGACCCAGGTGATTCTTCCAGAGGTGATGAGAATCACCGAGCAGGAAAGAATTTTGGAGCAAGGACCCCTTGAGATCCTGACACTAATATGATTTGGGACTTGACGATTCAACACTTTCCGACGTTCCGAACTGTTCGGCGTCCTATACAAGCCAGCCGTTGACCTACTCGTTCCTTAACGACTCCTCACCCCTTAACAATCATCCTCATGCCAAGTTTCTCGATTCCCTCCGGCTGATCCCTCGTATGTAGCCTCACATAGACGCGCGCCTTCTGAACATCATCCTCCGTCCATGCTTCCGGCAAGGGGATATGCGCTTGTATCGCCAGATGATTCTGGCAGTTTGCGCACCCGGCAACATGCCATCTGCTCAAGACGGCCTCGGCGCCGATGAGGTGCTTTACGCCGTGGGCGGGGTCCTCCATCCACGCTCCAATGAAGAATGATCCCCGAATGGCGGCGCGATCAGCACCGCTCACGGCGAGGTGTGGGCGCATAGTGGGAGTGGGGTTGGCGAAGGGGAGGTTCGGGAGGTGGTCGTATTGGTAGCCGAGGGCTTCGATGTTGACCATGTCCTGGGAGAGGATTATCAGTGAGGATAATGAGTTGGGGGGGAAAGGGACAACATACATTCGAGGTCAGCGGCTGCCCGTCATCGCCAACAAACGGATTGAGCGGGCTCTCAAGCGACAACCACGTGTTCCCCGGCATGCCAGGGGTGGGGCCCTGAGCATCAACCGAGTTGGTACCGGGGTAGTGCTTGTGCTGCTCCTCGATAATGAGCTTGTCGGTCTGTCCATGTCTGTGCTGCCAAGTCCAGAACATCCTGTCGATGAAGGAATGATGAAAGAAGAAGATTGGATCGAAGCTCGCCGTGTCATTCTCGGCCATGTCACCGTTCGCACCCGGGATCATACTGGCGTTTTGGGTCGGGATCTGGATGCCTCCGATAGCAAGATGCATCTTGTTATGCGGAGACTCGATCGGCACGACGGGCTCGCTACCATCGTCCTTGTCGTCATTCCACTTCTAGGCGGAGCTAGTGTTGCTAAAGACGAGGTAGTTCGGTGCATCCAGGGACTTGAGATAGCGCTCTCTCGCACCGGCAGCCAGCGGCTTGGGCTTCTTCCCCTTATCGTCGCCAACTGGGTTGCTCGGCTGATACTCTGACATGAGCAACCACGTCAGCACATTGAGATTCAGCTTCCCATTCGACTCCGCAATCCCGCCCTTGGACTGCTCTTCGTTATGCTTGATCGTCGCGTCGACATCATTCTCACCATACAGCCCGGAAAACGGAAAGCGAACCGTCTTTACGTTCTTCGGCTTCGAATAGTCTGCATCAGGAATCGGCGCCAACCGATCATGGATCGTCTTCTGGAACGTATACCCCCTCAGCGGATTCTCAATCGTCCCCCTGCCGTCACTAAATGTATACTCCTCATCCAGAAAAATCTGCGGAATCCCCGTCTTGGCCGTCTCTTCATCAATCTCATTCCAGTACGGCACCATCACGCCGGGGACGTGCTTCTGCAGGGCGGCCTCTAAACGGAGGAGGTAGGCACGGTGCCAGGTGGGAAAGAGGATGTTGCCGTGGTTGCAGTAGCCACCCCACCATTGCGGGTTGGAATAGCCAGCGCCGCGGAAGGGCTCGCCGTGGTAGCCGGCGATTTGGAAGAAGGAATCCGGGTCGTTGGGGTCGGCGGTTTGGATGGCGTGAAAGGCGTGCATGAGGTCGTCTTTCTCAGAAGGGGTGAGAGTGCGGATGTTTTTGCGGATGCGGAGAGGGGTCATGTTGGCGGTTGTTGGGGGGGCTTAGGGGGTGGATAATGGACTGTGGTGGGAATGGGGGCTGATGAGTTCAAAGGGCAAAGTCGATGATATCGAGCTCGTTCTGTCTGGGTTCGAGTGTGTAGGTCTTATATGCAGGACACTGGGGAACCGGCAACAGCCCCGATCACCCTCTTGTCTTTCAGCTCCCAATATTCTCGCGGATGCGGGACTCGCAGTCCAACTATGCTCTCAGCTAGCCACGGATCAATATAGCTGCCTGCCAGCTGGAGATGCTGCATGGCACTAGTCCCCGTTTAATGCAAGCGTGGTGAAAGATGGCGTAGCGTGCGGTGTAGACGCCTAACCCCGCAGCTGAAAGAGCTTCGGCTAAGCAGCGAACATTAACTAAAAGACAAAGGTGTGTTGAGGTAATTTCCTCGATTTCCCCTGTCACATCTTCCATGGTTAAAGTAATTTCCGACGGGGCAATCATCCTTCAAGTGAGCAATTGGATACTCAAAGCTTCAAATAAAGAGCGGACTGGCATCGAGGACATTTCTTCCTCCGCCCCTTTTGCAATCCGGCATCGCCCCGCTCTTAAGCAGCACATTAAAACCATCCTAGATACCCCTAACAATAGCACCGTTCAGCGCAGTGACATACTTGCCTCCGCGCGCGTTGACATTCGCGCCCATATCCACCAGCAGACGAACCGAGGCCGTCTGCCTAAATATATGGCCGCTTATAAAGCTGAGCTGAATGGCCCCCCTTGCTCGTTGCCGTCTATGTCTGGATGCCTTTCGAAGAGTGGCTTGACCCGATTAGCGCCCTCCTTGACCGGATACGCCGGTTGCAGCGGGAAGCCGTACTTCCCAGCCCCAAGATTGATGTCGGCGCCGCGGTCCAGCAGGAGGCGGTTGCAGGGCGGTGGGGTCCTAGCGGCCGTGTCCCATGTCGTTGAGGTCGACCTCGAGGTCGAGCAGCCAACGCCTTTGCTATAGTGTGTTTAGGCAGGGCTGCGTCGGGCTTGGCGGGAGTTGTCAGCTTATATAAGCAATTGGAGCCATTCGCGGATGTAGCCGGCTTGGCAATAGGGGACCCTGCAGGCCAGAGATTCTCTTCCACAGAACAACAATAAACAACAATCACCACAATTGGCCATGAGTGCTAGATTCTGACAGGAGTAGAGCTTGGTGGGCTGTCACTGCTTTTGGAAGTCCGGGGCCAGAATCTCCCCCTAAACCTCTTGACGCCCATTTTGCGATGGTGACAGACGGGAAGTCGCATGATTGCTGCAACACAGCAGCTCGCAGCTATCTAGGGAAACCCCGCCCAGGCTGCCTAGCGAAAACGCGGGAACTTCGTCCTAGGTCATTCGTCGCCTCGCTACAGCTGAGCCCCCTGTCCTCCATCCAGCGTATCAAACCCCCTCACAGGTTCTCGAGTGCAGAGATTCGTGCCTTCCTCTGTTAGCCACTGGGTCTGGAAACCAGTTTCAGGCAGCCAGTGGACCCAGCTTTAGTTCCATCAAGCACTGGTATCCATGGATCCTTCCAACCATTTCACCACAGGTCCGGATAGTCCATGGGGGAACCTTTCGGATGGGCGCAACTGCATGCGTTTTGGTTTTGAAATCAATGCCAGCTGCAGAGTTTCCAAACATGATTGACAGCTACTGTGAGTCAAGCCGAGTGGACGAAATGGAGTGACTGGCCGCCTCTGATAAGCACCAGAACGAGCGACTTGAGACAAGACCAAGGGCGTCCCACAGTTTTCTCAAATCGGATGCTTGGTTTAGCGTCGGGTAGGAAGTCTCAGCGCCAAAAGGACGCACTGCGTAGGTAGTGTAGAATCTGCGCGCTATGTTCTGCCGAAACTCCAAAATAAGCTAGGCGCATGCGATAGCAGGGATTTCGGGCGAGCTGAGCATGCCGAAGGGTTGGGGTTTAGACCGTTCTAGATCCCAACAGGGCGATGGTCTCGGAAATAGACAGCAGCAATACTGTGTTGGCGCTGTGTCTAGCCCCATACCTCTCACAGATGGCTGGACTGAACCGCATGGATTCCATGAACTGCGGAACCATCCGCACGCCCTGCAAAACGCGGAGACGGAGATGGAGATAGGCAGGCTGGATGACCAACACGATGTATAAAGCGCAGGTGTGGCCCCGAAACAGGCAATGAATCAATTGCCCACGGTCCAAGCTCGCCGCCCCCTCTTGCACTCAGCCTCCACCCGCTCCTTCCCCGATCAGAATTCTCCACTGTAGACGGCTCTTGTTCTTCTTCGCCAACGCCATGTCCGGAACCGTGACGTTGACCAGCATCAAGGCGGACGTCAATGTCGACATCCGCAACTCGTTTAGGGTTGTCCATTCCAAGGTCAGCCAAGCCCTGTGGCAGCCGGGCAAGGACGCGGAGACCAATGGAAGCTACCAGGGATCTTTCTTTCCCGCGTCCCGAGACATGGACGCCGCCTGAAACTGGATGTACCTGACCCTTGGATTTTCGATGCCCGATGGCGTGTCCCTTGAGCCGAGCACCTCCGCCCTGACCATTGAAGAGCAAACCGGCACAATGCAGTGGAAGCAGACAGGCTGGGTCGCGCCGAACCGCGTCTCGTTCGAGTTCCTGCCCAGCTATGCCAACCCAAGCTTCCCGTGGGGCTTCGCGGGTGACGTCACTTGGACAGTCACCATCAATAGCCAGGCGGTCTGTGTGCAGACCATGAGACTCGAGCTCTACACTCTCCCATGCGAGCTTCCAGCTTTTTACCATGGCGTCGTCGATGTGCACTTTCTCCGCGCCATGGTGCTGAACGCGCGGCCCGTATCACCGACCCAGACTTGGACCGACTACGTCGCCTGGGCCGCCTACTCCAACTTTGGATTCCAGTACGACATCACACACGGCAGCATGAAGTACGCCAACAGCTACAGTGGCGGGCCTTACGACCTCCGCCGCTGGGTCCGCGGCATCAACAAGAGCAACCTCGTCAATTGCTACGACTAGGCTGCGGGCAAGCCCTGGCTGGACAACGACGACCCGGCCCCACATACTTCAGCAACCATGCTTTTGTGAAGGTCACCGACAGCAGCGGTAACGAGACCATCGTCGATGCCTGTGCTGGCCCCACAATCGGCACTTTGGCCCTCGAAGACTACATGGCTGGGGCCATCTAGCCCAACGGACCAACCGCATCCGCTGGGACAACTTGCTACAGCCTCCATCCAGACCCGGTCATCAAAGATGATCCACCCCGGGACCGGGCGGGCCGAGCAACGCGACCGAGCACTGGGGAGTGAGCGCGCTCGACGCGTGCGACATCCGCGCCGTAGCCAAGGACAAAGAGTCGACACCCAACAGCCGCGCGTCCATGGACAAGGCCAAGGCCACCAACCCTGACACGACCACATATGCCGTCTCGGTCGGCTTGCTTCAGGAGTCCATCGCCATCCTGGTGGCCAACAATAACCCGCGGCGGTGGGAAATCGACGTCTACCCCGAAGGTCTCAAGGTAACATGGGACGTGCCCATCTCGAACCCCAGCTACTTGCGTGAGACGGAAATCACCCTGTTCATTTGCAACAACTACGGCCGTGCGGCCAAGACCTTCGAGAGCGAGCTTATCGGCAACAGTCCAGCTCCATTGCCAAACCAACGGGGCCCGCCGACATTTTACGGCACTACACCTGACCAGCTCAGCCAGGCCGGCAACGACTTCATGGCCCTCTGGGTACGCGGCAACGTGGTTATCAAGGTCAGTGGGATGGCGGACAGGGTGGCCGATTTCTGGACGCGCAACAGCCCCGCGCCGCTCGACGCCGCCATTGTTACAGGGAGGGCACTTCCCGTTCCTCAAGTGGTGCCCGCCGTGACCTTCTCGGGCAACGAACAGGCTGTCGAGTGCGAAGATGTCTTCACACCTGTCTTCACTCTTCCATTCGACTGCGACAATTGGTCGCTCACCGACCTCAATGTCGAACAGAATGCACCTGTTTGCGATGTAAGCCACCCACCCTTTGATAGATGTGGCGATGGAGGCAGACAGCAGCCAGAATTGATTGCTAATCAAGGACCTTTTGATAACATACAGGATCTGATCGTTCTCCGTCACATGGAGAGAGACTCAAGGAACCCACAGCAGTTCTCGTGCGAGCTTGGAGGGCCGGAAAGTGTTCGCCCGCACACGCTCCAGTTTTGCTTTACCGACAAGAACACGTCGCGGGTCACGGCCGTCCAGGTGCCGATCACTGTTGTTGCTGGCAGCGCCTGAGTCAAGCTTTAGCAAAAGTTGGATAGATTTGAAGTTGGAATTGGAAATAGAGCCCTATTGCATTTGCCTGAAGATTTTGTCAATGTATTTGGTGAAGACATGCTGTGATGAGCCTTCCAGTACCTCCTCGCACCCTTCTCACTTAGGAGGATCAGCATGCGATGCTGGCTCCTGCGTTGCGTACCATCTGAGGAGCGATGCCTCGTCCCGGGGGCCTGTTAATAACAATCTCAGCGTCATCCGTACCGATCGGTTGGGAGAGTGGTTCAGCCTACTCTGTGAGAAACGTCATTGATCGCATCCTCTCATCGCTTGACATCGACCTCGAGAACGACTTGCAACCCACCATGTCTGCTCCAATGTTGCTGCCTAGAAGGGCACAGGGGTGTCATTTCGCCTAGAAGGCCCAAAGGAGACAATAACAACTTTTTTCCTTGGTATCAAACACGATCCTTGTCCGCCCCCGCGCTGCCGTTCCCTGACAGATCCACTTATTATGCATGCGCCAACTACCGACGGGGGAAAACGAATGGGGGGCAAGAGTTTACTAAGAGGTCCTCGCGCCGCACCGTAGCCCCACTGCAAACCCCATACATAACCCTAACCCCCGCATGTCATTTACTAACCGCGGCTCAAAATTCGTCCTTTTGTTCATGTCAGTCACGAAAACCAACCCTATGGCAGTAGCTTGAGCGGAAGAAAACGTGCCGTCCCAGCTTTCCGTTCCGCTCACACACACAAATGGTGCGTCGTGGGTGCCGCATGGTTTGCATCCATTGGCCGTCTCCATGCAGCTGGCCACCATGTCGCTCGCCTCTTCATCCATCTTCATCCATGCCAAGCCCTCTGACGCAAGGTGCTACCTATCACCTTGGCATGCTCATCACCTCTCCAAGCTCGCCGATAAGTTGATTAGTAGGCAAGATAACTTCCAATGCAGTTAGTGTAATATTGCTGCTATCATGGGGATGCTGCATGTCAGGGGCGCGACTTGACCAAATCTAAGTAAGACATAGGGTATTTATTATTATCCCGAGGCCGACAAGGCTTTCAGGTGTGAGTGGAGTGTTCCAGGGGTCCGACGCCGACCATACACTTTTTTATCACCGCATATGCGTGGATCGAAACATGCGTCTTTGGCAGGGTGTTATGGGGCACGGTTCACAACATCTAACTATTTACTACTCCAGGAGGCCACATTCACTCACAAATCAGACGTCTACTCGGAGCCCGTACAGACCAGCCACCTAAGCCACAAAAAACAACCGCCACCGTTGCCACCGCTTCCAAGATCCTAAACAGGCTTAGCTCTTACGTTCAGTAACTCATGCTACCAACACTAATCTCACCACCTTCAACGCCCCTCCACTCCTCTAGTACCTCCTGTATCTGATGACTGAAGCCCGTGTGGCCCAGCCGTAGTGTTACATGACTTGGGTACATGCACGGGCTCTGAGTAAGTTGATCTTTCATTGGCGAGTAATAGTGCAGTCTCCAGACAAGTAGTATTGCTAAGGTAGTGGATTGCAACTCCATGCGCCGCCGAGCCTGGGCTATGGAGGTATAAAGCCCCCTCCACACCCTAGATCAAAGTGAATGTCCATCAGCGTTATTCGTACACTTGCATCTCCGTCCATCCCTGCCGTTTTCCAAGGTTTAGACTCGAAACATGGAGACGAAGAACAGCGACCCTTCGGTGCACCACCGCCCGTCCAGGCTGGCCCTGAACGCAAGCACCCTTCACAGTCCGTCAAAAGAGGTATCCGCTCAATCTTTTCACCTTCCCCACCGATCCAACTAACAACTGAAACCCAGATCACCACGACGCTCCGCCCCCTCCCCAAAAGCAGCAACAACCCCCTCCGCCACCTCCTCCCGACCCTCCGCTACCACGCCTACACCATCTGGCTCTTCACCTACAGCTCCCACAAAGACACCGTCTATCCCTCCGCCGCCTTCGCCATCTCCACCGCCCTCTCGACATCCTTCTCCTTTCCCCGTCCCACCGGCTACTATGTGCGTCCACCACCTGCCTATCCCGCTATCCTCCTATCCCCTACACCTATCCTCCTCCCCCTTCACCCACCACCCACGTTACCACTAACTAAACAAATCACTAACTCCCCTCCCCACACAGACACTCCTCCTCTCAACCCTCCTCTCCCTCCTCCACCCCTACCTCTCGCTCCTCCTCTTCTCCCTCCACAACCAACACTCCCCCCCCTCCATCATCGAAGACTCCCTCAACAAGCCCTGGCGGCCCCTCCCATCAGGCCGCATTTCCCCCTCCCAAACTCGCGCCCTGCTCGCAGCATACTACCCCCTCTGGCTCGGGGCGTCGTACTACCTAGGCTGCATCCGGGAGTGTCTGGGACTTACCGTCTTGACGTGGTACTACTGCGAGATGGGCGGGTGTGCGAAGGGCGGGTGGGTGCGGAATGGGTTGAATGCGGCGGGGTATGGGTGTTTTTTCGCCGGGGGGTTGCGGGCTTTTCTTTTCGGGGTCGACGCTGGCACAGACAAATCTGCCGCCCGGGATGCGGATGTGGACATCTACGAGGGGAAGTCTGGGCTGTGGTTGGTCATGATCTGTGCGTTGATAGCGAGCACGATTCACGCGCAGGACTTTCGCGATGAGGAGGGGGATAAGGCACGGGGGCGGAGGACGGTGCAGACTGCGTTGGGGGATGCGGGTGCAAGGTGGTTCGTGGTGGGTGCGGCGGTGGGGTGGTCGGTGGTGATTCCGAGGGTGTTGGGGCTGGGATTGGTTGTGATGGGCGGGCTGTTGGGGGTCGCGGGGGTTTTGGCGTGGGCGATGTTGTTGTCTTTGTGGGATGGGAAGAGGACAGTGGAGAGGGATGTGTGGGCGTATAAGGTGTGGATTGGGTGGTTTGTGGCTGTGATTCTGGCGCCGTTGATGCAGTATGGGTGGATGTAGTCGTGGGTGCTTGGTTGAGTTGAGGGAGGCAGAGACGGTGGTGCAACGGCATTGCCAGCTTGAGAAGGGTTAATAATACAATCTTCGCTGATACAATCACAAACGGTCTGACTGAATACTCCCAAACTCCGGGTTCCGAATTTCCCCTCATCCATCTCTTACTGTTATAAAAATGAGCATCCATGAGGGAAAACAAAGTCAGGTCCTCGTGATGTTTACTATCGAGATATCAATAGGCCAACACAGTTACCGTTCGCGGGTAGTCCAAACCTACCGGGAATACTAGTACACTGGACGAGTGTTTGTTTACTCGACACCAGAACAACAAGATCGAGAAGAACATCGAGGCATCAACAGCACCCATACCAACCAACTGCTACTACTCATAAGATATTCCATCCGCTTAACGCCTAAATTGATGATACAAGATTTACATTGAAGGTACCTAAGGTAGGTATAAAACATCCAACCATCACCGAGTCCTCTCTCTTTTTTCTCCCTCCTCCCCCCTAAACTCAAACCACCTCCCTCCTCCC
>Ga0247770_1002353_pt1 | contig 10485 bp, 13 predicted proteins | sample UWRJL136409B6_FD_179943 | JGI IMG/M metagenome (GOLD analysis project Ga0247770, IMG submission 179943) | Plant litter microbial communities from Arlington Agricultural Research Station in Wisconsin, United States - UWRJ-L136-409B-6 | ecosystem: Environmental > Terrestrial > Plant litter >... | reverse complement strand
ATCACCTCGAACATGCTGGCGCGCTGCGCGCTGACCGCCGTGCTGCCGGTGCCGTTGCCGCTACGGTCCATGCGGCCCATCAGTTCGGCGTAGTCGCTGCTGCCGTTGAAGTCGATCGACGTCACCACGGGCAGCACCAGCGTGCCGGCCACCGCGGACGGGGTGATCATGTTGGCCGGCTCGATCGCCGTGGTGCCGTTCTTGCGGAAGTAGGACTCCACGTTGTTGAAGTCCGTCTGGCCGCCGAAGCACACCGCGCCGCGCACGGTGTACCAGCCCGGCACGTTCGGCGTGATGCGCGTGTTGTTCACCGAGGGGCTGTGCATGCCGTTCGGGTCATAGATGTCCGTGCCGGTGAACGTGACGGCGAAGGCGGTGTTGTCGGTGATGCCGGTGTTCGCCACCGTCTGCACGATCTTGCAGTGCGGTCGGTCCACCACGGCCTGTACGTCCAGGTCCAGAGCTTCGGCCAGCAGTTGGAACCACGTCCACAGCTGCACGTTGTCGGTCGCTTCGGGGAACGGGTAGTCCCGGTTGACAGTGGTATCCATGATCCATTACTCCCTTATCGCGACCACTTGATCGAAAGCGTGAATGCCGGCCCCCACGAGCTGCGTCCCGCCAGCACAATGAACGGCGAACCGCCGGAGACGAACAATCCGATGCCGCCGGCCGTGCCGTCGATGAGCGCCTGCGCCCAGCTGGCCGGGATGTCGAACGCGCTGTTCGTGCCGCTGGGTGACAGCGCTGGTCCAGCCGTGCTCGAGCCCAACGTGGGCGCACCCGACGGCCGAGACGTCTCGGTGATCAGGCGCAGCGTGGGCGCCTGCGCGGCGAATGCCAACCCGCGCGGCAAGCGCCGGAGGGCCAGGGTGGCGCTGACCGCCGTGGCACCTGCCAGGCTGGTGGGCTTCGTGCCGTAGAACGCCGCGCCCGTCAGGTTCGGCCCGCCGCCGTACGAGCCTTGCTTCACATCCCCTTCGACCCACGTCGTGCCGTTCCAGGTGACGGTGTCCGTGGCCGGTACCACCAGCGTGCCGCTCACCGTGGTGGGCTTCGGCTCCGGCACCGTGTCGTTGTCCTCGGCCAGGGTGGGCGCGGCCGTGTACAGGCGCGCGATCGCCACCCACTGCGCCCGGAACTTGCTGACGAACAGCACGTCTCCCACCGCCACGGTGAGATCGCGTGCACACTGGAGCGTCACCGTCGTGCCGTCCACCACGGCGGTGCACGTACTGCCGCTCTTGACGCTGGTGGCCGTGGCCAGCCGGTTCACGGTCATCGGTGCGGTCATCACTGCACCACTCCTACCAGCAGATCCATGGCCTGATCTCCGCCGGGCACCAGCGGCAGCGTGAACGCCTCGATGGTGGCCCGCGGCGGCGTGTTGCCCGGCGGCACGATCTCCACGCTCACCACGTCACCCAGCTCCAGGAAGTTCACCGGCGTGGTGCGGATGCGCAGCGGCCGGCGGCGCTCCCGCAGGCGCCGGGCCAGCCGCGTGGTGGCCGCCGCCCGGCACTGCGACACGGTGGTCAGCAGCGGACTGGCGAAGTACTCCGGCACCGGCAGCGGGTTGAACGGGCCGCCGATGCGATGCGCGCCCGTGCTGTAGTCGTACGCCACGCCTTGCACCTGGCCGCCGTCCGTCTGCGTGCCGCGGGCCACCACGCAGTTGTACACGCCTTCGCGATCCACCTCACCGCTCCAGTCGATCACCACCGTGTTGAAGGTGGTGCCCTCGGTGTCGGTGAAGGTGGCCACCGGAGTGGTGGAGTAGGACGGCGTCTCCGGCACATACACGTACGCGTAGCCTTCGTTCACCATCTTCATCTCGGCCGGCCAGGCACTGAGCAGCTCGTTGACGGCGCCCAGCCGATCCTCGTCATAGTTGATGCCGGCGGGTACGGCGCGATCCGTCAGGGCGGCGTCGAACACCACTGTCAGTGCCGGCTCCATCAGCGCGCGCAACGTGCTCTTCAGCGTGCCGGTGGGCTGGAAGGGCGAGACGAAGCGCGCCTCCTCCACCAGCTTCAGCAGGCTCAGCGCCTCCACGCGGATGGTGTCACCCTCCTCGCTGGCGCTGGTGATCAGGTACTCGCCGCGTTGAATCCACTCGGTGTGCTGCTGGAGCTGCACACCGAGCATGATGCGCAACCTCTGGCCGTTGCACGCCAGCGGGTGGTAGTCGTCATTCAGCGGTGACCAGTCCACGTTGTCCACCGTGCGCGGCACGGACAGCGTCACCCGAGTGGGCACGCTGGACGTCCGGTCGCCGTACTCGGTGCCGTCCTCAACGGGGATGTCATCGTGCAGCAGCACGCCGTTGTACCAGGATTCGACGCGGATCTCCCACACGAAGCTGGTGGACGAGTAGCCGCCCATCCCGCCCTGCTGGATGAGCTTCGAGTCCGTGCTCACGGGGATCACGGGACGATCTCCGCCTGCGCCAGGGCCAACATGCTGGTGTAGTCACCGGCAAGATCGGCCAGAGTGAGCCCCGTGTACGCATCCGCCAGATCCTGCAACGTGTAGCCCCTCGCGTCGAACTCGGCCGACCACGCGTCCACCTCCGCCACATCCAGGCTGAAGATGCGGCGATCGTCCGAGCCGTCCTGGCTGTAGCGGCGCACGGTGTAGGACAGCGGCGAGACGTAGCAGTCCACATCGTTGTACCCGCCCGGCTGACGGATCTGCACGATGTTGCACGTGGCGTTCTCGAGCACCTCCACCAGATTGCGTCGCGCGATGTCCGTGGCGGTGAACAGCTCGATGGTGCCGGTGAACTGGGCGGGCGGCGCGCTCACCACCTTCGTCTTGCCGTTCGCCAGCCGATACACGCTGGTACGCCGCTCAGTGCGCTTCTCCGGCCAGGAGGCGATGACCACCTCTGCCGCCAGTCCGGCGATGGCGTCACTGACCACCACCTTGCCGCCGGGCAGCGTGATGGTCTCCGTTTGTGAGGTGTAGGTGGCCGTGTTGTTGACCACCGCCTCCCAGTGCATCGCCACGCCGAACGGCAGTTCGGCATCGACGATGACGTACGCCTCCTGATCGACGTCACCCGGGTTCGGCGACTGCACGATGTCCCCGCCGCGGATCTGCGTGCGCACACCGGCGATCACGCGATACAGGTCGATGAGCTCGCCGCCCACCAACCCGCTGATGCTCACCAGCGCGCGCGGCGGGTACACGCCGTCCTGCACGCTCACCGCGAAGGTGGCCGCCGGTGTGAGCGCCAGCCACGCCGCCTTGCTGATGGCCGCCGCGCCGCCGGTGACGGTGAGGCTGGCCGCCGGCACATCCGTCTCGGTGGTCTGGATCTGGTACGCCACCCGCAGTGTGGCGTCGTCCCCCGCAGTGACGAAGCTGGCGATGATGCCGGTGAAGCCGGCCGGCGGGTTGATGGTGGTCGCGTCGTCCTGCTTCCACGCCACCAGGATGGGCGCCCGACCGTTGTAATCCAGATCGAGATCCGGGTAGGCGATGTTCTGCGCACTGGCGTTGGTGAGCACCGCGGTGGTGAAGCTCTCCGTCACCGCGTCCGGGCTGACGCCGCCCCACTTCGTGATGGCCGCCTGGCAGTCCGCGTTGGCCACGCCGCCGGTGAAGGTGACGGTGGGCGCCGTGGTGCTCGCCTCCATGAACTTGCCGAACGCCTTGACGTTGCCCATGTCCAGCAGCACACCCCAACCGGCCGGCGTGTCCGGAGACCCGACGCCGCTGTTGCGAATGGCGGCGAACAGCACCAGGAAGTCGCCTGCCACCGCTCCGGCCGGCAGGGTGGGGCTGACCGGGCCGTTGACCGCCGTGGCCACCGTGCCTACGCCGCCGTAGGTGATGCTCATTGCAGCCGCCCCCCGTAGCGCGCGCGATGCCGCGCCCGGTCCTCACTGGCGCGCACCTGCCGATCGGTGTACTCGCGGAACGGCCGGCCGTCCAGGAACACCCGGTTCTCGATCGTGCTGAACACCTCCACCGGGCCGCCCACCCGGAACGTGCCACCGTTCGGGTCGCTGAGCGCGAAGCCGGCGTCCGAGCCACTCAGGCCCACTGCCCCGCCCAGCGGACTGGGGCCCTTCAGCCCGTATTGCTTGTAGCGCGTGATGACGGTGATGGTGACGTTCTTCGTGGACGGGATGCTGCGCACGGCACCGGCCACCGCACGCGCCTCACGCTTGGTGGCACCCTCGTTCAGCAGCCCCGTCTTCGTCTCGCGCTTCGGCGGGATGCCCAGCAACTGATCCGCCAGGCGCCGCGCCTCGCCACCCGTCTTACCCATCTGGCCGGCCACCCGGATGAGCGCCGCGCGCTGCTGCGCCATGACGCCGTTCACCTTCGTGGTGCTCGCTCCGCTGGCCGTGAGGTTGGTCCGGTAGCCGTTCATCGCGCTGGCCAGCGAGCTGATGGCCTCGCGATTGGCGCGCCCCTTCTTGGTGTTCTCATCCAGCGTCTTGCCGTTGGCGCGCGCTGCCGCCTTCGCGTCGTCCATCGCAGCGGCAACCCGTGTGGTGTCATCGAAGAGACTGCGCTGTGCGTTGGCCGCGTCCTGCGCCGCTTTGGCGTTGTCGGCCAGGGCCTTCTCGTACAGCTTCGTGTCCGCCGCCGCCGTCTCCGCCGAGTCGCCCGCCACCTGCATGGCCTGCGCCGCGCCGAACGTGCCGCTGCCCGTCCTGCGTGCACCCTTCTCGGTGTCACCCAACACCTTGTTGAACGTCTCCAGGGTGGACAGCGGCATGATGCCGTCCAGGAAGCCGAGAACCTTCGCCAGGCCGCTCAGTGCCTCGCCGGTGACCTCGATGGCCACCGCCACGCTGGTGAAGGCGGACTCCAGTACTTTGGCGTTGGACTCGCCGTTCTCGCTCATGCTGCTCAGGAAGCTCTTGACCGCCTCGCCCACCCGCTCGATACCGCGGTTCAGCGACTCCATCACCGGCCCGGCCCTGCCGATGGCGATGTCCAGCCCCTCGATCAGGCTGGTACCGAGGTTGCCCAGGCTGGTCGCCAGCGGCTCCACGAATTTGGCGCTGTTGGTGAAGATGCGCCGGATCGTCTCGCCGTTGCGCACGAACGCAGACTCAACGATCTTGAGACTGTTGAGCACCGGCTGGACGAAGCTGCCCGCCCGATCCTGGAGCCCGGCCAGGAGGGTGGCCGCCAGGTTGGTGCCCGCCGCCTTCACTCGGGCGTCCCGGGACGCCAGCGCCACGCCGCCGATGATGCCCAGGCCGGCGGCGCCACCGGTCACCGCCGCGCCCATGAGTGCGCTGATGGCCGGGGCGGCAGCGGCTATGCCGCTGACGAGCAGCGGCGCACCGAGCTTCGCCGCGTCACCGAAGCTGCTCGCCAGCTTGGCCGCCAGCTTCGGGCTGACCGCGCCGATGCCGTTGAGCAGCTTCTCGCCGGTGCTCTTGCCGAACCGATCGAAGTCCTTCTCCACCTTCTTGCCGGTGTTGCGCACGTTGCGCGCGAAGGAGTCCAGCCCCGGGCCACTCTTGTCGTTGACCTTCGCATCGGCCTCGATGTCACGAGCCATGACTCACCCCTCGCGAATCTGATCGAGAGCGCGATCCATGGCATCGTCCGCGATCTTCTCCCACTGCACACCGTCCCACTCGTCGGAGAAGAACCCCGCGGGCACCGTCTGCGTGTACCAGTACTTGCGGTTGCCGTGCAGCGGGTGGCGAACGCGGCCGGCGTCGTCCAGCCGCTTCAGGTCCGCCTTGCCCTTGGTGTTCTTGCGAGAGACACGCACCTTGATGCCCGCACTGCGCCCGGTGTCCCGGAAGCGGATGGAGAAGGTCGACTTCGCCACCCACGCATTCAGCCCGTTCTCGCTCGGCAGGATGGTGAGAGCGCGCTGGCGCACGGCGCGGCGCAGCGGCGGCAGGGACTTGCGCAGATCCTTGCGAATCTCATTGATGATCGCTCGCCGCCCGTCGAACGCCTTCAGTTCAGCTGCGAACGCCTCGAAGCTCACCATCGCCTGCTCACCCCCTGCCGTAGTGCTGGTTGCGCATCTGAGCGAAGCGCGCCTCTTCCGCCTCCTGCGCATCGAAGGACAGCCATGTCTCCATGTCGCGCGGATGCATCTGCAACACCTCCGACAGGGGCTGTCCGCTGTGCCGCGCGAACATGACCATCATGTATCTCAGACTGTCCTCCGGCCAGGGTCCAAGCCCTCCTCACCCTCGCCGTCCGACTCGTCGCTCTCGCTGACCTCCGGGTCGATCGCCTGTACGCAGTCCTGCTCGTTGAACGCCTTCCACGGCCCCTTGTACTGGCCGGCACGCCGCGCGGCGCTCCAGGCCAGGAAGCGCACCACGGTCAGCTGACGCATGCCGTCGTTGTCCGGGTGCGCCTCCCACGCCGCCATGTCCCGCTGGTCCGCCACTGCGGTGAACGCCGTGCCGTCTTCCAGCGTGACCTCGAGTGAGGTGGTGTTGATCTTCGACATCTCGTGCCCTTCTCGTGCCTCGTCGATGATGGTCTGATCTTAGGCGATGGCCGTCTTCACCGGCTGGCCGATGACCTCGAGCACCACCTCGAAGGTGGCCTGATTGCCTTGATCGCCACCGATCGGCACCGGCTTGGCCACCACCTGGAACACGTAGTGCGGCTGGCCGCTCACCGACTTGGACGGCTCGAAGACCACATCCAACAGATCGCCCGGCGTGGCGGCGTTCAGCACGCTGGCCAGGCCACCGGTGGCCTGCTTCTGCAAGCCGGCGATCTCGAAAGTCCAGCTGGCCGAGTCCACGTCCGTGACGGTGCCGTCCGGCACCAGCACTCGGGTGGTCTGCGAAGGCGTGTCCGGCACCAGTCGAGCCCGGGTGAGCTGATTGGCGTAGTCAACGGCCTCGATCTCGACGAGGCTGTTCTTCATCACACCGATGTGTCCGGTGATCGCCGTCATGGCACTACTCCTTACAGTTGATCAACAGTGCGGGCGAGTCACCCGACGTACCTATCTCCGCAGTGGTGATCCACACCAGCGGAGCCAGCGCATCCTCAATCGCTTCCAGCCGCTGGATGAGCCACTCGTCCCGCGCCAACTCATCCTCCGGCAGCTTGATCACGACCTGCCAGTTGTTCTCCCACCCACCCTGCGACACATGCGTCAGGCCGGCGTGACGCGGCCAGGCGTCTCCCACCTTCGCCGCACTCGGCGCCTTCGGGAAGCCCTGTACGCCGCTCACCGCGCTCAGCGCCTGCGCCATGGGCGCACGCAGCGCGAAGCCGTGAGCAGGCTCGCCGCTCACCGGGTTGTCCACCACGAGCGATCCGCTGAGCACCAGCGGCGGCAGGATGAGCGCGCCGCTGCCGTCCACCGGCGGCAGTTCGCTGGCGATCTCGATGAGCGGACTGACGTAGTAGATGGAGGTGCCCGCCACGTCCGGCAGATCCGTGGGACTGCCGTTCGTGGTGTAGCGGCTGCCGGTGGCCGTGGCCTGGCCGCCCGACGTGCTCACCGGATACACGGCGGCGCCGGCACGGAACGGGTAATGCACCGTGAACACCGACGCCACCAGTTGCTCGCCGGGGTTCAGCGTGATGTCGCCCTGTGTCGTGAACGGGAAGTCCTGATAGCCGCCGGGTGTAGGCGTGATCGTCTGGTTGCGTACGCGCACGCCGTCCTTCCACAGCCCCGCCACGTGTGCCCCACCCGCGGGGGCGGCCAAGGAGTCCGGCACCCACCAGCGGATGCCGCTGCACGCCACCGACTCGCTGACGGTGAACGCCGTGCCCATGTTGTACGACTGCGTGCCGTCCACGTTGTCCGTGGCGGTGGGCGGCACCGGGAAGTTGAGAGCTTCGGTGGCCATGCGCTACGCCGATGCCGCCTGCGTGAGCGTGAGCGCCGTGACGCTCACCTCAGCGCCTGCCACGATGGCCGTAGGGTTCAGGACGATGCGCTCACCGCTGCCGGTGGCGCCCACCGTCTCGTCGATGAGCGCCACGCCGTTGCTGTCCAGCAGGCGCGCCCATCCCGCGGTGCCGGTGCTCACCGCCACGCCCGCTGGTACGGGGCTCACGTCGAACGTGCCCACGCCGGCGGCGGCGGCCGGAGCCACCGGGTCGTTCAGCGTGATGACCACCAACAGCGTGCCGGTAGCCGTGGCGCTGGGCCCGCCGGCCGGCTGGGTGCCGGTGTAGATGCGCAACTCGGCGGCCGTAGCGCCGGCGTTGAGCAGGCCGGTGGCGGCGTCCACTGCCGCATTGCGCACGGTGTCGCGTACTCGCGTGGTCATGCCCGCCTCCTCATCCGATCGGCCGGCGGCGCCACGGCTTCTCCAGGCGCCGCACTTCGATGTCCAGCGTGCCGGGCAGGATGCTCGGCAGATCCACGTCACCCTCGCTGCGCGGTTCGGCCGTGAGCTGCCTGCGCATGGCCAACAGCCTGGCCGAGCGGCGAAGCAACGCCTCGCCGAGATCCGGAGGGAAGTAGGCCGGCACGCGGCACACCCGCATCTGCGCGGCCGTCTCGGCGGCCAGGGCGTCCGCCATGTCCTCATCGGACCACGAATGCTCACCCGCGCCGCCGAGCCACGTATCCAGATCCGCCACCGTGGGTGGGGTGCCGGCGGCCGGCGTGACCACGGCCAGGAGGTCAACTGCCGCATCGGTGGCCACCGCACGGGCGGTGAAGCGTCCCGTCACCAGCGGCGTGTAGATCACGTCGTACGTGCCGTAGTAGCCCGTCAATGCATCTACCTCGGGCAGCACGGTGGATGCATTGGGCAGGGTGACGGTGACGACCGGCTCGTCATCGAACAGGCAGCCGTCAGTGTCGCGTGTCTCGAAGGACATGCGCCACGGCGTACCCACCGCCAGCATGCGGCTGGCGCCACTCGTCACCCTGATGCTCACGGATCAGACTCCGCCCATGATCAAGTACTTGACCTCGGTGGCCGTGCCGCTGATGGCCACCGCACACTTGCCGTTCGCATCGCCCCAGTCGCTGGGCACGCGCTCCACCCACGTGGCACCGGCGGCCACCGTGATGGTGCGGTCCGCCACGTCCAGCCCGCGCACCTGATTGTTCGTCGTGATGGTCACCGTATGGCTGCCCGCGCCGGTGTTGCGCCACGCGATGAGCGTGCCGGCCGGCACGGTGTCCCCGCTGGTGGCGCCGGTGCGTTCGGTCACCGCCGCGCCCGTGTTGCCGCTGACCGTGGTGGCCGCGTAGTCCGTCATGACGTCCCGCCCCCTCGCTGCCGGTTCAACGCGGTGGCCCGCGCCGGACGGGTGGCCCCCGCCTCGAGGCTCTGCACCTTGCGATGCAGTCCCTCGTTGAGCGCGGTGAGCTCGGCCACCCGACCCTGAAGTTCCTCGATCTGCCGCTGTGCGGCGGCCAGTTGCCCAGCCGCCGCACGCTGCTGTGCGATCTTCGCCATGATCTTGCGGATCAGGCCGCGGTGTTCGGGTCGAACACGACCTGGCGAACGCCGTTGATGTCCAGGTTGGCCATCGCGATGTCGCCGTAGATGCCCATGGTCACCTGAGCCAGCTGCGCGATGTTCGACGTCTGCACCGTGGCGCCGAAGTTCCACTCCAGCCGCTCCGGCGGGCTGGCCCAGGAACGCACCTTCGCCGGGTCGAACAGCCACGAGTTGACCGGCGTGGTGCCGGACGCCGCACCCAGCGCGTACGCCGGCACGGCCCGGGTGCCCGCCACGTCGATGTAGCTGAACAGAACGCCGCTGACGCCGTTCGAGTTCATCTCGTTGCGGATCGGGTACAGCGGACGGCCGCTGTCATCCTGCACGCGGGCCAGCAGCCGGTAGAGGAACTGGTGCACGGCGAACGCCGTGAACCGGTTGCCGCCGCGGGCGAACTGGAGATCGGCGATCGCCGCTTCCAGCGAGGCCACCGACGTCTGGTCGTTGTCGTTCGTGGGGCTGGCCGGCGATCCGGTCACGGTGATGTCCGTGGCCGCCGTCAGGGTGTTCAGGAAGGTGGCGATCGCCGCTTCCCGATCCTCGAAGTACTCCCGCAACATCTGGTCCCAGATGATGCCGGAGATCTCCGGCCGGCCACCGCGCCGCATGAGCTGACGGGTGATCTCCACCTTGCCCCACAGCTGCGTGGGGGTGATGGTCTGGGTGGTCACCGTGAAGGCGCCCGGCGCGGGCTCCGTGCCCTCCGTGGCCGCGGTCACCAGGGCGGAGCTGCTGTTGTACTTCGGCAGTTCGAACGGCGTGCCGTCCGTGGTGCCCGAGTTGGTCATGTCCCACAGCGGCGTGGCGTAGTCCATCTGCGGCTGCCAGAGATCCGGCCGCTGCTCCTTCGGGATGACGCCGGCCGCGTCCGTGGTGTCCACGTCGAACATGGCCTTGATGAAGCCGTTGAGGCGCTTCTCCGCCGCGGGTGCGTTGCCCCGCGAGTTTATCACGTCGAAGATGTCGCCGGACAGCTGGTGAGGCGTCTCGCTGGAGAAGACGAAGCGACCCTTCTCCGCCGTGAAGCGGTAGGGCAGCGGCT
>Ga0247770_1002352_pt1 | contig 10499 bp, 9 predicted proteins | sample UWRJL136409B6_FD_179943 | JGI IMG/M metagenome (GOLD analysis project Ga0247770, IMG submission 179943) | Plant litter microbial communities from Arlington Agricultural Research Station in Wisconsin, United States - UWRJ-L136-409B-6 | ecosystem: Environmental > Terrestrial > Plant litter >... | reverse complement strand
CCTTGTTCTCGAATTAGTTCGAGGGCTGCTAAGTCTTGGGAACGCGGTGAGAAATCAGGCAATTGTAGCTTAAGGGCAATCCTGTCCCACGTAGTTGATAGGAACTGATAGCGACCAGCAGCATCACTGCAAAGTTCTTTACCTTGATATATTACGCACTCACGTTGTCGGGGGTGATCTTGGAAGTGACTAAAATACACGCCAGTGAAAATCAACTGATAACCATTTGCCTCTGCTGTCCCCTCAGCCCAGGGAATTGTGTCTAGGAAAGCCTTCGTAGTAGCATTCAGTTCTGTTGTTTCGGTGTTAATACCAGGAGTAGCTTGACTGTTAGAGACCATCAAGGGTACAGGCATAACAACTAGGGACAAGGCTAATACTTTCAAACCAACTCTGGTTATCCACGGGCTGATCTTATATGTTTTTTGAAACCCTTTGGAACTATATATGGTCATAACACTCTGAATTAATGCAAACCGTTGTTTGAGGATTTACCTACACAAGTTTAAAACTTGGTTACTAAATACAGTCTCCAAAGAGAGCAGTCTGACATCGTGGCGGTACTCTACACTGTCCAAAGAGAGCTACGTCACACGTTAGTATTTCCGTGGCTACTGGTGGTAGGCGAGAAGGAGAGGGGGGTGGTTGCAACGGCGAACCTGATCCTCTGAAACTTCCTTCAGGATTAATTGCTACCCAGTCCCTATCATCCGGGAGTTGAACCTCAAAATGGAGGTGAGGACCTGTGGAAAAACCAGTGCTGCCAACATATCCAATTACAGTTCCTTGCTCTACCCACATTCCAACTTCAACATTAATGCTTGAAAGGTGAGCATAGAGGGTTCTTTGAGCTGGATTACTATGTTCTAGCATAACAGTCTTGCCGTATCCACCCCAGTCTCCAGAGCGCACTACTCTACCATTCCGTGCTGCTAAAACGGGAGTCCCATAAGGAGCTCCTAAGTCTATTCCTGCGTGCAACGTTCGATCAGCTGTGATGGGATGTATACGCCAACCATAGGGGGAAGTGATTTCATATTGCCTATCTAGTGGATAGCCTAAGTTAAGATCCCTGGCTGCAAGCTTGACAGGATAAATTAGATAAATAGCTAGCGTTAACCCCAGCAAGAAAAAAAACCGAGAAATTGCAAATACCTTCTTTTCGAGCATGGTGCGTAAACCCTGATATATGTTTTTTATTCTTTAATAAATCTTTATAAAATATCCGTTGAGAATGCTTACTTTACTAATATACTTAAAACTAAGTAACTAAATCAATTTGAAATATGAAAGTCAAGTTGTTAACTCGGGGGCTGATTATAATTTTCATGGTTTGGGGTGGTGTTGTTGCTACTGCCCAAAGTACCCTTTCTCAGCGACGAGCACCTGGCACTTTTAGTTGTGGGCAAGACAAGGGGAGAGCGGCTACGATAGTTCAGCATCCTCAGCGAGGAAATGTAACCCTCATTCTATGGATTTCTGATTATTTTGGGGGATCAGGCTGGGATCATCAGAGGCGCTGTGAGCAAGTCAGCAGTAAATTTCAACAGAATCAGACAAGAGGCGTGTTAAAAGCTATTGTTTCTGGCACATACAATAATTTACCTGTTTTGTGTGCTTTTCCTGGAGAGGAGATACCGAGTCAGGTTATTCCCTGTCCGGACGAAAGAGTTTTGATGACTCTTAGACGTGGAGATGATTCTCAAGCCTTTATCAAACAACTTATTGGATTAAGTGGAGACACAAGCAAAGATCCTCTTGTTAATGGAGCAGAATTAGTAAGTTCACCCAATAATTCTAGGCTACGAGGGATTGATATGTATCAATGGGTTTCTCGCTCGCCTAACACACAATCCGATAGTACCCCCAGTTCGGGAAACTGTAATAAATTGTTTGGCCTTTGTCCATAGTAAAAGGATGTACGCCTTGATTAACAAATGAAATGAACTTCCCAAAGCTTAAGTTAGGAGTTTGTTTTATAGGATCAATTCTAGGGATACTGCTAATGCAAATTACTAGCTTTGATACCTATATTTCCTACCTTCCAACACTTGTTTTAGCTAAACAATCTCCTGAAGACCTACTATCAAAGAAGCAACTCTGTGAAATAGCTGATCAGGTTTCTGTGAAAGTTATACGCGGAGAAAGATGGGGTTCAGGAATTCTGGTTAAAAAACAAGGAACAGTCTACAGTTTAGTTACTAATGGACACGTGCTTGAAAAAAAGGAAAAGTACACTATCCAGACCTATGATGGTAAAAAATATCAAGCTGATGTGCTAGTTCGTTTTGATCATGGTGAGTTAACTGGGAATGATTTAGCAATTTTGCAATTCAAGAGTTCTGAAAATTACACAGTAGCTAGCTTAGCCAAGGGGGTAGAGAGAGAGAAAGTTTTTGCTGCTGGTTATCCCTTAGATCCCGATTCAACACGTTCTGATCGCAAAGGTTTTATGTGTACCGATCTAGGTTCAATTTCTTTGAAATTAGCTCAACCTATGCAAGAAGGATATCAATTAGGATCTGCTATCAGTACCCGACCAGGGATGAGTGGTGGACCACTTTTTAATGCTCAAGGGAAGGTCGTTGGTATTAATGGGAAGGGTGAACCCTTTATTTTTACTAATAATAATCTATATCTCTATAAAAATGGTGATCGAGTTTCTGAATCACTAGGATTGCCAGCATCGAAGGCTTTAGAATTACTGGCTAGTTTGAGTTGGGCAATTCCCCTTGAAACAATTGTCGCTCTATCACCACAGATTATTAGTCTAACTCTTGATGGTGTAAACAATTCAAATTCATCAGCCCCTCGACCGGTTACAAACAATCCTGGTACACCAATTTCTCCAAGCCCTTCTTCTGTTTCGTCTGTACCTAGTTCAGAAGAAAATCGTCCGCAAATTGCTTCTACTCCTAAGCCAGCGCAGATTCCAACTAGAATTAGTCCAACTCAAAAGGAATCGCCTCGTTCTCAGATCCCAATAAACGTTGAAGAGATTGCCAAGCAAATCACAGTTTTAATTTTTCGTGTGGGAGATTCTAAAGACCAGGTAAAAATTCCTTTGTCTGGTACAGGGGTCATAATTGCAAAAGAAAGAAATACCTATTATGTCCTAACAACTAAAGATGTAGTAGATGTGCAAGGACAATACCAACTTATGATTCCTGGTCAAAAAATGTATTATTTAAAAATAAAAGAAATTAGTGCTTCTGACGATTTAGCGTTACTAGAATTTACTGCGGATGAAAACTACAGTGTTGCCCAACTGGGAGAGGTGGCAACTCTAAAAAATGGTAATATTGTTTATGTAGCTGGGTGGCTTGAGTCTAATGGTTCAGCAAGTTTTACAAAAATTGATGGAAAAGTTGTTGGATTCAATCAGCTTACCCAGGAACGGATATTAGCGTATAATAATAGAGTTCCTTATGAGATGAGAGGTGGAGTTGTACTAAACCAGCAAGGGCAGTTAGTTGCAATTCATAAAGAATTTAATCAACAAGAAAGGAGATATGAAGGAATTCCAATTAGTGTTTTTTTGAAAATAGCTCCTTCAGAGGTTAAACGAGCTTGGTCTGCTCCTGTATTGAGAAATTTATGTAGTACAGCCCTTTGGGGGGATTGCTCACAATAAAGTTTAGTAACAACCAGGTAATAATGATAGAGTTTTCACCAATTATAAACTTTAGCTTGAGGAGCAAAAATGATGAATTTAAGGGATAAGCTTTTAGTGGTGTTAGCCAGCTCATCAGTTATTTTTTTTCAGGTACAAGCCACTCTTGCACAGAGGGTAGACATTCAAAATACGACAAGAGAGTTTACTGTAAATATTAGTAATACTGATATTACTGAGGGAGAAGTTACTGAAGGTACAGGGGTTATTGTTGCAAGAGAAGGAAATACTTACTATATCCTTACAGCCTCTCATGTACTAAACGCATTAAATGTTAATGTCGATGTCCAGTATGTAGCTATAACCAATAAAGGAAGACCATTACCTCTTACAATTAAAGAACGGCATGATCAGAAAGATAGAGTGGACATAGCTGAATTGTCATTTACTAGCGATGAAAACTATACTCCTGTTATTATAGGCAATCCAATGACTTTGAATGAAGGTAGTCTTATTTACGTAGCTGGTTGGCCTACTTCAGGGAGAAAAAGGGACATGAAATTTACTGTTGGAAAATTGCAAACAATAACTATAAATACTTCAAAGGGAGAGCCAGGGCAGTTTTTGATCTATAATAATCAAGTTGAAGAAGGGTTGAGTGGAGGACCTGTTCTGAATCAAGAGGGTCAGCTAGTTGGAATTCATACAAAGTGGGCTACAGAACAACAAGTCTCTGGTCAAGGAATTTCAATTACAACTATCCGGGAGGTAGTCATTGTACCAGAGATAAAAACAGCATTAGGGAGAACTCCCTCGGCTCCAAATATTGCGAATCAACCTCCATCTAGCCCTAATCAACCCCCAGCTAGTGCAAACCAACCTCCAGTTGTCGTGAGACAGCCCCCACCTAATCCAAACCAACCTCCAGTTGTTGTGAGCCTGCCCCCAACTAATGAGCCAGTTCAGGTTTTTAGCATAGTTATTCGAGGCCTGTGGTGAACATTCAGAGAAATTGAGATCAGGGTAATAGAAGCTTTATTGCGGGAGAGTAAATTTATGATCGTACTAAAATCCTACCTTCAATTCCTAAAGGTTTTAGGAGTAGCGTTGAGCCAAACAATCACTGTTAATCTATGTTTAGGATTACTGAGCGCTTCAGGGGCAATAGCAAGTTTTCAAACAGAGGTTTCGTTACAGGGTTCATTAGCTCAAACTTCGCCATCTGGGGGGCAAACTCAGCCATCAACCCAAGAAAAACCAGCGACTCCCAATAATACTCAAACTCAGCCATCAACCCCAACTCCTCCCGTTAAAACCGATGGAGTTAAGCCTTCTTCAGAAACTAATCCGTTGATAGGTCGATGGGAATCAGTAGATGATGCGCGAAAACTAAGTTTTATATTTGGTCCACAGGAGAGACTCTTAGTTATCTACAGAGATGTTTCTGTTCCTTTTGCTAGAAAAGGAACGTACCACTTTGATCCAAAGACTAATAATCCTACTATAGAATTGATACTCGAAGGAAATAGAAAGCTTATCACTATTATCAAATTCGATGGGGAAGATATATTCTTGATCCGGTTGGTAGGTATTAAGCCCGGAGAGCCTGCATCCCCTGAATTAGGAAGTAATTATAGGACATTCCGAAGACGAGATAAGACAACAGATTTGCCTGCGGGCATTGAAATTGTTAATATTGAAACCCCACCAACGAATAAGCCAGAATCTTCTTCAGAACCTCCAACTAATCCTGCAACAAATAAACCAGAATCTCCTTCAGAACCTCCAACTAATCCTATCCGCAAATAAGCCGGAAAACTTGACGGGGTTTTCACCCCGTCAGATCAAAGACAAAATGATCCTAGTGAATACAAGATTCTTGTTGCTAAAGTTGTCTAATTGTATTAACCACCTTTTGATAGCTATCCGTTTTTCCCTGCTGCTGATATAAGTATGCAGCACTGCGGAAATCTGCTAGTGCTGGCTGAGTATTTTTCAGTCGGAGTTGGGCAAGCCCCCGGTTGTAGTAAAAATCTGCATTGTTGGGTTCAATACGAATTCCTTCGGTAAAGTCTGTGATTGCACTTTGTGGGATTCCTTGAGCCAAGCGTATACTCCCTCTGTTGTAGTAGGCAGCAGCAGACTGAGGATTCAAGATGATAACCTGGTTGAAGTCAGCATTTGCTTCATTATATTTTTGCTGCTCATAGTAGATGCTGCCTCGGTTCAGATAGGCTTTCTCATTGCGTGGGTTAATACGAATTGCTTCGTTGTAGTTGGTGATCGCTCCTTGTAGATTTCCCTGGATTCGTAGGATGTCGCCTCGGTTATTGTAAGCGCTGGCTAAGTTGGGGTTAAGCTCGATGGCTTTGCCGAAATCGGTGAGAGCACTTTGATAGTCTCCCCGTTCATAGTAGAGAATTCCTCGGTTTAGATAAGCTAAGAAATTGGTTGGGTAAAGGCTAATATCTTGGTTGTAGGCGGCAATCGCACCTTCATAGTCTTTCAGTCCTTGGCGAGCTATCCCTAAGTTGGTGTAAATCCCATAGACTCGATATAAGCGACTTACTTCCGTCAAATCGGCGATCGCCCCCTGGTAATCTTTTTGGGCAATCTTTTGTAGCGCCTGATTAAACAAAGCTGTAGCTCTAGCTTGGTCTTCAGAAGACCGAATTGTCTGTGGCTGGGCGATCGATGGCGTTCCAGCTAGGGCTACAATGATACTAACAATAGCAAGGCAGCCATGAATTGGTTTCATTTGCGGTAGCGAAAACCTGATAAAAGTGAAAGTGGCTTTGACAAGCCTTGTAGAAGGTAAAGTCATTGCATCTATTTATTAAAGTAACATTTTTGCTGGCTTCGTCCCTTAAAAAACATTGGTAAATTGTTGCTCTCGCTGATGGGCACTACCCAGCCAGATCGCGGCTGTTCCAATGTGCCAATCTTTAGTACATTGGATAGAACCCACCTAATTTCATGGGTCACAATCTCCAAACAGTGCAATTTTACACGAAAGCCGGCGAGTAGGATTATGAATCTTACTTCGCTCAGGAGTCTGAACTGCTGGAGGCTGTGGACTACTATTGTCTGGCTTTAACAGCGGTAACAGAGCTAGCCAAGCTGCTATGCAGCTTAAGAATGTAAGAAATAGATTTAAGTTCTCTTTCCTATGCTGTTGCATTTAATTATCCTTTTCGTTAAGATAACAAGCCATGTCCCAACCCAAATGCGCTGGATAAATAGCTTTATAGGTAAGTGATAACCTCATTATGACCTATTGCCAGACTTTTACTTGGCGTAATGCCAAGCTACTATCACCCTCAAACTTGATAATGAGCGAGGCAATGATTGATACCACTTTGGTGCGGCTGATAATCCACTGCCTATTCTCTTAATAGTTACTAGATAAATTACCTCTTAGCGAAATCTATAACTCTAGCTTAGCTTATCAGAGTAATCTGTCCAATTTCAACCCAGAATTTGTTTAAGTCCCGCTAACCGAAGTTGCTAGTTTTTTGTTCAAATCAGCCGCAACAGGTTTTCAGGGATCTTTTGGCAAGCGAAGCGCGACGCAACGACGGGAAGCAAGTGAGCTACAATAAGGCTAAAATCCTTACCGAGCAAGTTTTTTGATAGCTATATATAACACTTATTCTCACTGGCAATCACCAAAAAGTGCTGTGTTACAGGGTAGCAGAGAGGGGGTAGGAGTCGGCTTCGGTAATGGGGGTGTAGACCCAGACACGGGAGATGAAGGTGCAAGGCTTGGCACTGAAGGCGGAGGTGTAGGTTCCGGTCTTAGTAGAGATGGAGGTGTAGAAATTTTTTCAGCGTTTATTAAAGCGCTAATCTTATTATTGATGCTTATTACTTTATTATTATATTCTTGTATAAGCGCCTGGGCTTGGTCTACAATTAGGGAATCCAAAGGAATCTCCTTCAGTTTATTGAGAGAATTTTTCCACTCAGTTTTCGCATCCTCAAATTGCAAGATTGTTTCAGCAACATTGGTTTGCTTCTCTGCATTTATGGCGACTGATTTTGCATCGTCTAACATTTTTTTAGCTTTCGTCTCTTTAGTCAGTTGATTATCTATTACCTCTAGTTTTGTACTGTATTTTCCTAAAGCTTTCTGTGCATCAGGATAAACTTTAGCTTCAGATGGAATTGTATTGAGGTCTCTGATAGCATTATTCAGCAAATTGTGTATTTTATCTAAATCTTCAAGATTTTTAGCATTTATTGCTAAAGAAAATTCAGCATTTTTAACTGCTTGTTCATAGAGTTCTTTGTACTCGCCGTCTTTAACACAATTATTTAGCCCTTGGCACAAAACGCTAATGTGAGGTGAAAAATATAATAATCCACCGATTGCGCTGGCAAAAACTAGAATGAAAAGGAAAATTAGCAGCGCAAGTGATGTTTTTTTTCGAGTAATAGAACTTGACGGGTTTGGTGAAACAGAACTAACAGGACTTCCAGAAAATGGTGGGGAGGAAGCTCCTCTAGAAGTAGTAGAAGTAGGTGGTAATGAAGCAGTCGAAGCGCCATTCTCTTCTGGTTCTCCGACTCCTTTTGCCTTGTTTTTGCCAGTTTTTACGTTAGTCAAAAGTGAAGTAGTTTTGCCTTCAGCACTTGAAATGACTTTTAGTGCCAGTGCCCAAGATTCTACAGCCCATTGAGCATTTTCCTCAGATAGCCCTTCAACTTCTACTAGCTTTTTAGTGAGATTTGACAATAAAATTGTGCTTGGTGTCCCCTTTTTTTTCTCTAATAGCAAATCATTTGGTACTTTTGCCTCAAGCGCAGTAACTAGAATCTTAACCTCTAATGGTGAATGCTGTTTAATGCACCGTTCTTTTAAGTTGTTTTTACAACGCTGTAAATCGTTAAGAAGAGAGTGGTCCTTAATAAAAAGTTCGCAAAGTATTTGCCGAATTGAATTGTTCATTAGTTTCTCCTACCTAACACCAAAACGTTCAAGCAAGTTGCTATTTTTACCATACATCAGCCGTAGAAGAAGGTTCAGGTGTAGGGGGTGCCACAATAGGTACAGCGACTCCTGAACCTGAAGCAGTTGCAGTTGGGCTAGCTGGCGATGAAGCCGCTTTCAATACTGCTGTAGATGCCCATTTAATATATTTTGTCAGTGCCTCTGGGTTATTAGCTTGCAGTGGTTTGATTTCTGGATGCCCAATAAACTTCTGCAAAACATCAAGCTCTGCATCTTTACCAATAGCAATAGCAATCCGAACTGCCTTCTTACCCCACGGCTGCGCCATTAATGTCTTCAAACCCCTCTCAAAATCATCTGTAGGTTGTCCGTCAGAAATCATCACTAAAACTGGTGGTAGCGCCCGGTCAGTCATTGGCGGTATTTTTAGCTGCTCTGCAACCATGTTAAGAGCAGTTCCCATGTCAGTCCCGGCAGATACGCTACCATCTGTAAGTTTCTGTGTGATTTCCTTGGCAATAGTTTCTGCTACCGTTCCTAATAGGTCTCCGAAATCTTGCACCCCTTTCGATCTACTGATATCCCAGAATTTGCCACCAGTCTGACTTGCTATTAACTCGTGGGCTCCACCTGTTCGTGGCACACCTAGAACATGAGCCGTAACTGAGGCACTCTTGAGTTGGGCGACAATTTCAGACACTCCATCGTTGTTTCCCATTTCATCAGAAATGATGACCAATATTCGCGAGTTCGTTGGGGGGCCATCAAAGGTACGGATAACATGGGGAAAAATATCCACAGTATCTCGGTTGGCAATGTAGCAGCCACCTCCACCAAACAGACCTAAAGACAAGGATTGTACATTTTTCTTAAAGTCTTGGGGTGAAGTCAACGACCAAATGCCGATAGTATATGTCGAAAGGGTATGAACCTTATAAACTTCAGTTGTGCTTACACGGTGTCCCCCGATGTCGAACCCGACCAACCCTAATCTAACGTTTGCACCTTCTGTGGTAATTCGGTCAGCGAAGGAGACACAGCTACTCTTAACGGCATTGATTTCATCACTCATACTTCCACTGGTGTCCACCATAAAAACAATGTCAAGTGTTGGTTTTTGGAGTGGATCTGCTACCAAATCGATCCATTTAAAATCAGATAAGGAAGTCGCATTCGGTATATGCCATTCTGCTCCATGAGAAAACTTCAGGGCACGCACAAGTACCTCAGCATTCGGATTCTCATCCGCCACCTCTTTCATTTGCGGCAGTGATTCACGAATAGCAGTGTTGAGTGATTGAATTTTGCCATCGATAGACATTGACCCAGAGCTATCGCAAATCCAAAAAAAGTGCAGTGGGCGTGTTGTTAATTCACCACCAGGACGTTTTACCATATCTCTATTCTCCTACAATCCTTAAATTACTTAATTTGTCTTCAAATCTACTTCTAGCTAATATTAAGCCGACCTTAGTTTTTTTTCGGTTTAATACTTTTGATACACTACTGGCGATAAAAAATGGGAGTTTTTGAGTCACAAATTTAGTAAATTACCATACATCGGTACCAGAAGAGAACTCAGGATTCAGGGGAGCAACAATGGGACTATGACCTCCTGACAAAGCCCCAGTTTGACCCATCGGCGATGAAGCTGCCTTCAGGACGGCTGTAGAAGCCCATTTTATGTATCTAACTAAGGATTCGGGGTTATTAGCTAGTAGTGGCTTAATTTCAAGATGCCCAATAAACTTTTGCAATATATCCAGGTTGGCATCTTGACCGATCCCAATGGCAATGCGAACAGCTTTTTTACCCCACGGTTGTTCCATTAGTAGTCTTAAACCGCTTTCAAAATCATCTGTAGGCTGACCATCCGAAACCAAGACCAAGATAGGAGGTAAAGCCCGTTCTGTCATCGGTGGTATCTTTAAG
>Ga0247770_1002351_pt1 | contig 10511 bp, 23 predicted proteins | sample UWRJL136409B6_FD_179943 | JGI IMG/M metagenome (GOLD analysis project Ga0247770, IMG submission 179943) | Plant litter microbial communities from Arlington Agricultural Research Station in Wisconsin, United States - UWRJ-L136-409B-6 | ecosystem: Environmental > Terrestrial > Plant litter >... | reverse complement strand
TGCGCTCGCGCGGGGTGGGGCGCGAGGCGGCGCGGCCCAAGGTGGAGCGCGCGCTGGAGCTGGTGGAGATGGGGGGATACGGGAAGCGGAAGGTGCAGGAGCTTTCCGGCGGCCAGCAGCAGCGCGTCGCGCTCGCCCGCGCGCTGGCCCCCGAGCCGCCGCTCCTCCTCCTCGACGAGCCCCTGTCGAACCTGGACGCCGCGCTCCGCGAGCGCACCCGCACGGAGCTGCGCGCCATCCTCAAGCGGCTGGGGATGACGGCCGTCTTCGTCACGCACGACCAGGAGGAGGCGTTCGCCCTCTCCGACCGGATCGCCGTGATGGAGCGCGGCCACCTCCAGCAGCTGGGCACGCCGGAGACGCTGTACGCGGCGCCCGCCAACGCCTTCGTGGCCTCGTTCCTGGGCCGCGCCAACTTCCTCCCCGCCACCGTCGAGTCGGTCGAGGGGGAGATGGCGGTCTGCCGCCTCGCCGCCGGCCCCGTCTGGCGCGCGCGGCTCTCGGCGGATGCGCCGCGGACACCGGGATCGGCGGTGCGGGTGATGGTCCGCCCCGAGGCGCTGCGCATCACCCGCTCCGAATCCCCCGCCCCCGACGCGCTGGCCGGCCGCGTGGTCGAGCGCCGATTCGCCGGCCCCGTCTCCTTCTACACCCTCGCCGTGGGAGACGCGGAGCTCCTGGCCCAGAGCCACCGCGCCGACGCCGCCCCCGGCGACCCCGTCGCGCTGCACCCCGAACCCGAGACCGCCGTCGCGTTCCCGGCCTGAGGGAGCGGACGGCGGCCTTGCTCGAGGTCGCGGACGTGCGGCCGCCGGGCGATCAGCAGCCCGCGGCGCCGCAGGTGGGGAGGTCGCCGGTGTGCAGGCACTCCATGTACGGATCGCAGCTCCCGTAGTTGAGGCACGTCCACTCGCCGCACCCGGTGGGGCACGCCGACCACCCGGAGTGGGCGAGCACCGTCCCGCGCGCGCCCTCCTCCTTCGTGGTGCCGAACGACTCCACGCGCAGCGCGTCCACGTCCAGCCGGATCTTCTTCATCGGAACCCTCTTCGTGAGATGGAGACCTGGGGGATGCTCCGCCGAAGCATCGGCGCCCCGGCTCCGCCGTGCAAGAGGGTCGATCGCGCCGAAACCGCCACGCTACATCCCGCCGAACGCGAAGCCGCCGCCGCGCCCCTGCCCGAGGGAGCGGAACGGCGGCCTCTTGCATTGCGGGCAACGGATCAGCAGGCGCTGCTGAACGTTTCGGGGTTGAAGTTGTTCTCGCAGATGCACTGCTCCAAGCCACTGGCGCTGTCACATCCCATCGAGACACAACCGATTCCGCTGCCCGCGCTGTCGTGGCCGCGCACGGTGCCGCGTCCCGCTCCATCGTCCTTCGTGGTCGCGAACGTCTCGACCGCCAGCGCGTCCATGTCCAGCCGGATCTTCTTCATGGTATTCTCTCGAGAATGGGTGAGGCTTGCGTGACCTTCGACATTCAGCAGGTCTCGCCGATCACCGTGCCGAGGCACTTGTAGTAGCAACTGCCGAAGCCGCGGCAGGTGTACTCGCCCAATCGGGTGTCGGCGGCGTGAGCGCGCACCGTGCCGCGGCTGTCGTCCTCGCGCGCGGCGGGCTCGAAGGTGTCGACGGCCAGCGCCTCCAGGTCCAGCTTCAGCTTCTTCATCGGATCCCGATTTCGTTGGGGGTAATGGATGGGCAGGGGCTCGCTTCGCCGAACCGCGGCACCTTCGCTCCCCGCCTGGGGAAGCGGACGGCGACTTATTTCGGTCACCGGGCGGTCAACAGCCCGCGCCGCCGCAGGTGGGGATATCGCCGGTGTGCAGGCACTCCATGAACCGGTGGCAGCTCCCGTAGCTGAGGCACGTCCAGTCGTGCGTCGGACGAACGTGGCGCTCGTCTCGCATGCGGGGTGCGGACGCCGATCGTGGATCGGCCTGCCGACGTCACGATCAGCAGCCGGCCGACAAGGGATTGAACATATCCTCGCAGACGCACCCGCCGTCCGCGCTGATGCTTGGATCGTTGGGTCCGCTGCACGGGTTTCCGCTGCAGTTGCCGCTGGCGCAGCCGATCCCGCTCCCATGTCCGCGCACGGTCCCGACATCAGCGCCTTCGTCCTTCGTGGTCGCGAACGTCTCGACGGCGAGCCGATCGAGATCCAGCCGAATCTTCTTCATCAATCCACTCCGAGAAGGATGGATGACCGAGCGGCCGTCGCGCTCCCGATCCAGGGCGCGGATGGCGGCTCGGCGAGCGGTCAAGGCTTCCGCGTCAGACGATGCATTCGTCCACAGCCCTCGAGCCCATGCACATGAGGACGCACGATACGCCGCACGTCTTCCAGTGCTCGTCCGTCGTGTTGCACTCTTCCTCCGAGTATCCGCACCGCTTGGACTGCTGATGTGCCCGCACCGTCCCCGACCGCGCGTCGCGATCTCCGGTGTCGAACGACTGCACCTCCAGCGCTTCGATCTCCAGCTTCAGCTTCTTCATCGGGCTCTCCAGGGGTGGGAAGGCGGCGGCGCGGATCAGCAGTACGCGTTGGTGGCGCAGCCCAGCTGCGTGAAGCCGGGGCCGCCCTGGCACTGCTGGGTGTTGCACTCGCCCGCGTAGACGTCGGCGGTGATGGTCTCGGGCGGCGCGAAGCACTTCATCATCGCGCTCATGGAGCACGTGTCCGCCGTGGAGACGTAGTGGCCGTGGATGGTGCCCTCCTGGGCGCCCGCGGGGCGCACGTCGAACGACTCCACCTTCAGCGACTCCACGTCCAGCTTCAGCTTCTTCATCGGGTCCTCGATCTCGTTGGTGGGTGATGATTGGGGAGGGGCTCGGGTGCGCGGTGATGCTGGCCGGCGCACCCTGGCTGGGCTCCGGTGGCGAGTTGGTCCTGGCACGGCGCCCGCCGCATGCGATGCGGCGGGCGCCTCGTCCGATCACCCCGTGAGCTGGCAGGGGCAGTCCAGGTGCCCCGAGATGCTGAGGCAGTCGTTGGCGGTGCCCTCGCAGACCACGTTGCAGGAGAGCTGGTTCGCCTGGGTCTGCACGCAGCGGCACTCCAGGTCCGCCGTCAGGCTGACGCACGGCGACTGGTACAGCGTCCCCAGGCAGTCGCCGGAGGCGGCGCGCCCCCGCACGGTTCCGCGCGTCTCCGTCCCGCCGTCCGTGGTCGCGAACGACTCGATCGCCAGCTGATCCAGATCCAGCCGCATCTTTTTCATCGCATCCTCCATTCTGTGAATCGGCCCGCGGTTGCGGAGGCCCGGAGACGCAAAATTCGGGATCGCGGCGGCGAGCAGCGGAGGATCGAAACGGGGGACGGGCGATGTGCCCGTCCCCCGCGTTCGTCAGCAGTCCCGCTCGCAGGTGGGCTCCGCCGTGAAGACGATCAGGCAGCAGTTGCCGGTGGGGGTGTTGCATCCCGCGCTTCCGCCGCCGCCGCAGTTGTAGCAGGTGGCGGCGTTGCAGGTGGCCTCGCAGGTACAGCTGGCCTGCCAGGTGTCGCCCGGGTGGCAGAGCTCGTAGTAGGCGCTCAGGTGGCCGCGCACGGTGCCGCGGTCGCCGCGCGCCGCGGACGGCTCGAACGACTCCACCCGCAGCGCTTCGATCTCCAGCTTCAGCTTTCGCACGACGATCCTCTCCGAAAGACGGTGATGGCGATGCATTCAAGGACCAGGCGCGGGTCCGCGGATATGGCCGCGGGAGAGCCGGCCCGGCTCACCAGGCGCAGTACGCGCCGCCTCCGTTCGTATAGCTGCAGTCCACGCAGGTGTTGGTGTACGGGGCCGGGCACACCACGCAGGTCGCGGCGCCGCTGACCTGGCATCCGAGGCAATCCTGTCTCCCCGTGAAGGCCGTGCGACATTGCGAACCCACGGTGTCCCCATCCACGGTGTACCCGCGGGCGTGCACCGTTCCCGGCTTCTCCGCGCCGCGCATCGCGGTCTCGAACGATTCCACCTTCAGTGCATCGATGTCCAGATTGATCTTGCGCATCCTCCGGTTCTCCTGATGCAGTCGTGAAAACGGCACTTCACTCGTAGCAGCACGGCCCGGCCGTCTTGCAGTAGGCATAGCCGTCCGTCTCGCTGCAGGCGGAGGCGCAGGTCGCGTCTCCCAGGCAGGTCGGCTCGCCCGCGCAGGTCTCGACGCCGGTGCACAGGCGCAGCGTCGCCCTGGCGTGCACCGTCCCCCGGTCGTCGTCGCGGTCCGCGGAGGCCGCGAACGAATCGACCTCCAGCGCGTCCAGGTCCAGGCGGATCTTCTTCATGTCGCGATCTCCGAGTCCGTGGTAGCCCGTGACGCGGCGGAGGAGCCGGCGCATCGGCCGGCTCCCCCGCCCCACCTCTCGGCGGTCGGTCAGCAGGCGCAGGTCTTGGCGCCGCAGGTGGGCTGGTTGGGACACGAGGGAAGCCAGCTGCACACGAACTCCGTGGCCGCCTGCCCGTGCACCGTCCCCTGCTGCGCCGCGTCGCCGCCCGTGGCGAACGAGTCGATCCGCAGCGCGTCCAGGTTCAGCCTGATCTTCTTCATCGCCCGGTCTCCTGATTGGGAAGGTGGATGGAGCCGCGAGGATCGCGGCTCCCCGGCCGCCGTCAGCAGGGATACAGGCAGATGGATCCACCGTCCGTGGCGCCGCAGCTCTCGCCGCACGACGCCGTGTCGCTGGGGCAGCCCACGCACGACAGGTTGCCCGAGACCGCACACCCGGGGCATCCCTCGTAGCCGGTCTGGACGGAGGCGCAGTCGCGCGGCGAGGTGCAGACTTCGCCCCGGAAGCCGGTGTAGTGGCCGCGCACCGTCCCGCCCGAGGGGCCGCCCTCGTCCCCCGTGGCGAACGACTCCACCTCCAGATTGCCGATCTCCAGCCGAATCTTCTTCATCGTCGTCTCCCGGTATGTGATGGTTTTCCGGCGACGGAGACGCCCGTCCCCGCCGCCGACGAGCCGATCGCCGCTCAGATGGGCGGAGAGTCGATGGGCACCGGGAGGCACTCCGATGCGTACTGGTCGCAGGTCCAGCCGCCGCGCGTGTTCCAGCAGCCGCACGAGCAGGTGGCGCCGCAGGTGCCGCAGTACGTGGCCCCGCAGGTCCGCTCGGGCGCCTGCGACTGGCAGTAGTTGACGGAGTCGTCCACGGGGTACGGCTCGCACGGGTCGCAGCTTTCCACGGTCCAGTTGCGCCCGGCGATGGTGCCGCGCCCGTCTCCGCTCCCCGCGTCGAACGACTCCACCCGCAGCTCCTCGATCTCCAGCTTCAGCTTCTTCATGGCTCCAATCCTGGGGTGGGGGGCCCTGCGCGCGTGCCGCGGAATGGCGGCGGGCGCGCGGGGCTCCGGGTCATTCGACGGCGCACGTCCCGTTGCACGACAGGTCCAGCGGCCGTCCGGTGACGGTGCCGCACCCGGCCGTTCCGCATCCGCACGTGGCGTTGCAGGTGAAGCCGCACGAGGCCCCGGCGCAGGTGGCGTGGTCGCAGGTGTCCTGCACGGGGTCTTCGGTGCCGGCCAGCTCGTTGCAGAAATGCTCGCACGAGTAGGTGACCCGCCCCATCACCGTCCCCCGCGCCCCGGCCGCCGCGGCCGGCTCGAAGGTCTCCACGCGCAGCGCGCCCACGTCCAGCTTCAGCTTCTTCATGGCTCACGATCGGTGAAAGGTGGGATTCGCCGCCGCGTCAGCCGGTGGGCGGGAAGCAGCCGTTGAGGCACGACGCGTCCTTGACGCAGTAGGTGTAGCCGGCGGATTCCTGCGGCTGGCACCCGGCCGTGCCGCCGCCGCAGCCGCAGCTGCCGCCGCAGCTGTACCAGCGGTGTCGCCCGCGCAGGTGGCGTAGTGGCAGGTGTCCACGAACGGGTCGCTCCCCGGCGGCGGAAAGCATCCGTTGGGATACGAGTGCCCGTGCACCGTCCCGGCCTCGCGCGCGCCGGCGGCGGTGGCGAAGCTCTCCACGCGCAGCGCGTCCATCTCCAGGCGCAGCTTCTTCATCGCGGTCTCCCACGGTTGAATGCGAGGGCGCGCGGCCCGGTGAGGGGCCGCGCGCCCGCGGTGCTCAGTTCAGCGTTCCGGGGTTGTACGGCTCGGCCGGCGGCACGCAGCCCAGGAGCGGCCCGCACGACTGGACGCAGGTGTAGTCGTCGCAGGTGTTGGCGCAGGTGCTTCCACAGGTGGCGTAACAGGTCCCGTAGCAGCTGTTGCCGCAGGTGTTCGTGTTGACGTAGCACGGCTCGATGGTGTTCGGCTCGGCGGGCGGCTTGCGGATGTGCCCGTTCACCGTGCCCATCTGCTCGCCGCCGGCGGTGACGGCCTCGAACGACTCCACGCTCAGCGACTCCGGGTCCAGCCTCAGCTTGCGCATCTCGGTACCTGTTCCGTTCCGGGGTGTGCTTCCCGGGCCGCCGTGGTGCGGTCCGGGTCCAGTCACGCGGCGGTGCGGCCCGCGCGGAGATTCGAGGGGGGGGGATGCGGGCCCTGGCGCCGCGTCCCGGGCGAAGCCTCAGTCGGTGCAGTAGAGGGTTCCGCCGCCGCAGGGGCACACCGCCACGCCGTCCGTCACCGCGTAGCTCTGCTCGCACGGGTACGGGCCGCTCAGGCAGGCGTCGCAGTGCGTGCGGAGCCCGGTCGCGTTCGCGCGCACCGTCCCGCGGTCCGCGGCGTCCGCTCCGTCGGTCGCGAACGACTCCACCTTCAGCGCGTCCAGCTCCAGGCTGATCTTTCGCATCGTTTTCTTCTCGCATCGGGAAGGGATCGGCTGCCGCGCTCCCGCCGGCCCGCCCGGGAGGAGCCGCGGCGCCTCACATGCAGCCGGCGTAGCAGGTGAACTGCTCCACCCGGGTCTCGATCACGCAGTCGCAGTCGACCTCGGACCGGCTCTCGCACCACTTGGCGCAGTTGGAGTAGACCGAGTTGTGCCCGCGCACGGTCCCGAGCTTCCGCGCCTCGACGGCCTCGGCATCGAACGACTCCACGCGCAGCGCGTCGGGATCCAGCTTCAGCTTTCGCAATTCGGTGCCTCTTCCGATTGGGGATGGGGCGCGGCCGGCGGAGCCTCAGATGGCGTCCGGGTTCTTGCACCGGACGGCGGCGTTGGTGCACTCGCACGCCGCGTGGCAGCTCTCGTAGCGCGCGCTGTAGTCGCAGGAGATCTGGTTCGTCAGGAGCGTGGTGGTGGTGCGCTGCCGCGCGTGCACCGTTCCCCCGCCGGATTCGGCGGAGCCGGCGTCGAACGAGTCGATCCGCAGCATCTCGAGGTCCAGCTTGAGCTTCTTCATCCCGGTGGTCTCCGGTTCAGGACGAGGTCGTGGTCCGCCGCCGCCGGTACGCTTCCGGCAAGCAGGTGGGACCGTGCGGCGGCGAGCGTGGCTCCCGCTCGAGGATCAGCAGGGGCCCGTGCCGCCGTCCGTGTTGCAGATGTACTGGCCGCAGGTGTACTCGCCCTCCACCGTCTGCGGATAGCAGTATTCGTCGCAGGTGGGGTCGTTGCGGGTCCGCAGGCAGCTCAGCGGGAACGAGTGCCCGTGCACCGTCCCGCGCTTCTCCGCTCCGCGCTCCGCCGTGGCGAACGACTCCACTTCCAGGGCGTCCACGTCGAGACTGATCTTTCGCATTCGACTGCTTCCTCGCGTAAGGAACGATTGGGAGATGCGCCTCCCCGGACCATCCGGAGAGGCGCGGCGGCGCTCACGGGCATACCTGTGGGCAGGCGGTGGGGCCGAGCTCGGAGGTACAGAGGCAGTCGGCGATGTTGGTGCAGCTCATGTAGCAGCTCTGCTCCCACTGGCGGGTGAAGTGGCCGCGCACCGTCCCCCGCTCCTCCGCGCCGCGCTTCGCCGTTTCGAACGACTCAACCTCCAGCGCGTCCACGTCCAGGCTGATCTTTCGCACGGTGGCTTTCCCCGTTGCAGGTTGGGAAGGACGCGCGGTCAGGCGCAGTCGACGTCGCAGGTGCCGATCTGGGACATGCAGAGGCATGCGGCGTCACCGCTGCAGCTCTCCTGGCAGCTCTGCTCCCACTGGCGGGTGAAGTGGCCGCGCACCGTCCCGCGCGCCTCCGGGCCGCGCTTCGCCGTGTCGAACGACTCCACCTTCAGCGTGTCCACGTCCAGACTGATCTTCCGCATGACGACCTCCCGTTCAGGGGGAAAGCACCACGGCCCGCGCGCTCCGGGACGGAGCGGCGGGCCGCGGGGGATCAGCAGTCACAGTGCGTACAGAACGCCTCGCGCGGGCCCCGACAACAGGCAGCCCGCGTACCGGTCTCCATCGCTTCGACGCGGAGCGCTCGCGCGCCCAGGCGCATCTTGCGCACGGCCCCTCCGGAGAGGATAGGTTGAACGCGGAGGGGTGCCTCCACGGCTGGTGTCCTGGGGACCTGAAAGGTGCGCAAACTCCCTCGATCCTGCAAGGGTTTTTTGTAAAATATGTCGGATCATGATATTGACGCGAACGGCGTGACGGTTCGGCCGCTGGATGCGGACGACGTGGACGCGCAGCGGGAGGCCGCCGCGCTCCTGCTGGAGGGCTTCGTGGAGATGGCCCCGGACGCCTGGAGCGGCCTGGAGGACGCCCTGCGCGAGGTGCGCGACGCGCTGGGCCCGGAGCGCCTCTGCCTGGCCGCAAAGGACGCGGACGGGCGCGTGGCCGGGTGGGTGGGGGCGATCCGCAACTACGACGGGAACGCGTGGGAGCTGCACCCGCTGGTCGTGGCTCCGGCGCTCCAGGGGCGGGGGATCGGCCGCGCGCTGGTGGTGGCGCTGGAGGAGGCGCTGCGCGCGCGCGGCGCCATGACGGTGTACCTGGGAACGGACGACGAGGCGGGGATGACGTCGCTGGGCGGGGCGGACCTGTATCCGGGCGTGCTGGAGAAGCTGGGGGCGATGGAGAACCGGCGCGGGCACCCGTTCACCTTCTACCGGCGGCTGGGCTACGAGGTGGTGGGGTGCATCCCCGACGCCAACGGCTTCGGCAAGCCCGACATCTTCATGGCGAAGCGGCTGGGGAGGACGGATGGCTGAGCAGGCGCGGGCGGGACGGGGGACGTGGGTGCTGGCGGGGGTGGTGATGTTCATCCTCCTCTGGCTGGTGCTCTATCCCAACCTCTTCGTGGTGGGCGACAGCGTGCTGGACGGGGGGCGGCTCACCGGCGCGCACTGGGGGCGCTTCTTCGGCAGCGCGTCGGAGCGGGAGGCGCTCTGGAACAGCGTATGGATCTCGCTGGCCAGCGTGGCGCTCTCCGGGATGATCGGCATCCCGCTCGCCTTTCTCTTCGCGCGGCGCGACTTCCCCGGGCGGCGCGTGCTGGGGGCGCTGGCGGCCATGCCGGTGCTCCTCCCGCCGCTGGTGGGGACCATCTCCTTCCTCTTTCTCTACGGCGAGAGCGGGTTCCTGACGCGCGGCGTGCAGGAGCTGCTGGGGCTGGAAGAGGCGCCGTGGCGGCTGACCGGCGCGTGGGCGGTGCTGCTGGTGCACGCCTACACCATGTACGTCTACTTCTACCTCTTCGTGGCCGCCGGGCTGGCGCGCCTGGACGACGCGTACGGCGAGGCCGCCGCCGCCCTGGGCGCAGGGTGGTGGACCACCATGCGCCGCGTGACCCTGCCCATGCTGGCGCCGGCGATCGGCGGGGCGGCGCTGCTGGTGTTCATGACGTCGATGGCGTCGTTCAGCGCGCCCTACGTCTTCGGCGGGGGCTTCCGCGTGCTCACCACGCAGCTGTACGCCAGCAAGCTGAACAACGAGGGCGGCCTGGTGGCCGTCGAAGCCGTGGTGCTGGCGCTCACCTCGCTCCTCTTCCTCCTCCCGCTCCAGCGCTACGAGGCGGCGCGCGAGTACACCGGCGCGTCCAAGGGGCTGGGCGCGCGGCCGCCGGCGCGGGTGGACCGCGGGTGGATGCTGACGCTGGCCGGCGCGTTCTTCGTGGGCGTCCTGCTGATGCCGCACGCCACGGTGTTCCTGGTGTCGCTGGTGCCGGAGGGGACGTGGACCATCGAGGCGCTCCCGCCCGTCTACTCCACCGAGCCGTACCGCCGCCTCTTCTCCGAGGCCGAGCAGCTGCGCCCCGTCCTCAACTCCCTGCAGATGGCGACGATCGCCACGCTGGCCAACGTGGCGTTCGCCTTCGCGGCCGGGTACCTGCTGGCGCGGACGCGCATCCGCGGGCGGGCGCTGGTGGGCGCGCTGGTGGCGCTCCCGTGGGCGCTCCCGGGGACGGTGCTGGCCATCGCGCTGGCGTCCACCTTCAGCGTCAACCGGCCGCTGGAGGGGCGGGTGCTGCTGGTGGGGACCTTCGCCATCCTCCCGCTGGCGTACTTCATCCGCAACGTCCCGCTGGTGACGCGCGCCGCGCTGGGCAGCTTCCGCCAGCTGGACCCGGCGCTTGAGGAAGCCGCCGCCTCGCTGGGCGCCTCGCGCGCCACCACGCTGCGGCGCGTGGTGCTCCCGCTGGTGCTCCCGGGGCTGGCCGCGGGGGCGATGCTGGCGTTCGTGACGGCGCTGGGGGAGTTCGTGGCCTCC
>Ga0247770_1002350_pt1 | contig 10512 bp, 10 predicted proteins | sample UWRJL136409B6_FD_179943 | JGI IMG/M metagenome (GOLD analysis project Ga0247770, IMG submission 179943) | Plant litter microbial communities from Arlington Agricultural Research Station in Wisconsin, United States - UWRJ-L136-409B-6 | ecosystem: Environmental > Terrestrial > Plant litter >... | reverse complement strand
TCCCGGCTTCAACCTGACCTCCCTCCCCTCCACCCCCCCTCCCCCACTCATCCTACCTCCCCATAATCCAGTCAGCCGTCACCGCTGCGCGACACATCAACGACGCGGGCGTGATCAATACGGACTGCCAACCGCGCAACATCATCGTTCACAAGAAAACGCTACAGCCTTTTCACATCGATTTTGCGCAGTGTTTGTTCGCGAGGGACATGGGATGGCAGGAGTTTGGGGAGACGAAAAGGAGGTTGGATAACCAGGGGGCGATTGGGGCGGTGATGGTGGCTAAGGTGAGGAGGGCGGGGGTGAGGGTGGGAGAGGTGAGGTATGATAGGAGGGATTGGGGGTTGCTGGGGAGGTGGGCTGGGAGGGTGGAGATGAGGATGGGAGGGGGGAGTTGGCTGGGGGCGATAGGGGTTGGAGTTGGGGTTGGAGTAGTTGCATGGGCTGTGGCGAGAGGGGGGGTTGGGTTGAAGGGATGGGTGTGAAATGGTAGCGGTTCATCATGGGAGACTTCACGGTTGTATCCATGAGCAGCACAACACAGCGCGGGGAATACAGGACCGATATTCAACACGCTCGTTGCTCATGGAAGGCCGAAGATGCGAAGCGGTAGGATGATGAATAATCCTCAACTTTCCGGGTACCACAACTAGTCTACTCCACAACCTCGCACTCAATAACCCCCTCCAAGTCCCTAAAGTCCGGCGAATGCCAAATCTTCACCACCCTCAACCCGGACGACTCCACTAAATCAATCCACTGCTTCTTCGTCCGCTCCATGCCCGCCAGCAGCGACATCATCGTAATATCCGCCGCCGCCAGCAGGGGAGGACAGTCCTTCTCCGGGATGATCGTCTCATTCAGCAAGATCCGCGAGAACCCCGGCTTCATGGCCGCAGCCGTAGCTTTCAGCAGCGTCTGACATTTGTGATCGGGCCAGTCGTGCAGGACCAGACGCGTGTAGTACAGGTAGGCGCCCTTGATGGGCTGGGGCGTGAAGAAGTCGTGGACCATGGGTGTAATTTTCGCGTCGAGGTCCTGGACCTTGGCGATGGTTCCGGGGAGGTCCTGCAGGACGAGAGGCTCTGCCGTGGGGTTGGCTTCGAGAAGGCGTCGGACGTGCAGGCCGATGCCGCCGCCGAGATCGACTAGGAAGGGGGTGTCGGAGGCGCTGGAGGCCTTGAAGGGGGTTATGAGGTGCTCTGTGACGGGGAACCACTCGAACCAGAAGCGGAGTCCGGCTTTGCTGCCGGTCATGCAGGTGTTGAAGCGCTCAGCCTTGACGGGGTCGTTGTGCAGGTATTCGAAGAAGTGGACGTCGGTGCCGAGGGCGTATTGGGCTGGGCCGTTGAGTTCGTCAGTGGGGTTCTTGTAGCCGTGGGTCTTGAAGTACTCGGGCATGCGGTTGCATGAGCGAGCGGAGGCTTCGTATCTAGTGAAGAGTCAGAGTTGTCATCAAGGGGTTGGGGGAAACGGACGCGGGACTTACACATGAACCACAAAGGCCTCGATGTGCTTGACAACCATTGCTTGCGACATTCTGTTGGCGATGTATTCCCTCTCGCCGGATTCTTGAGCATATCCCGCAGCTGTGACGACTCGCATGATTCGGACGACAAGAACCTCCTCGGCGTTGCACTGCGCGGCCAAGTCGACCGAGGAGATGGGGGTCCCGGCAAGGTCGACGAGGATGTGGAAGATGCGCAGGTCCACGGCCATGCGAATGGCGAATTGGCGCGGCGGCGTTTCGAAAATTTGCATAAAGGCGATTTGCTCGGGCGTGAGAACCATGCTGGGCAGGTTTTTAGCCAAGGCCAGAATTCGCTGACGGGTTGCCGGCGACAGTTGCTTGACCTGCTCGGGCTGGCCCGGCAGGTCTTCCAGCAGCTTGAGGGCGGATTCTACGTCCATCTTTGCGGTTTGGACTTGGAAGGGTCGGTTTGTTGACGAACTCGCTGAGAGCAAGTTGAAGAGCAGGAGCTGGCGGCGTCGCCTTTATCATTTCATGTTGTGAGCCCAACTTAGGCCTGCGCTGACATCAGTCAGCTCTCCCCCACATACGTCCGCCTGTTGATTGGCCATCGCCGAACTCTGCAGATGTGACATTGATCGGGCCGCAGTAGCGAACGCCGTCTGGGCCCGAATTTCTGGGCGTTGGGGTGCCATTGGCGAAGCTTGACACAGAGGGGTTGCATGGGATGCGAATGTGAGGGGTAATACCGGTGGCTTGATAGCCAAATGGATACTTTGCGAGATGCTTGGAGCGGTGAGTGCGGACGTGAGATATGAGGGCGCCGCGGCTGAGAAAAGTGGTCTCAACGCTTCCAGGCCGATGGCCAGACCCCTCTTCTCCTGCAGCCACGATGCAGGTCCCTGTCGCGTAGCTCGTTCCGGAAAGGTGCTGTGAACATGGCCAGCTGAGCCAACAGCTCCCCACATCAGTCTTGGCTAATAAGACTGTCCGTTATAGTCGCCTCGATTACCTACCTATCTATTCCCCCCCCTAGATTTGGGATGCCAGATCCATAGGGCTGATTTTCTTGGACCGCAAACACTACAATTCCATTTCACGACTTCAGGTTCACAAAGCACTCAAAGAACTTGACAACAGTTAGAAGCAACCCTTTTTATTTTTTTTATTGAGAAGACCGCCCAGAACGCCTATAGTTAGGACAAAAGGAAACACAGAAATATCTCCAGTCCCAAGACCCTCAAAGCCTCAGATAAACCCCGTCCCAGGGTAAGATGCCGCACTCACAGGCGTAACCTGCTCGACCTCCTCCCCAACCGCAAACCCCAAGAGCGCCTCTGCCCTCTTAGGATCCGCCGCCCTCAACCGCTTCTGAATCTCCCTCTGCTTCCCCCACGCAACATCCAACTCCCCCTCCAACCTCCTCAGCACCTTCCCATCCATGACGCCCCCAATATTGAGCGCGCCCTGATGAATATCCGACACACGCACCACCCCCCACAGCTCTTCTCCCGACTGAATCAACTCCTTCACCATGGCATCCCACTTCCCGCTCTGGCAGTAAAACTCTGGATGCAAATCATCATCCACAGTCAGCCACTCATCCAAATACCTCCAGTTCTGCCACGCCGGCTCTTCCCCCTCCTCCCCCTCCCTAGCACACTCCTTACTCCCCTCCCGGAATTCATACTCATGATACTCCCGAAAGTGCAAACACCGACTGATATCCTCCCCCGGCCCCGCCTTTCCCCACACGGCGATGTCTGCGCGGTCGGAATCGGCGCAGTCGCAGGGGAGATCGGCCGAGGTGTGCGTGCAGCACCCGTTCCAGGGGCAGGAGGAGGAGGCGGTGATGCGGTGGGCGCAGCGGACAGGGTCAGAGTAGGGGTTTATGTAGCGCAGGCAGAGTTTCCCTTGCGGGGAGGGCTTGGCGAGGGTGAGGAAGGGGCGGGTGTCGCAGGGGATGCGGTGGAGGTGGAGGCGGATGCACATCTTGGAGATATACTAGTTTACTTTGATAGGGTAATGGTCGGTTGGTGGTGTTGCGTTGTCGTGTGATTCCCGGGCCTGGTTGTTTCGGATTGGTAGTGAGTGTTGGTTACTGGGCTTGCGGCTTGCACTGGTTGGCAGGTGTTTGGAGATGAGACGGGGTGGGACGGGGGGTTTTTATTTTGCGGGAGTTGTTCTAAATCCACAACATGTTCATTGCTGCTTGAGGCTTGGATCTGGGGATTGGAAAGAGACAAAGAAGGGGTTCATTGTCCGGGACAGGTGGGAAAGGGGCCCTTCAGAGGCACGTGGGCACCGTTGGAATTCTTCTTTGTATACTCGGCACTTAGAAGTCATTGTCTATCATTGTCTCCCGGCAGGGGCTCTTCCATCCTGTGGGTCTTTGCTATGATACCTAGACAAAAGGTGCGAAGATTCAGAATGTGTAGAACTGTGTTCGGGAGCTACCAAACCCGTCAATACTACTACATCTCGTGCTTGGATACTCTAACTGGCAGGTTGTGACAAAAAGACTGGATCAACTGCTTCATGCTTTCGTTTTCACTGGGGCGCAACTGACAGCTTGGATTGGTGTGCCATATTGTTGATCGTCTCTGATCGGGCAACCTCCCAAGTTTACGAGCGGGGTGCAGTCATGAGTCAGCGCGTTTCCTACATGAGTGCTGTGCATATATGTGGCCTCAGGTACCTAGGGTGCCAAGTCGACAATCCAACATCAACCTCAACGATCGAGTCTCCCTGAGACCAACATCTGGTATCCCAGGGAAAATGTCCGCCTCCAACCCGCACGGAATAGGCCGCTCGCTGCTTCTGGGAATGCCAGGTGAAATCCGGAACAAGATATACGAACTTCTTTGCACCTTTCCACGGCGAGGTGACCATGAGGGTGACGTCATCATTGTCAATTCTGAGAACTATGGAACAGAGCGCTTGGAGTGTGAGTGCTTGCTGGTTTTGATGCGAACAAATCGGCGTACGTAGCTACTGCTTCAGTGTTGCTGACATCGCCCCCGAGCACAGAACTCCATGACGAAACAACATCCTTCCTCTACTCGGCGCATACCACTTTCGCAGTCACCTACAGCCATGAACGCAAGGACCGGAATCTCAAGTTCCTCCGCAATTGCCCTGGCCGTCACCTCCGTCGAGTCCAGTTAATCTCTACGGCCGCCCCACCCAGGGCCTCAACGCCCGCCGCTACAGTCTTCTAGACTTCAACCCCGACGTATTCGTCGCCCTCGCTGAAACCGCAGTCAACATCGAACACCTCACCATTTCCTCCCCACCAACCCACAACGGCTCCATTGTCGTGACAACTGGACCGCGTATGCAAGTCCCCGAGTACTCCTGGGCCGATCCACCGATTGAAATGCCCGATATGCTTTACACGTTGGTCAACTCAGAGCCTCGCTCGCCGTTCTGGCTAGGCGGCGACATTGCACTCCTGGAAGAGTTTGTGGCTTTTGTTCGGAACACTCTGATGGTGAACGAGCCTGGGGATAGCAACCAGCGCGAAATCGAGCGGATATTAGACGACCCGACTCATAGGGATATTGTCACCAACGACCGGCAGCAGTATTTGAGCAGGGTTTGAACGCGCCTGATGATGATGGAGGATGAAAGGCTGTTTATTCGCGAGATGGTGGGAATTTTGGGGACGTTTAGCCCGACGCTGAAGACTGTCGAGGTTGATGGGGTGGTGGATAGGAAGTGGATGGCGGCGGTGGCGGACTCGACGGCGTTGGTTGTTCGTGCAAGGCAGTCCAAGGGGAACGAATGGGACGTTGTTGGGCCCGGGGAGAAGGTGACAGGGTGTAAAGATCGACACCGAGGAAGAGATTGATGAATATCTGATATCGCTAGGTACTTGCTAAGCAGTTGGCTTTAATATGGTACAGGTGTCCGAGTTGGTATTTAGTTCACCCTCACAAGACCAAGCGTCGAAGGGGGATCGGCGGTTCGAGTGTTCGCCAACGCCAAGAATAGCGAAATTTAGGTGGCATGATCTGAGCCCATAACGTGATAACGGTGGCGGACTTCACGGGGTTGGTGGTTCGTGGAATGCTACCTGGTAGGGGGAGGGATGTATTGCAGTTGGGTTGTCTTTACAGGGCAATCGCACAGACCGCTGTCTCGTATCAAGCACTCGGCAAGACCGTCAAACGAGCGGCCGACAGTTAATACGCAGCGGTGCTGGACTTGGACATGTCCGCGTCATGGCTCATCTCTCAGAACGGGAAGGATTTCAACGTTTCCGGATACAGACGCCGTGTGTAACGATGGAAAGGTGGTTTTAGCGGGCTTGTGCAACCGTGATTACAAAGCTGTTTACTTTGACCTGTCAGACACGGCACAGTTCTACAACTGAGGCGGAGAAACAAATGCGTTCAGGGGCACCGAATCACTTGATTGGCTTCCCGTAGCCTCAGGCGATTTGTATTCCATTGAAGCTGGCCCGGGCATGGCATGAAGGCCACCAAGATGATTAGATACTCCGGACTCCGGGTTGGTTTGACGATGCAATGGCAAGAGCCGTGCATCTTCTTCAACTTCAGGATTTGAAATTTAGGTAGCAAATAGCATGAGGAGTCGAGCTCGTCCTCGTCCCCGTATTAAAAGCCCCGATAATCTCCCAGAAGATGCTGATTCTGTTTGATGCAGCACCCTCCATTCACACCAGTATTCAGACAGATCAACAACCTCGCAGATACAAAATGGTCAATCATGCCATCTTCCCCCTGGCTATCGCCATGATGAGCGGCCTTGCCTCCGTCGTAGATTTCCACTATCGTTTCTGTAAGCCCACGGCTCCACCCAGTCCCCTCGAGGCCATAGCGCTGACGATGTGTAATAATCAGACAAATATGTAACAATTCGGTTAAGAAAAACTTTATTTTTCAACGTCACACCCGACGTTGGGAGAACTTTCTTCGAGGGTTTGCAAATCAGACAAATATCACAACAGCTGCACTCACGATGCCGCAGCCTCTGACACCTCTCCCCCGAATAACGTGGGCCCGTACGTTTCCAAGCCAACATCTCCCACAAAACCTACTCCGACACGGCTGACAAACCACCGCCCTTTTCCACCGGCTCAGGTAACGCGGGCACTTGCTATAGCGCTCCGACAGGCACCGACTAGAAGCGCCTGGAAATCGATAACAACTTCGCGGAGACCTTGAGATATGTCAGGCTCTTTTGCGATGTCGGCTGCAACGGCGGTTCGATTTCCTATCACGGAACATACTGCTATTCGCGTCCGAAAAGCTACTGTGCCATTGGAAGCTTGTAGGTTGCCATGATGTTCTTCTTGCGTGCGTTTGTGTCTGCCTGCTGACAGCGCCGTGATATAGCAAGGTTTATGATGTCTAGCCCTGGAAAGTCAAGATCAGGGCCCGAGCTGTTGGCTCTGCCCGAACATCCATACCCGTCTAGGTCGCAGGTGTGCTGGGGCTTGCCCTGAGTGCGGCGGAGAAAATGCTGGGGAGATGGAGATGGAATGTTAGGGGGGAAGGACGTAGAAGGGTACTGCAATCCGGGGTTCGAAGACCCAGAAGTAGTTTCCTCGTAGGATTGCCGGAGACGGAGAGGGTTCTGAGGCAGATATTGCGTAAAAGTTGAAGAGTGCATGTCATGCATGGATGAAAAGCAGCCACCGGCATTTTCTTCATGCTTAATCGCAGTGCACTCCCATCAACAACACGTGAAATTGACCTGACTTTTGGGACACCGGCCTGGAGATTACTTGAAACTAGAATCCGATTGGCCTTGTCGAATTGAAGGCCCCGAGTGGTGGACGATGCGGAATAGAAGGGCTGAGGCAAGCCACATCCAGGCACCTCGGGAGGCGTTCCAGCAGGAGAGGCGAGAGCGGCAGGGTGAGAGTGGAGTGCTGTGCAGCGCATTACCGATGGAGGCGTTTCGTCGCCACCAGTTAGATTACACGCTTGCGCTTTTGAGACCGGTCAAAAAAACGGTTCATGTTATCGTCTCCACCAAAAGTAGACCCGAAACCTCAGCCCCTAACAGCGTTTTAGCTGCCACGATAATTACTGGTCGAGTTCTGCTGTTAGTCCCGACGTCGGGCATCGGCGACTCACTGTCTTGTCGCGCAAGGCAGTCAAGCTCCCGAGTTAAAATTTGATAGGCATATTTGCAAACTGTCGGACACTTCATTCCCGAGCAATGGCGCGCCAGTGCAAGGCAGTTGAACTGCCTCGGACAGAGAGTCATGCTTTAGTGTCAACCTCTTTTATATACTGTCCCGTCCCCAAGTAATATTTGCGGTGTCTCGACATCCAGTCGCCAGAGCACAAACACCCAGTCCGCAATTCATCAGACTCAGCAAAACAACGCTCAACACACCAACCCCCAAAATGCAGAACCACCTCCTCACCCTGCTCCTCGCAGCCTCCTCCCTACCCATGATCCACGCCCACCTACTCTGGATCAACTGGAAGACCCTCTGCCAGGGCGAAAGCTACGCGATCAAGCAGACGGCCATGTCGAGCCGCTGTCAGTACGTGCCCCCAAATGCGGCGGGGAAGCAGCCCATTTCCATCACCATCTTTGCCGACCCGGGCTACGTTTGCGACACGTATGCCTATGCCGATGCGTCCTGCCAGATTCGCATCATGTCGGCGCTGGACGGGGAGGTTTGTGCTGGGGATAAGGAGTTCCGGAGCTATCGGTCGAATTGCTGGTTGGTGTAGGTGGAGAGAGGGAGGTGTGGAGGGGAGACGGAGATGTCAGATAGGATTACAGGGTGGGTGGTTGATGGCTGGTGGTTATCAGAACGTTTGGTGTCAAAGCTTTCTTTCGTTGTACAGAATGTTGGTGGGATGTGGATTCGTTCATTTCTCGTAAGAAGTAGAGTACTATAGAATCTTTGCCGTGTATTAATATTTGCTTCAAACTCACTGCCCGGCGGCATTGCCAACCAGCAGTCAAACCTGGTACTTCAATCCTTGCAACAACCAACTTCTACACTCCACCTCCCTCCCCCTCAACCTCCACAACCTCTTTCGGCAACCTAACCACCTCCCCCCTCCTCCTCTTAACCTCCTCCGCCTCGCTCACCCTTCCCATCCCCCTAAGCAAATCCTCCATCCGCAACGCGTACTGCACCCACTCGCCATCACTCGGCGCAGCGAGAAAGCTATGTCTGAATTCCGCGGCCGTCTGCATGTCTCCTGCCTCGATGGCGCGGGTTGCGCCGAGAAAGTAGCACCCGCGGTAGATCTGGCGGGACTCGAGGGGCCAATGAAAGGGGGGTTGGGAGTGGGAGTATTTAGTTGTCAGACGGGCGAGGATAGAGGAGAGGCGGGTGTAGAAGGTTTGGCTTTCTTTATTCAGGGTTGTGGTCAGGTTGGAGTTGGGGACTGAATTTCGGAATCGGGACTGGGTGAGCAGAGCGTCGTACTCGATGGCGAGGGTGGAGGTGTGGGATTCGCCGAGGGTGGAGGAGGCTTTGAGTGCGAGGGAGGAGTATTTCTGCAGCAAGGACGCCGTCAGAGATGGAGGAGGGGAGGGGTGAATGATGAGGTAGGCGCGGTGGGTGTGTAGCGTGGAGATGCTGTCTTCGCCGAGGAGAGAGGAGAGCGTGTCGGTCCAGAGGCGCCACGCGAGGGTGGTGTAGGACGAGATTGCGGTGATGTTGGGTGTGGATTCAAAGAGGAGCGTGAGGGATTTTGAAGCGTGGGCTAAGGGGTGTCCGGGGGTTTTCCGAGCAGAAAGGGCCGAGAGATACCGGAGGAAGGTGAGGAGGATGTCAGGGCGGTTGTGATTTAGTGCGAGCTGTGGGGCGGCGATGCAGCAGTCCCAGACAGAAGCAATGTGGCCGTCGGCAAGGACATCTTCGAGCTCAAGAAACGCTGCGCGGAGCAGACGGCCGCCTTGGCGAAATTCCCCTTGTTGGAATTGTAAGAGGGCGCCAAGGAAGTGGGATATCATGGTCGGGTTGTAGTGCCCCATTTTGGTAAAGCGCGTTGCAGTGTGCCAACGGGGGTCTGTCTCAGGCCAACCAAGGATGAGGTTGCGGAAGGAGACCATGGCTGTGAATAGGGGCTGGGACTCGCTGACGTTGAGGATTTGGGGTCGGCCGTAGTTCGTTTCACAGTCGCCTGGATACAGGCGCCTGACCCCCTTTTTGCCCTTGACAGCGATAGAGGTATAGACAGGCCCATGCCGCTTCTGTCGCTTGGCCGTGGTGTATTTCTGCCAATTCCATCTTACGAACTGGGCTTTGTACATTCGGGCGCTGTGGCTGTCAACAAACGGATGACATTAGTCGGTGGTCTCACTCACGTTGCTCGGAATTTGTGGGTTTCTCGCATGAGCTCGATGACATCTTGAAGGCGCAGGTTGTCCCGAAGGTAAAGGTCCCCGATTACTGCTTTGACGCTCTCCCAGTCCGCTTGGTTGGAGGGCGTTGTCGCGAAGGGCATGTTGGCATGTTCTCCCGTCCGGGTTGATTTGTAGAGGTCGCGGATGTAGTGGGAATGCGGTCTTGATATGGCACGGTGCATCCCGCGTAGGGATATAGAGAGAAAGGAGCCTCCTGTGTACCCGGAATACGGGCTCGCGGGGAAGGAGTGCTTATGCAGGCCCGCGGCCCAAAACGATCCGCATTTAAACAACGTGGTTTATGCTCTGCCGAATTAGATTGGCCTTCGGAAGTGTCCTATCATCATCATTTCGTAGCGATAATGTGAAACGATGGCGGCTACTTGCCTTCGTTACACGGCAGCATGATGCGAAGCAGACCACAAGGCACATGGGGCTGGGAAACAATAAAGTTGTGGGTTCTCAATTCTGTATCTGGTGGAAATGGGCCGGGCTAAATGAAACCCCAGACGTACCGTATTTTCTCTCTAAATTGGGTTTTACGGGCTGGGGTTGGGGTTCTTGTAGAGGGAACCGAGCACGAGTGAAAGCCAATCCTGTGTAGAAATACGGTCGCGCCGCACGACCTGTTCGTTCATCCGTCCCATCTTCAAATTCCTGGACGCCCCTTTGGGAGCACCGGGGGG
>Ga0247770_1002347_pt1 | contig 10527 bp, 10 predicted proteins | sample UWRJL136409B6_FD_179943 | JGI IMG/M metagenome (GOLD analysis project Ga0247770, IMG submission 179943) | Plant litter microbial communities from Arlington Agricultural Research Station in Wisconsin, United States - UWRJ-L136-409B-6 | ecosystem: Environmental > Terrestrial > Plant litter >... | reverse complement strand
GATGGGTTGGGAAGGGGGATGGAGTAGGTCTGTTGAGGGAGGTGAGCAGGAGAATGTGGAAGCGGAGGGGGCGAACGTACGTTGTTGTAGCCGTAGTGGAGGTAGTAGATGGCTTGGGTGGTGTAGTCGATCAGGCCGTTTATGATGCCGAGGGTGTCGAGGTGGAGGCGATGAGCGCCTTTTTCGGTAGTTGTACCATTGTCGATCTTCTCGTTCTGGCGCTGGAAGAAGCCGAAGAAGCCGGGTCCGTAATGGCCGCCGTAGCTCTCGGTCCACACGCTAATGCGGTTGTCGTGAGGCTTGTAATGCGGAAACTCAAAGAACCACGTCTGCATGAAATGCCACACGGCGTGTGCCGCGTATGCCGTGCTGTTAGCTGTGTTGTTGGGCCTCTGGCTGCTCACTGTGCCGACGCGGTGTGTCAGGTTTACTTCGGGAATCCCGTTGCTGAAATTTGTGGGAACTGGCTGGAATCCCCGACGCCACTCGTCGTGTAAGACGAGGGTACTGTTGGTAGGGACATCGTATGAGAATCCGACTTGTGTTGGCTGGTCGATGTAGAGCATGTTGACCTCGTTGTTCCAGCTCCACGGGTTCAGGCGTGTGGTTTTGGAGTCGGTTTCAACAAAACAGGGTCCATTTTCTTCCAAGAGGCCCATGAGCGAGGAGCCTCCAGGGCCGCCGTTGAACCAGATGGCGAGGGGCGCATTGTGAGGGTCCTTCCGGGCCTCGAAGAACCAGAAGAAGCTACGCTGATCAGTACGACGAAGAGTCTGATGATATCTAGACTAACGTATTGATGGGATAATCCTGCACCTCCCCACCGCCACCGTCGTCAAGAAAGCCGGGAGGCAGGTGGACGTAGCCCGAATACGATTTGACACCGGGTGTGGTTTCGCAAATGCCAGGCTGGTGCGCGTCAGCAAATATCCGTAGCTCACGTTTTTTGGAGCATATGTGCCCACCTCTTTGAACGAAATTGTCACATCTTGGTGGAACTTGGATTTGAGGGTCGTGATTCCCTCGCGCGGTGGGGGGAATTGCGCCGTCGCGATGGCCGTTAGGCAGCTTGTGAGCAGTGCGCTGGCGATGAACATGGCTCAATTGTACTTTCATTCGGTGCAATGGTCTGAGAACCTTTTGCAAGGCAAGCGGGGACCGGTCGTATTTCAGGTCGGCATCTGGCTGCGTCGCCGGTCGCATGCGCGGCAATCCAATCGCTCAGATGTGCATCCGACTCCGTGCCGCTTGGTTGCGTATTACCCCGCCGGATTAATACCTGCACTGCTGGCTCTGAACTGCGACGGAAGCGGAAGGTCATCAATACTCCAACCAATTAGGCTCTCGTCGGCGCCCAACAACTAGGAGTTGTACGACTATGAATCGGTCGCTTTGTCGGCAACAGACTTGACAGATGAGCCCCGCTGAGAGAAACATGCCGAACGGTCTTAGAATCGCTTGCGTCGGGATAAGGGAACAGTTGGCCCGCGTCCGAGTCCACGCTGCTCGAAGTCGGCAATCCCGCCTGCCGCGCCTTCTCTCCCTCATCGAGATGGGTAGGTCGGCGCGCCGTGGCGGTACGTCGGGTCGCTTCTTCTAGGCCGAAAGTCGGTTGAAGGTGGGGAGTCTGTCACCCTTAGTGGTCTTCCTTCTAGAGAGAGGGGGCCGGCGCGGTGCACGCCGTCGCGATTGCTCAACAGGCCGAGCTCAATCTCGAGCATGGAGCGCAAGGCAGGGGTGCGATCCTAGTCTCAAGACCAATTCCAGCACGGCCGACGTCGGGTCCAAGTACGATGCCCCAGAAGCAAGCCAGACGTCGTGATGCGATGGTTTCGAGGCCACCATGCAGTTGGGCAGCTGGTAGCGGCGGCTCAGTTGGGAGGCGACTGGCGCTTCTGGGACGACACGAGGGGTTGGTTTCTCCTGGGAAGGGCCCCGGAGTTCATGGTCTTTTTGGCCAGCGCAAGCCGAGTGTGGTAGGAGCAGGCGTGCGGAGCAGTGTTGCGCCATCGCGTTGGAACAGCTCGACTATCTGAACTAATCTGCTGCGTCACTGCCTGAAGGTCCCCAGGGCTGCGGCCGGCACGGGGGAAGGTGCGTGCTGTCGTGCTTCACGGAGTTTTGCGAGCCCAGCACCGCTCCGTCAAGGAGCATCATCCAACCAACTTGCCGTTTCATCCTCAGCCAGCAGATCCTATCTCAATTGCTTTGACTAGCAGCTCGCGGCTGAAGCAACATCTTTCTTCGTCCAGCATTGATTCCCTTGCATACTCTTTCTACGATGGCGAAGCGCAAGCCTGCCCACTCACGCACAGCGTCCAAGTCTGCTCCCGTCAAGCGGCAAGCCGTTGCCCCCGTCTTAAATACGCCGGCGGCTGTTCCTAGCAACCAGTCGGCGACTTCGAGCGAGCATCGCAACCCCTTGTCTTCCGATCGTAGCGGCAACCAGAGCGCTGAACATCCCGACGATGACTCGGCAGCGGCTGAGGCGCCGCAGGTTACACACGACAATGCTGGCACGTCCACCAATGCCGAGGGCAACAAGAAAAAGGCCAAGACGGAGACCGAACCGGTGGATTCCACTGCCGATACCCCGTTCCAGCAGTTCTTCCTTGAGGTTGGCAGGGCCAGAGAGAAGGAATTCAACAGCGCTACCTTGCCAACACGATATGGAATGGTCTCCGAAACGGAGCTCGACACCATGCTGGACGGCCCAAAGGATTCACGGTGGACTGACGCGGACGAGGCAGAGTTGATGAGCAAATGGAACGCCAGTCAGTTGAAGAAGGACATCAAAGGCAAGAAATACAACAGCGTCACATATCTGAGGAGATTCTAGAAGAGATTCCTTCAGTTCATGCGTGCTCCCCCGACAGATATCTTGGCGGATTTTTATATCCAGATAGACCAGTTTGGGAAGAAGGACGCTATCGACCGAAGTTACTCGCCATTGTGGTCAGGAAACCTCTGCAACACCTTCGAACCACTTCTGGCCTGCGATTTATGGCAAGGCAACGTCAGCACCCTCGCCATGGTCCTGCAATATGCGATTATTGTGCGGACAGATGACCGGAGACAATGGCCGTTGGAAAACCACGCAGGGGAATTCTTCATTGACTACCTGGCTGTGGAGGTTTAGGAAAACTCTCGTCTCGGGGAGGAGGAGCGGAAGAGTGTGAAGGAATTGTGCGATGCAGTCCATGAACGTGACAGCCGCCCTTCACGATTCCATCAGCTCTTCATGGCGATATGGAACCGACAGAAGACGAAGCCGAAGAAAAAGATTCTGGATGGCGAGCTCAAGGACAAACCTTACCTTCTACAACCTCAGGATATCTCGACAATCGCCGCCGCATTGGACGACATGGGCCCTTACGGGATGCCATCACCCATGCCGCTGAGTGCAAGCTAGGAGCTCCTGCGCAGGCACTGCATTGATTCATCGGAACCCTACGGGGATGATCGGTTGAAGGAGGTCTTGAAAAAGGCTGCCTTGAGGGAGAGGAGAAAAGCTGACCTCCGTAACAGGGAGAAGCCCTCCCCTCTGACGCTCTTTGGGGAAATAGTTCCCTGATACGGCCGAGGGGCTCGTGGAGAGCTCGGCGCCTCCGCAGGTATGACGAAGAAATGGAAATGGCTGTGTTTAAAGGAGGTACCGTGACCTCTCTTCGCAGCGTTGTTGTAGATGCTTTCGAAGACTCGTAGCGTAGGCATATTCAATAAGAAGTACAGTTCTGGTATGATTCCTTCCCACACCTGTGAAATGTATCACGCTTCCCTCGCCCCCATCAGGCACAGAGCAAATTAGTCTCTCCGCATTCAGGGCCCGGGAAAACAAGACCAGTTTCCTATCATACCGTGCACGGGTTTCCGAGACATGAGAATGGGGACAGAGATGTTTACGCAGCCACAAAGGGGAGGGGCCGTCCAACACCTGCACATCACCTCTCACGCACATCACAAGTCACGATAGTAGTGACGATAACAATGATATTTGAAGTAATCTAAGTCTCGGCTGGTCCCGGCCATCCTGCAGAGAAATCCACCCCAAGCCCAAAGCAAACCACAGCACCAGAGAGTGACAGTCAATGCGGCTCCCTCATCGTACCGTAAACATCTCAAAGCCAGCGCGAAACCATGAAACTAAGCCCAAAAACACCACAGCCTGCCATCTCGTATCCCCATACCTCAATGACCATCCATCGCAGTGTCTCCGTCGCCATACTTAATATCCGGGGGTAAGCCGTCCCGGATGTGGCAATCAACCGCATCATGGCCTGCTTCGCCGGGAAACGCAGCCCGGGGACTTTGACGCCATCAATCCTCGTCTGCGACAGGGCTAGCCTGACGATCTGTCGGCGCCTCGTCGGGGAACCCGGCATTACCGCGCCAATCTTCTGATCCGGAGGCCAAGTTGCTGGGCTCGGTCGCAGTATCGGCCTGCGGCTTACGATGGATCAAACTGCCCCCCGGCTCCGAAGACCGTGATATGTGCCTGAGCGGTCTGTATTCATTAGGGATCCTCTGTGATCTGAACATCTCGCGGAAATAGGTGTGCTCTGTGCGTGCGGTTAGCGGAGCACAGGAAGATGACGGACCGCAGCCTTCCGTGAGCCGTTTGTCGGTGACTGCGGCTTTGGCGGCGTTACCGGACAAGGCGGGAGATGTCTTATCCTGGTCGCGCTGATCACCTTCGCGCTTCTTGGTCTCAGCTTGTTTGGCCTCGAGGGCCCGTCGCTGGGCCACGTAGATCCGCCACCAGGCCTCGCGCTCATCGAATGTGTCGAGCTTCTCAATCCTGTGGCGGGTAGTTGATTACCGCCTCGTGCCGATTGTCATTGAAGTCGATGTGTATCTTCTCCAACTCGGGGGAAATTTTGAGCGAGGCCAAATAGCGTGGGGATTCTTTTGCGGGAGACTTGGGAGACTTGGGAAGGTGCAGGGCTCAGGCAAAAATTCCCTTGCGTTTCCTTTCGGAACAGAGAGCCGACTTGAATAGACGCGTCACGCGCCGGTTGTCGTGCAGATAATGGATCGCGGTTGCTCGTCGAGTGCGAAGGCTCGGACTAAAAGAAACGGTCTCTTATCTCGCATGCGAAAATAGTTCTTGGAATCCTCACACTCTCTTGCCCTGACATCACAGGCCTTTTTAACATGCAAGAAGGCCGTTTTAGGATGCAGGAAGGCCTTTTTAGAATTAATGTAGGTGTTCTCAGAATGTGAGGTGGCCTGTAATTACGACAGCCATGGGCGGTCTTTACAGTGACAAGACACTTTTCACACTGACAAAGGGGATGTTTTGGCCGAAGCCTTCGGAGGCCTGGATGCACAAGGCCAGCCAATTGCGGCCAAGACCTAACATACCACAGCCCCACCCACCCCACTTGAGACCCGAGACCAAAAATATATTGAGGTAGCCCGCATCATCCATTATTCGCTTGCTTGCTTGCGGTTGACTGGCCGCCCTCGGTTGCCGTTAATGTGTTTATTTAGGCGCTGATGATACCAACGAGCAGTTGGCAATGCGATAAGCATCGACCCAGAGCCATGGATACTTGGTAATGCGGGTCCTCAGGGTTGGCATCGGTCCATTCTTTCACCTGCGCCAAAGCAGTATTGAGGGCTATCAGTTGCAGCTCGAATGTGGCGACCACAGTGTCAGCGCACCCGATAGCTGGACGTTGAGCTGTTGCATTGTCGTCAAAGTTGCGCGATTGAAGATGCAGCCTCACCTTTTCCTCATCACCCAACGCGATCCGTCAATTGATCCGTTCAGACCTTTCCCGTCTGTCTGCCTGCAGTTCGCCAAGACCGGGCGTCGCAGCTCAGGAAGCCACAACGGAGGCCTCGCGACCGTTGAGCACCGATCATTGCGGAGGCATGAGCACGCGATTCCAGCGGAATCCGCAGGCCGCTTCATGTTCGCGGCAGCGGTAAAATGACGACTGAAATACAATTTCGTGTTTTGTCAAGCCGTCCAAGCGAATTCACATTCAAACAATACGATTATGCAGACAACACAAACCATCGAGTGGGCTCGCCAGAACGGTATCGAATTAGGTCAAATTGTCAAGAAGGAGTTTTTCCCACAAAATACACAATCCGCACTCTCATCTTCATTTTGCTACCCCTCCTTGCTGGCTATCTTCAGCCCGTTCGGCTTCGTCTTCGACATCGCTCGTAGGATATCGAGTTCTCTGCGACGCTTTCGGAGGTAGCTGTTGATGCCATCTCGGAATCTGGTCCGAGAGACCTCGATGAAATAGTTCTTCTCCTGCGTTTGAGATCTAGTTCAATCCGAAACAACCTGGGGCGTAAGATCAGCGAGTTCGAGAGAAAATGGATGGCCGTCATCGCCGGTGATGCAATATTGGTTAGGTTGGTTGTTTTCCTGGTGCTGGGTATGGCATTGATGTTTGGCTTTTTTTTCCCCTGTCGCTTTGCGTGGCTGCACGCACGATAAATTTCCGAAAACGGATAGAAAGAATCGTTCGGATGGGTACCAGCCCTCTTTCGTGACGGAATCTAGCAAAAGCGGCCCTGGGTCTCGCGATGAGAGCGCCGACGCCTTCGCCTCTCCGGTCTAGCATTGCAAGGTCCTGGGCTGTTAAAAGACAACGGGACGACGAAGCATCTGAAGTTGGAGATGGGAGCAACGCACCCCGCAGTTAGTTAGGTCCCCCTGCTGCATCCCGTTGGTGCCTGTCGCAGTGCCTTGACAGTGATTGGCCGCTGGGACGAAACCCAAACCGAAAAAATTGGTCTGCTTCCTGCTCAAGTTTTCATCACGCAAAGTGCAAGGACGCAAACAGGACCTGTTTCTTGACACCCCTCTCTTGCATCCACATCTCCCGAACAGAACGACAACTCCGCCGGCGACAGACAAAAATGCTGTGCGAGGACTGCCTAGAACTGTTCCGCGATCTCTCAGTTTTATTGCGCGAGTTCAGTCGCACACTCAAGGCCAGCTTGTCGGATTGCGAAGCTGCCGCCGCTCGGGGTTGCCAGTTCTGCTTGTTCATAAAGCGGACGTACCAGGGTCCCGACGAAGAGTGCTTCAGGCTGGACTATGTCCGAAGCGAGCGCATCACCGTGTATCGCAACCCGATCGATCACCCCTTTGGGTTCGTAGTGCTCCACCCGAAGAAGGCCGGAGACATCGATAAACTGCTGTATGTAGACATATGCACGTCAGATGGCAAGTAATACCAACTCCCACAACAGCACACAACGGCTAATTCGCTAACATGACCGTGATCAGACGATCCAGCAGCCAAAGACCCGCGCATATCGGGCAGGACTATTTCTGCCCACTCTGGCAGCCAGCAATGTTTGAGCCAAATCGCAAAAGTCCTGAAGAACTGCCAGGAGTCTCATGACGACACCTGTACAATTTCGCCTCAACCTGCGCTCCTTCCAGCACGGGTCCTCGATCTGGGGACGCCCAGTAGTAGCCCTATCATCAAACTACTCTGCACCGGAAGCTCCATGAGTGCGCCATACGTGACTCTAAGTCACTGCTGGGGAAAGCCTTCTTCCTCACGGCTGGTCCTAAAACAGAACAACTTGGGGGATATGATTCAAGAGCTTCCTTACGACCGGCTGACGCCCGTCTTCCAAGATGCCGTCACCGTGACACGCCACTTGGGCATCCAGTATCTCTGGATCGACGCCCTGTGCATCATTCAGGATTCCAAGTCGGACTGGGCTGGTGAAAGCGTGCGAATGGGGGATATTTACCACCATGCAACGCTGAACATAGCCTCCACATGTTCGCCAGACAGTAACACACCCTTTTTGCGATCACGTCCAAGACAAGAGGAATTCGAGGTGCAGCTCCCATTCTCCAGTTCCGAGTTGGGAATTGATGCCGGCACAGTGGTTCTTCGGCCCCGTCAACAGGAAGTGAGGCTGGTCTCTGGGCATCTCGGGCAACCTTTGCAGAGCAGGGCATGGTGCTTTCAGGAGCGTGTCTTGAGCACCCGAACGGTATTCTTCGACGAGTTGCAGTTTCTGTGGGAATGCCGAGCCGGCCAGCAGCTTGAGAGCGATATGCGCCGAGCCGACCTCAGTCACCATTTTGCTAAGAACCATCAAGGGAAGCGCAGAACCATGCGACCGTACCTGAAGCTGAGCTCTCAGCCAGAGGCGGAGTATCTGGGGACAACAGGAAGCACTGTGTACGACGAGAACCGGCGGCTTTCCAACTTTTCCAAGCATTGGTACCCACTCCTTCTCGAATACTGCATGCGCAACATCACCTAGACGACGCACTTCCTGCCTTGTCGGCTATCGCCAAATCGTACCAACTGGTCACCGGAGATTTCTACCTCGCCGGCATTTGGAAAAGGGACATCCACCGCGGTCTACTCTGGCAATGCACGCCGAAGCACCCTGGCGCCATAAGCCGCAATCCCGGCGCCCCATTCTGGAGCTGGGCTTCGATCTTCCACGATTCCGTCGATTTCGATCCCTCGGTCGTGTCGAACACAAGCACTTTAGTTGTCCGGAAACAAGATGACCAAAGGGACGCTATCCTCATCAAAGAAGAGCTCGTGCCACTTCTGGGTGACCCGTACGGCCAGTTGAGCTCCGCAGCATTACACATTCGCGGGCTGATGCACGCTGTCGGTCTTCAGGGAAACAGCGATATGGGCCATATCATCACACCTCGGGAGACATTATGTCTAGATGAGCCCGCATCTGGCCTGACAGGTTGGGCAGACCTTGATCCGGACACCGTCAACGAAGAGAATGAGCGGAGGCAACAGGGTAGAGCCGAGCCGAGAAAGTATGTCGCATTGTTTCTCGCGCGTTGGGATGTGCTCCACGATGCCCTCAGCGCCCACCTACGGGGTCTGCTCTTGGCACCAACTGGCGCTGATAGGCAGTTTGTGAGGAAGGGAATTTGGGATTTACAACCGGGAATGCGAACTGCGGAGGGGCTGGCTAGAGTAAAAGTAAATCCCTTTGGTAAACCGTATGTCGATCCGAGGAAGAATACATTTGAGGGGACTTGGGACGGGTGGACTGAGCGCACTGTGGTTCTTGTTTGACAGCGGCTGCAGGCGCCTTGTTGGTCTGATGACGATTTTGGCCCCCTGTCACAGCTTGGGAACACTCACGTGATTCGACCATCCCAAGGCAGCATATCTCACGAGGCTCTGGCGGACGGTGAGGGGACTAGGAAGTGGTTTCTGATCTGGTAGATCAAGTAGGGGAATACATTAGGCCGTCAATAATGCAGCTATCATTACCTCGCAGATCTACCTCCATCAGCGCCACAGTGTGTGATATTTGTTGGAGGCTGAAGTCTAGACTTTCAATGTCTACGTATATCAGGGCAAGGGGTGTCAAATCAGGCGACCGGGTCGATGCCGAATTGTAGTACGGGTAGTTCCAGTGGTCTCTTGCCCCAGACCAATTGGCTCAAACCAGTTGATGGACGTGAACACGGCCTCGAGACAGTTCAAGCATTTCCATAGGTAGTTTGTGAGTCAACGAGAACATTGGCTAATTGCTGAGTTCGACAGTTCAGCTTCCGCCGGTCCAATAAACTTTGTGTGCCCTGCAAGGCACTGTGCAGCAACTTTTGGATAAAATATTATTCTCCGGCTAGATCCTGCCAAGCCAAGCAGCGCCGTTGCAATAAAATTGCATAATGCTGCGCCGCTCGTCTAAGGTATCACCTGCTTTGTCTCTAATGGGAAAAATAAGTAGTGGACGCGATTCACTCGCCGGAATCCAATCCTTGGTCACTTTCTGGGCATCTCTTACGGCCTCACCAAACTACCCGTCAGCAAGATGCATTTCCTCGTCCACGTCATCGTCGCCGCCCTGGCAGCGTCCAGCGTCGTGAATGCCGTGGCCGAGCCCGCACCCATCATCACCGCACCTCCCGACGCGATGCTCGCGCATCAACAATTCCCCCGCCAAGCCGGCGCCGTTTCGGACGGGTGCGAAGCCCAGTTCGCCTCCCTGGTGCGCGACCTCCCGAAACTCACCGCCTTCCCGGGCCTGGTGCCCTGGCTCGGCTCCGAGATCAGCAGCGCCGTCGCAACTGCCACGCCCGGCTACAACCTCTGCGATGACTATGCCCTCTCGGCGCGCGTCACGCCGCCGCCCGAGCTCTCGGCCGCATGGTCAACGGTGCGCAGCCAATCCGCGTCGTGGGTAAGTGCGCACGGCACCGAGGCCCAGATCCTGGCGTCGAGCTGCCGCACTGCCGACATCAGCAGCGTCAAGTGGGGGTTCCAGCTCGAGGAGCTCGCCGTCACCGACAAGGCCGGCTGCGAGAGCGTCTACAGCAAGTACCTTGGCTTCGTTCCTACCATGCCAAAGGCCACGGTGCCGAGCATGACGTCCATTGGCGTCTTTACGACCGTCACCCCGGGCATGACGGGGACGTCGACGTCGACGGCTGGCGGGACCGCGGCCAAAGTTTCGACTTCGACGAGCGGGAACGCGGCGCCGCCGAGGGAGACGGGGTTCCTTGTGGCGGCGGCGGCGGCTGTCTTGGGAGCCGCT
>Ga0247770_1002345_pt1 | contig 10531 bp, 2 predicted proteins | sample UWRJL136409B6_FD_179943 | JGI IMG/M metagenome (GOLD analysis project Ga0247770, IMG submission 179943) | Plant litter microbial communities from Arlington Agricultural Research Station in Wisconsin, United States - UWRJ-L136-409B-6 | ecosystem: Environmental > Terrestrial > Plant litter >... | reverse complement strand
CAGCAACCTGCACCACCACAACGCCTCCTTACAACCTGCGACAAATTATCAGGCAATCCCCCCTCCCCGAGCTTTTCGTCGTCAATCGCTCACCGAAATTCTTGCCGAGTGACGCCCAGTCAATTCTTGGCACTAGCTTCGCATCACCTTCCAAGGCCCCACTGCAGTCGACTACCACGCCTATTGCGGTGAGGACCGCATCACAAATTCAGATGGAGACCCACGCCGCGATGCGCTCAGAGTCCCAAACACCCACACCAAGGTCTTTCGGCTGAATTGCAAGTTACACCGCCCTCAAAAAATCACGACTCCTCCATCCACCCAAGCCTGGATTCCCCAGCGAGTCGGGGGAAGAGGTGCCGCGTTGGCGCGGTAGCATAACGAACTGTTGAGAGATGGCATGCGGTAAGGAAGTCGAGAGATCGCACGACTTTCGGCTAACCCGTAGCCCCCGCAGTTTTTCTTGGAAAAGGGTACAAAATTAAGAAAAGTAAAGAAGAAAGGAGATGTGTTCAGTGTAGTAAAGGGGGCAAGGACACAAGCACGAGAGAGAAAAATCGTGTAGTATGCAGTAGGACAAGTTAGGCTACCTCTTTATAACTAGGAGAAAAGCAGTGGTGTAGTAAGCAGACATGATTACTCTAACGCAAAATCTCGAAACGAAGTGCGAAAAGGTTAGCCATTAAACCTAATTCTTAGCCTCTATCTTAAGGACAGGTTTATTTTATTAGAGTAGAGGGATAGGGTCCGATATCTGGGACCCCCCTATCCAGGCACCTTTTTTTTAAAAAGTAAGGCTTAAAACTAATCTTACGTTACGTAAACTTATTAACTTTTATAATGTTAATTTTTCTAGCTACTAAGTAACCTGTACCAGGTACCCTGTAGTGTGGTTACGTACTCCGAAACCACCAGCCGAATCTTCTAGAACTCCAGAGGGTCCCAGAAGATTCCAACCCACTCCAGGGCCCCTTAGGGCCCCTGGAGCACTCCGAACCTTCTAGAATTCAAGGGGGTTCCACCCCCTAAATCCAGTGGGGCTACTGCCCTACAGAATTAACTAGAACGTCACAGTAGCCACGTCAGCCACTACGTTAACAGAACCACGTAGAATAGTTCAGAACAGTACTATTCCACTATTATATTAGTTAGTTCCACTTTACAAAAGGCTCTAGAATTCTTCCAGAGCCTCCCACAGCTTATAACAGGCCCTCTCCTCTCCTATTATTACGACCTGCACCCGACACAGGCCTCGAAAGGACTGGCGCAGGTTAAGACAGAACGTATAGCAGGACACCAACAGGTAGGGGGCGTTCCGAAGACGGCTTATTAAGCTAGCACTCCTAGACGGGGGGTTCAATATTACTATAAGTCGTTATCACTATAATGTATAAAGGTGAGTCTAAATAGTAAAACATAAATAAATAATTAAATATTAACGTAAGGAACCAGAGTCCCTCACGGTGGTTATAAGCATAACTATAGCTATCTATACTAACTAATTAGGAGGTACTTCGTACCTTACTTATAGTATTACAAGTGCTCGTTATATAAGCACTCTACACTACGTAAGCGTTCTGCTTGTGAGGTTTCTCCTACTTACAATACAAGCACTTAGCATACTGTAAACAGCACCTTACTAATTGTAAGGGCTTCAGGTCTTTACACCCCTAGCCCAGTACGCCTGGGTAGTATACACCGTCTTCTTACACTGTTCCTTCTACAGGGGATTTATCGGGCCGCCCCGGCCCAAATAACGGCCTACAGGGTCGTCACATAATTCCCCCTCTTTAACGTTCTTTTCCCACAAAGAACTTAAAAGGTAAACTTCTCCTTTCACTACTTCACTATATAATAAATATCTAGCTCTTAGGTCTTAAAACGGGAATAGGGTAAAAGTATTAACCGCTATCTAAACCTTACAGCCTATATACATACGTTTAATAGTGAAATGTCCTCTTATTCTTTTTATAAGTTTACTAACCTTCTACTTATCTATTAAGTTTTAAACCAGTCTAACAGTTACAACCACTATTTAAAAAGGCACTAGCCTTCCTAATATAACGTTTTTAATGTTAATAAGGTGAAGTTAAAGGCTCTTTTTATTAAAAAGTAGAATTTTAACTTATAAATCAAGTCTGCTACTTAATAGCTCCATAAGGCCACTACTAAGCTTTAAAAGGCGTCAGCGCACTTAACGTGCCTTTATAAACAGCAGTCCTACCTTAAGGACTAAGCTGCGAAAGTGTTTAGTTATAAAGCGGAGTTATTAAAGTTCTAGGAAAGTAAAGAGGCTAGGCTAAACACCCCTCTTAATAACGTAAAGTCTTTTAACTAGGGGAACTTTCTAACAGGGTCTTTATAACAAGTAGTCGCTTTATAACTTAGTTTATAACTGTCTTCTTTAATAAAAGGTTGTAGGTTTAACTTCTTATAAGAGTTTTAACGACTTTTTCTTTTATTAACTTCTTTCCCTATTAGCACTTATTTTTATATGGAGTTTATTAAGGGCTTTAAAAGCCTAGCTTCCTTATTAGGTTTAAGGTCCTTATAACCTTAATTAAGGGTTTTAATAAATATCTTTCTGTACTTATTAAGGAGTTTCCTGCCACTTCTTAAGCTTTAAGTCCCACAGTAGTCTTACTCTTTAGTATAATAATTTAAATATTAGATCTTATCTTATTTCTAATTCTTATCGTTAACTTTAATTAGTTTAGATTCTTTTAGTGGAACTCTGTAATTAGGTCTAAGTATTTAAGGTTCTTAACTAGTTCTTATAAGTTACTTTTAGGGCTGTAATTTAACTACTTAATAAAATATTTAAACGTGTTCTTTCCCCTTTATAAATCCATAACTTCCTTAACGTTGTACTTATCCTCGTTAACATTAATCTTAATCTTCTTTTCCAGAGGAACTTCCTTTAAGGCAGGTTTTAGAAATAAGATATAAAAAACCTTAATCCACACCTTTATATTAACGGGTAAGTCTAGTTTATAATTAAAGGTAGCGACCTTTTTCTTAATTTAAAACAGTCTGTACCTTTTAAAGTTAAGCTTTTTATTAAGTTGTTTTAAATACAGGTTTTGTAAAAAAAGGTAAACGTGGTCCCTTTCCTAAAAAGTCAGTCCCTTAACTCATTTACTATTATAATAGAGTTCTTTTTTAAATATTAATTACTCGGTTTAGTATTTATCGGCAAACTTCTTCATTTATTCACGTGTAAACTTAAATTCGGCTCGTAAGTAGTCGTGCAGCTTTTACATTCAATCTATATAAATTACGGCTTAAGGGGCGCTGGTAGGTGGGCCTTAATGGAGCTTAGGCTTCTTACTGTAGTTAGTAAAGAATAGTAATATACTTATTAACTTAACTAATGTTATATTATAAGCTATCTGTGCTGTTAGTAACAGTTTAAGCTAATTATTTTATTTAAAGTTAATGTAAGCTTAAAGATACGTTATAAATATCTAATTAACTTACTCTGTTTAACTATCTGTCTGTAAGTAAAATGCTGTTAAAAGCTTACTTTTTACACCTATTCTCTACATTAACCCTTACTAGAATTTTAACATAATTAGCTTATCTTAATCCGTAATAATATTATCCAGCTAAAGGTGTTATAAAACTACCTTTTTCTTAAAAACATAAGTAAGTTACTTTACTATTATATCCTTTAAGGTTAGTAAAAAGTAGGCCCATTTCGTTAATCTGTTAACTACTATAAGGATCTGGTTATAAGTAACTCCTGTAATAGGGTCCTTAGACTCTGGGATCCCAGTAATAAAGTTAAGTAAGATTAAACTCCACGGCGCCTGTAATATAGGGAGTGGTTTAAGAAGTCCATAAGGCTTATAACACCGGTTCTACTTATAATAATAGACGTTATAATTATTAACCACTTCTTTAACTAGCTTCTTTATTCCTAGGAAGGCGTACGTTTATTAGGCCTATATTAAAGTCTTAGCTTAGCTTATATATCCTTTAAGTTAAGATTTATAAACCTATTAGACGTACTTCTTTTATTTATTTAAGTTATAAATGTACAGTTTCTTTTAATATTAAAACCTTACTCCTAGTTTAAGTGCACCGTTTACACCTTTTAATAACTGTTCTAGCTAATAACTAGTTTTATTATAATTTAAATACTTTAAGCACTCCTTACCATAATCTTACATATACCTTAAGAAGTCTCCTAAAAGGCACCTATACTTACAGGTTCTTTCTATTAACTTTCTTATTTAAAAGTCCTATTATTACTAATAGATATTATACTTTATTTATAAGTTTATACAAACGTTAATAGTCTGTTCTAGTATCTAGTTATCTAACACTTATAATATATACTTTAATATATTATTCTTAACTTTATTAAATATAATAACAGGGATTAAAACCGGATTAGCATCCTTATAGTCCTGTCTCTAATTAAGAGCGTCAGCTTACCCATTATCTTTTCCTTTAACATAATGAATTTAAAAGTGGAATAGGGCTATTAACTCTACCCATTATGCCTACTGTGGGCTAAGTTCCTTCGTTAGGAAGTACTAAAGGTTATTATAATCTGAAAAAACCTAAACTAATTCTTCTATACCATTTAGGTACAGTACCTACTTAATAAAACACTAAATAATCGCTATCAGTTCTTTATTATAGATTAAATATTATAAGGCTAGGTTATAAATTCCTTTTAATAAGAAAGTAACTAAGTAACGTTTCCTATTATCCTAGACTTAGCTAAGTTCTCCACTAATTACAAACTCTAAGGAGTCTATCTTAACTTAAAAGGGTTTTAAGAAATCAGGGAGGGCTAAGACTAAAGCTGTAATAAAAGCGTATTTAAAGTCTTTAAACACCTTTTATTATCTATTAATCTACTTAAACGGCTTTCCTTTACCTGTAAGTTTATAAAGTAGTCTTATAATTTTCATAAAATATTTAATAAAACAGTAATAAAAGTTTATAAAGCCGATAAAAGCTTATAATTCTTTCTAGTTCTTTAAAGTAAACTAATCCCTAATTACCTCTATCTTCTCTAATTACATTTTAAGCTTTCCAAGGGTTACTTTAAACCCTAAATAGTTTAGTTCCTAAACGTGGAAGTGGCTCTTCTTTAAGTTTACTATTAGTTTCACTTTTTTAAAAGCTGTTAAAACCTGTCACATATACTTTTAATATTCTTCTAAAGTTTTAAAATAAACTAAGACGTTATCTAAATACATAAAGATAAACTTATTAAAAAAGGGGTAAAGGATATTATTAATAAGGCCTTAAAAAGTCACAGGGGTGTTTATTAATCCCATTAATATAACGTAATATTAGTAATACCCGTTATAAGTCTGAAAAGCTGTTTTATACTTATCCTCCTCCTTTACTTTAACGTAATTAAATCCTATAGGGAAATTAAGGCTGGAGAACTAATTTACTTTAATAATCCGTTCTTACATCTCTATAATAAATAATAATAAGTAACGATTCTTAATTATATCCTTATTTAACGTTCAGTAATTAATAACTATATATAACTTACCATCTCCCTTCTATAGGACAAACAGTACTAAATACCCTACTAGGGATTAAGACTTTATAATAAACCTATTCTCTAAGTTCTTATTAATATACTCCTATAAGGCCTTAACTTACTAAAGGTTTAAATAATAAGGTTAAAAGCTATAAAGCTTCACTCCTAGCTTTAACTTAATTTCATAATCTTATAATCTATAATCTAATAATTACAGTATCTTTTTTTAAAACAGGGTAAACTTCTTATATTTAACAAGTACTTTAAATAAGTTAACTTTTTTACTTATCTGTAAATCAGCTTTTAACTTCTTTCTACCTTTTAAATCGTTATTCAGGCAATATAATAAACCTTTTAATCCTTTAACTATCTTAATAAACCTAACCCAAACCGTACTTAGTTCCAAGGGTTCAGCATATTTCTAAATACTTCGTACATCTCTAAAATAATTTAATACCTTCTTAACTTTCTTTAAACAGTAATTACAGTTAGGGGACTCACTAAAGGTAAGGTAACCACTCCTCTAATTAATCACAGGGTTATACTTTTCCAGTTAGGGTAAACTTAAGATTATATTATATTTAATAACTAATATAACGTTAAAATCTACTTATTATTTATCCCTATCCACTTTAATTAAAAGTGGTAAGTAGTAAGTGACTTTACTGTTATTATACTAATATAGGCTTCCTTCTCCATTCCAAATAGGAATTACCTCTTTATACTCTTAATTAAGGAGTTTCCTTCAGTTAACTAATAAAGGGTATACCAAGTTAAAAGCACTCCCGTTATTAATCACTACTCTTACTTTAAATAACCTCCCTCTTCCATTTATTAAGCCAACACTAACAGAATAATACTTATACTCCTTTAATATCTAAGTTATAATAATTATCTGTCCTTAAGGTCTTATCCAGCCTAACCTTTAAATACCTTTCCTTCTTCTTAAGGTTTTTACCAACTAGTAAACTACTAATTTCTAGCCCTTTTAAAAAGCCCGTAACCTTTTCCTAATTCCTTTTAGAAAAACAGGCAACTTTAGTAAACCTAGTAATCAACTTTTCTTAGGTTTTCACACCTTAACGTCCAGTCGACTTCAAACGGTATAATGTTCCTAAAGTCTTTAACAAATTAATAATACGCTTTATAAGCTTAAATCACAGTAATATCTTTCTACTCTTAAATCTGTTAGTAATCTTCCCACTTCTACCACTCTTTAACTTTTCTATTAAGGTGTAATAAGCACGTTATAACTAGGCAGTTATTAAGTATTCCTCCTTACTAACATATAATAGGGGCTTAGTTAACTACAGTGACCTTCCACTTATTACCAGATTCTTTTATTAGGGAGTAAAAGACCTAATAATAAGCCAGTTCCAACTTTACTCTTATAACAGCATAATCCCGTCTCTATATACCTGGGAAGTGGTTATAAAGGGTCTTAAGTCCACAATACCAGTTAAAAGCATAATTATTATACACGTAATCGATCTATAATATATCTCTGTAATTAAGGTGGTTAATATTAACTACAGGTGTTACAGTTATAAAGTACAGAACAGAGGAAGTGGTGCCTTATTTTTTCTCTTCTTCCACTTACCTTTATATACATTATTTCTCCTAAACCTTTTCCTAGAACTTAAATAATAATAACCTAACTTATTCTTTTATAAAGTGTCCTTCCTTAACAAATTAGTGTTTAAGTTAGTTAATAAAGCGAACTTAATTATAAAGTTACAACCTAATCTTTACTACTCTGTCCTTAAACGTCACAGTAAGACCTTTAACTTACAGGTCCTCCACTTTATCCACTAACTCCTAATATTTTTCCTTCAGTTCCTAAACCCTCCGTTAATATACTTACCTTATACCTTCTCATAGGACCTTTAAAGTACCAGTTTAAAGTACACTAACTTTAATACAGGGTAGCCATCTAAGCTATCCTTCTTCCAGGAAAGTAAGGGTGTTAATCCACTTAACGTGCTTAAAGTGTTTAAAAGTCTTAAAGGGTACTGTTAAAAAGAACTTTCGTTTCTTTAATTTAATTCTCTCAGTTTATTCTCTTTCACCTTTTAAGGCTTACTTTACTACTTAAATGGCTTAAAAGGTTAGTTCTTTAACTCCCTTTACCATCTTAATAAGGTCTAAGTTAGGGTCCTTCTTAGACTTCCTTAATTCTTAAGCTTACAGGGTAAGGTTTTTAAAACCTGCCACAGCTAATTAAAACATCTCTTCCTAAAGTTAGTCTTTTATAACCTACACCTCTAGCAGTTCCAAATTTCCACTTAAAAGTCGGTTTATAACAACCTACACCTCCGTAGCTAACTCTTCCAAAACACCCCTAAGGACTAGGTACACCACATCCTAAAGTTCTTCTTCCTTCTCTTCCTTATCCCCTAATTCACACTCATCCATCCAAATATAATCTTCCTCGTTACCTACTATCTTAATATAAACGTCTCTTAAGTTAAACCTAACATGCTTTCCTCCTTTTAAAACTGGCTTCTAACTAACTTATTTTAGTAACGGGCATTACCACACCATATAACCTTTCTTACCACAGTTAAAATATTAAACCTAGGACAGGTCCTTAAATTACTTTTATTACTGTTATTATTAAGGTTTATCACAGTTAAGTTAATTCTAACAGTTTACCATACTAATATCTATTAGTCTAGGGTGATAACCTGTCACGGTTAACTAGTTTCCCTTTTTAGGCTAGTAAGGGGTCCGTTCTTTCCAGAAGTTCTTTCAGTAATAGTAATCATAATACCAGTTATCAGCCTTAATAACCATCTCAACTAGTTTTTAAAGGCAATCCGGTTAATCTTCTCAGTAAAGGTCTCCAGTAACATGCTCCTTCAAGCCACTCCAGAACAGCATTACCAGGGCTTCTTAACTAAGCTTAATCTTTACTACTTCCAGTTTAAAGCATATAAAGAAATCAAAGACTAAGGACATCTGCCTTAAGGTTAGGAGGCGTTACTTAACCTGCCTAAGAGCGTCCAGTTCTCCAAACTCAGTCTAGAGTTAGTTAATAAAAACGTCAAAGTCGTCAAAAAGAGCCTAAGTCTCAGGGGCCTCTTTACACACTCTATTTATAAAAAGGTCGTTAATTATCTTTACATAAGGTTTATACTAGTAAACAGCTACTCCGTCCAGTAAGGCTCCAGTAAACCTAACCTTTCCTTTTTCTTTAAAGAACTGCTCATCGTAATAAGTGACATAACTCTAAAGCTAGGCTATCTAAGACTCTAATTACACAGAGTCTCCCTTAAAACGTAATAACAGGGGGAGCTTTACTCGTTTCTTTTATAAGCCCTTAAGGTCGTTATTTTCCAGCTCGACAGCGTTAAATCAAGCCTAAAGTTTTTCAATAAAACTAATACAGCTCTTAATATCTCCAGGGAAGGCTTTATTAAATTCCTTAACCAGTCCCTGTTAATTAAGGTTTAAATCTTCAAAGCATACAGCTAACTCGTCGATAGTAAGAAGTCAAGGCTAAGCTTACACCTCCTTAATCTCCTTACCTTTTCCTAAAGTCGACATATTAATAAGAGGGAGGTGGTGTCTGGGAATTCAACAAACAGCGTTTAGAACTAAGACGTTAATATCGTATTACGACCTACACCTAATACAGGCTTTAAAAGGACTGGTACAGGTTAAGACAGAACGTATAACAGGACGCTAATAGGTAAGGAGCGTTCCGAAGACAGCTTATTAAACTAACACTCTTAAACGGGGGGTTTAATATCACTGTAAGTCGTTATCACTATAATACACAGAGGTGAGTCTAAACAGTAAGATATAAATAAACAATTAAATACTAGCGTGAGGAACCAGAGTCCCTCACAGTAGTTATGGGCATAACCATAGCTATCTATACTAACTAACTAAAAGGTACTTCGTACCTTACTCGTAATGTCGCAAGTACTCGTTATACAAGTACTCTGTACTGCATAAACGTTCTGCTTATAAGGTTTCTCCTGCTCGCGATGCAAGCACTCGGCATACTGTAAGCAGCACCTCACTGGTCGTAGGGGCTTCAGGTCTTTGCACCCCTGGCCCAGTGCGCCTAGGCGGTGTGCACCGTCTTCTCGCACTGTTCCTTCTACGGGGGATTCGTCAGGCCGCCCCGGCCCAAGTGACGGCCTGCAGGGTCGTCACACCTATATCTAATTCTAGTTAAGTAAGCAATTCCACTCCATTCCAGTCATTATACAAGGCACTGTCTTTTAAATCCTTTTGTTTCCAGCGTTAATATTCGCTGCAACACCCTTATTTACAGTGGCACTGCCCTGTAATTCAGGCCTTCGTTTGCTTCCTACAGTGCCGTAGGCACTGTAGTACGGCTTAAACCAGTACTGCACTTCTTCCTCTAAGCCACAGCTGCTGTACTACAGCCCTGTGGGTTCCTGAAGTTTAATAACAGTGTTAAGATTTACTGTAGTAACCTTTCTTATAGTGGCACTGCCTTGTAATTTAGGCTTTTCGTTTGCTTCTTACAGTGCTTACGGCATTGTAGTACGGCTTAAACTAGTATGTACTTCTTCCTCTAAGCTACAGCTGCTATACTACAGCCCTGTGAATTCCTAAAGTTTAACATATTCTTAAAATTAAGAATTATTAAATTATTACTTTAATTCACCTGGTTAGGTTAAAAAAACCTTTAGTTTTTCACAGATAGAAATAGAAATAATATAATGGTAAATAGCGTAATATAAATTAAAGAGGTTCCCAGTTCGAATTGCATTTATGAAAGTGAAAGAAAAAACTGTAAATTGTAAATTGTAGAATAAAGCCTTTTGTTGCACAGTAGGGTTCTACAGGCCTGTTGCTCAGAGGAAGTAGAGCGGTACTGTTTCAAACCAGCTACAGCGCTTCTGGCGCTGTAGGAAGCAAAAGAAGGCCTGAGGTACAGAGGCAGTGCCTCTGTATATGACTGAATGAGTGGTGTGAATTGCTTGCTTAGTAGAAGGCTAGATACAGGAGAGGAGAGGGCCTTTTGTAGGC
>Ga0247770_1002343_pt1 | contig 10589 bp, 8 predicted proteins | sample UWRJL136409B6_FD_179943 | JGI IMG/M metagenome (GOLD analysis project Ga0247770, IMG submission 179943) | Plant litter microbial communities from Arlington Agricultural Research Station in Wisconsin, United States - UWRJ-L136-409B-6 | ecosystem: Environmental > Terrestrial > Plant litter >... | reverse complement strand
GCGCGGACCGCGGGCGAGAGCACTTCTCCGCTGGCTTCGAGTTGCTCGACTATGCTCATGAGCCACAATATGTAGTGGCACTAGTGAACAAAGTCTACAATTCTTTTTTTGCCCCCTGAACGCTTACTTCGCTGCAACAAACACACGAAGTCCGCCTTCGCGGACTACCGGCTTCGGCGGAGCGGCGGGTATCGATGCGCGATCCGTTCCTCGCGGGCCCGGCGGTAGCTCCGCCCGATCCGCGCGAGGAACGGATCGCGCACGAACCTTTGATCCCACACCCCGGCCGGTAGTCCGCGAAGGCGGACTTCGTGTCGTCGTTGCAGCGAATTCGTTCGCCCGTGCACAAGGGAGTCGGAGGATCCGCCCCAACGATTCGCCGCGCCCGATGCACGTCGGGCGCGGCGAGATCGTTTCGTGCGCGGCCGGCGGAAGCGGGGTCAGGCTTCGGTGCCGATGGTGCAGCCGGCGCTGGGGCCGAAGCAGTCCTCGGCGAGCAGGGTCAGCTCGTAGCAGGCGTATTCGATGGTGTCGCAGCCGCAGGAGTACGAGTCGTCCGTCACCTCCCCGCGGGCCGCGATCGCCGCGGGGGCGAAGCTGGTGACGGCCAGCCGGTCGATGTCGAGCCTGAGCTTCCGCTTGCGCATGGGCGATCTCCGGGGTGGCGCGGGATGGATGGAAGAGGATTGGAACATTAAGCCTCGCATGCAACGAAGGGCAATGATTCCGTCGTCATCTGTCTCCCCTTCCATCCCCGCCACGTCCCTTCAGCCGTCGCCCCGGCGCGGGTCCGGCGCGGCGCCGGGCTCCGCGCAGGCACGGCACTCCATCACCATCACCCCGCTCCATCTTCCCGGCGACCTCCCCGGCGGGACCGGGTGGTCCGCTGGCGTCGCGCCGGGGGCGGCAAGACCCGGTCGTGCGTGCGCCGAGGCGGGAGGGCGCTCGGAGAGGGTTCGCGCGGGGTCTTGCCGCTGGTCCCGGCCGGGAAGGACGATCCCGACCCGATCATGAGAGGGCGGGCCGGGGACGAAGGGGAGCCCATCCTCCGCCCCCGGCCCTTCGCAGCGGCGCATCACCGTCCACCCCCGGCGTGCTACCGCAGCGCCCGCGCGGCCGTCACCGCCGCGTAGGCGTCCACGTACCCGGCTCCCACCTCCCAGTAGGCGTAGCCGGAGAGCGGCCGCGCCGTGTTCGCCAGGATCTGCTCGGCCTGCGCGGGGGTCAGCTTCCCGCCCGAGGCCTCTTCCATCAGCGCGACCACGCCGGCCACGTGCGGCGCCGCCATGGAGGTGCCCGACATGCAGGTGTAGTTGAGCAGGTTCTGGACGCCGATGTTGCACCCGTTCAGGTCCGAGGTCACCCCCAGCACCGGCACCACGCCCACGGCCGAGCGGGTGGACACGATGTTCACCCCCGGCGCCGTGACGTCCGGGTGCAGGAGCGGGTCGCCCGGGACGCCGCGCGACGAGAAGTCGCCCAGGAGCGACGCCCGCCCGCCGGCGTCGGCGCAGCTGGCGGCCGAGTTGGTGGGGTCGAAGACGTACAGCTTGCACCCCGCCGCCACGCTGATCACCCACGGCGCCACGCTCTGCACCGAGATGGTGTTCTCGCCCGGCCCCTCGTTCCCCGCCGCGAAGACCACCGTGATCCCCGCGTCGTGCATCGCCTTCGACGCCTCGTTGACGGGGTCGGCCGGGTCGTAGACGCCGGAGCCGCCCCAGGAGTTGTTGACCACCTGGACGTTGTAGCGCTCGCGGTTCTCCAGCAGCCAGTCCGTCGCCTGCAGGACGGAGGCGTAGAGGACGTTCAGCCCCTCGCCCACCGAGAGCCCCACCAGGTGCGCGCCCGGCGCCACCCCCTTGTAGCCGCCGAAGGCCGACGAGCCGGTCCCCGCCGCGATCCCCGCCACGTGGGTGCCGTGGCCGCTGGTGTTGTCGGAGTTGGGGAGGTTCTGCACGTAGAGCCCGCCGCCCAGGGTGGGGATGGGGCCGACGTCGCCCAGGAGCCCGGCCAGGTTCAGGGTGAACTTGACGTTGGCCACCGTCTTGGACGGGAACGCCACGTCGGGGTTGGTGCCGTTGATCCCGCTGTCCATGATGGCGATCCCCACGCCCTTCCCCGTCACCCCGGCGCCGTGCGCCAGGTCGGCCCGCATGGAGGCCACGCTCTCGCGGAGCGCCAGCGGCACCCGCCGGTTGGCCCACACGCCGTCCACGCCGCGCAGGGCGGTGATCCCCAGCACCTCTCTCGGGGTGGCCAGCGCCAGCACCATGGAGAGGTGCTTGAAGACCCCCACGCCGCTCCCCAGCGACCGCACCTGCCCCGCCAGGGTGGAGGCCGAGGTCTTCGCCGGGTCGAAGTTGACGATCACCAGCAGGCGGTCCGTGGGGAGCGCCGCGGAGAGGAGGGCGGCCAGCTCCGGGTCCACCTTGCTCCCGGGCGCCAGCGCCAGCTCCACCGCGCGCGCGCCGTCCACCGGTGCCCGCGCCGCCGTGGGCGCGGCGGCGTCCTGGCAGGCGGCCAGCGCCAGGGCGGCCAGCGGGAGAAGAAGGGTGCGCTTCATCGTGTCCCCGTCCATCTCTTGAGGGTTGTCATCATCCGGCCTCCGCGCCTCCCGCGTCGGCTCGATCGTTTCCTCGTCCTCATCGCGCGTCCGGCCGCCTCCCCGTCGTGCGGGAGGCGGCCGGACGGAGCGCTCAGCGCTTCACCGCGAGCACGGCGGCGTAGGCGTCCAGGTAGCCGGCGCCGGCCTCCCACTCGGCGTAGCCCGGCATGGGGCGCGCGGTGGCGACGATGGCCTGGTACGCCTGGTCGGGGGTCAGCTGGCCGCCGGCGGCCTCCTCCATCAGGGCGATGACGCCGGTGACGTGCGGCGCGGCCATGGAGGTGCCGCTGGAGCAGGTGTAGTACGGGAGCTTGTCGACCGAGATGTTGCAGTCCTGGATGTCGCTGGGCGCGTCCAGGGCGTTCATCACGGTCCCCGTGGCGGCGCGGGTGGAGACGATGTTGACGCCCGGCGCCACGATGTCCGGGTGGTAGATGGCGCTCCCCGGCACGCCGCGCGACGAGAAGTCGGCCAGGATGGACTGGCGCCCGTCGGCGCAGCTGGCCGCCGAGTTGGTGGGGTCGGGGGAGACCGTCTTGCACCCTGCGGCCACGCTGATCACCCACGGAGCTGCGCTGTATGAAGTCAGCGTGTTCTCCCCCGGCCCCTCGTTCCCCGCCGCGAAGACCACGGCGATCCCCTTCTTGTAGAGCTCCTTCGTCGCGACGTTGGTGGGATCCTCGGGGACGAACTCGCCCCCCGAGCCCCAGGAGTTGTTCACCACCTGGATGTTGTACCTCTCGGCGTTGTCCAGGATGAAGTCGATCCCGGCCAGCGCGAAGAGGACGAAGAGGACGTCGCCCGTGCCGATCCCGATCAGGTTGGCGCCCGGCGCCACGCCCCGGTTGAGCCCGCCGGAGTGCGTCCCGTCGCCCGCCGCCGTCCCGGCCACGTGCGTCCCGTGGCCCACGCTGGTCTCGCTGCTGGGGACGTTGTCCAGGAACAGCTCGCCCGCCACCGACGGGATCTCGGTCCCGAAGGTGAACAGCTCCCGCATGCTGGTGATGATCTTGACGTTCCTGACCGTGCGCGTGGGGTGGCGGAGGTCCTGGTTGTAGAGGCCGTCGATCCCGCTGTCCAGGATGGCGATGCCCACTCCCTTCCCCGTGTACCCCGCCGCGTGCGCCGCGTCGGCGTTGATGCTCGCCCGCGACTCGCGCATCAGCCAGGTGAGCTGCTTGTTGGAGTAGACCGAGACCACGCCGCGGAGGGAGGAGATGCGGACGATCTGCGCCGGCGTGGCGAGCGCGGCCACCATCGGCAGGTGCTTGAAGCGGATCACCCCGGCGCCGGTGGCGCGGACGGCGCTCAGCACGGAGGCGTTGGAGGTCAGCGAGTCGTGCGTGACGATCACCTCCAGCCGCTGGAGGGGCGAAGCCAGCGCCAGGAGCCCGGTGAGCACCGGGTCGACCTTCACCGACGGCGCCAGCAGGATCGGCTGGAGCGCGCCCGGCTCGTGTTGCGGGGCTACGGACTGGGTGGCGTCGGTGCAGGCCGCGGCGAACAGCACGCATGCCGCGAGGGAAAGCCGCTTCATCGAAGTCCTCCGGGGTGGCGGTCCGGGCTCGTACAGCCGTATGTGCCGCACCACAGGGCAAAGCCGGGTCCAATCTCCGGCACTCGTGCCCCAAAGTGGTGAAGCGCGGGATCCGGAGCATCGCCACCTCGATCCCAAACGGGTGGTCTTCAATCCGCCTGGATCAGGACAGGGAACCTACAAGCCGATGTGAGTCATCTGCTTAGATTCGAACCGAGACAGCGAGACTTCGTAAAGGCTGGGATCGGGAGGATGGGGATCGAGGGCGTCGCGGATGGATGGAGATCCTGATCATCAAGATGCGCTACTGCGAAACAGGGCAACGACACCCTGCGATGCATTCACAATTATGATGCAGTGCTGCCCGGCTTTGGTGAGGAGGTGCATCTCCGGACGGGCCGCGTCCGTTTTCGACCGCTGTTTTGCATGAGGGCACGGCTTCTGCCTGACGCTGCTACCCGTTCCCGCATCACCCTGCACCCGAGGGGGTCCGACATGAGCACCGCAGGCGAGACCATCCCCGGCTCCGACCGCCCCGAAGACGACCTCGTGCTCTCCCGGATGCACGCCGCCGCGGACGCCTACCGCGAGGCGCGCGCCGAGTGGGAGCGCGAGCGGGGCGCGCAGGACCGCGCGCTGGCCGCCCTGCTGGCCGAGCGCGACGCCGCGGTCGCCGCGCGCGACGCGGCGGAGTCCGAGGCCCGGAGCGCGCGCGCGGCCTTCGAGCGCCAGTGCGCCCGCGCCGAGGCGCTGCACGCGGCGCTCAAGGACATCCACCGCAGCCTCTTCCAGGGGAACGTCTACGAGATGATCCTCCGCTCGTGCCTCACCATCACGGGCGCGTCGCGGGGATTGTACGTGGTGCGCCGCACGACGGACGGCCGGCTGCGCGTGCGCGCGTCGGTGGGGGCGGAGACGGGAGCGGGAACGGAGACCAACGCCGAGCCCACGCCGTTCGTGGAGGCGCTCTGCAAGCGGGTGCTGGAGGGGAACGAGCCGCTGGTGTGCAACGACGGCGCGGGGGACGGCGCCCCGGGGCTCCCGCCGGCGGGGGAGGGCGAGCGCTTCCGGAACTACGCCGCCAGCCCCGTGGTGCTCCTGCGCAACCTGGACGGGATCCTGATCGTCGCCGACAAGGAGATGGGGGGGTTCGACCCGGAGGACGTGGAGACGCTCCTCTCGGTGGGCGACCAGGCGGCCGTGGCGGTGGAGAACCGCCACCTGGAGCAGCAGCTGCAGCACGCGTACGTGGCCACGGTGTCGCTCCTGGCCGACGCGGTGGAGGCCAAGGACCCCTACACCCACGGCCACTGCGAGATGGCCTCGCGCTACGCCCGCCTGGTGGCCGAGCGGCTGAACCTCCCCGAGGCCGACCAGGCCGTGGTCTGCTACGCCGCCCTCCTGCACGACGTGGGAAAGATCGGGGTGAGCGACGGGGTGCTGCACAAGCCGGGGCCGCTCCTCCCGGAAGAGGTGCAGCTGATGCGCGCCCACGTCCGCGTGGGGCACGACCTGCTGAGCGGCGTCCCCGCCCTCCGCGCCATCGCCGACATCGTGCTGCACCACCACGAGCGCTACGACGGCACCGGGTACCCGGACGGGCTGCGGGGCGAGGAGATCCCCATCCCCGCCCGCATCGTGGCCGCCGTGGACGCCTACTGCGCCATGATCACCCGCCGCAGCTACAAGGAGGCCTACACCGACGAGGTGGCGCGGGCCGAGCTGGCGCGGTGCGCGGGGTCGCAGTTCGACCCCGACATCGTGGACGCGCTCCTGGCCGTCCTGGACACCCCCGAGGCCGCCGACCCGGACGACGACAACTGGGCCGAGTGCACCCTGCTGCCGACGTTCGTCAGGGCGCGGGGGTCTCGCGCGTCCGCGACGGCGTAGCGTCGCCGCAGCCGCGGGCGCGCTTGGTGTCGTAGAGCGCGCGGTCGGCGGTGCGGATCAGCTCGTCGGGGGAGGGGCACTCGGGGCGGTACTCGGCCACCCCCTCGCTGAACCCGGCGATCCCGCCCAGCCGCCGGCGGACGCGGCCGGCCAGCGAGAGCGCGCCCGCCGTGTCGCCGCCGGGGAGGATGGCCAGGAACTCGTCGCCCCCGTAGCGCACCACCACGTCCGAGCCGCGCGCCTCCGCCCGGAGCGCCTCGGCCACCTCGCAGAGGAGCCGGTCGCCGGCCAGGTGGCCGTCGCGGTCGTTGACCTCCTTGAAGCCGTCCAGGTCCAGCACCATCACCGCCAGCGCCTCGCCGCGCCGGGCTCCGGCCCAGGCGTGCTCCAGCACCACGTCCATGTGGCGCCGGTTGGGGAGCCCCGTGAGCGAGTCGGTGAGCGAGAGGCTGCGCACGCTCTCGATCAGGCGGATGCGGCGGAGCGCCATCTCGGCCTGGAGCGCCAGGGCGCGGAGGACGTCCCAGTCCTCGGGCTCGAAGATGCGCTCCTCGCGCCGCTCGGTGAGCACCAGCACGCCGTCCTCGCCTACCGGCACGTGCGCCAGGTGCGAGGTGGCGGGGTCGCCGAAGAGCGGCGCCAGCGCGGGAAAGCTTCCCTCGCACCGCGCGTCCAGCGCCAGCACGATCCCCGGGCGGGTGAAGCGCTCGTCCCACAGGATGCACGGGCGGTACTCGCCCGCCTGGGCGCCGCTCCGCTCGGGGGAGCGCAGCAGGCCGCGTCCCGGGTCGCGCACCAGCGCGGTGGCGGTGTGGGCGCCCACGGTGGCGAGGGCGTGGTGGGCCAGCGCGCGGAAGACCTCGTCCTCGCGCTCGGCCGCGTTCAGCTCCTCGAAGTAGGCGATCAGCCGGTCGGGGAGGCGCTGGCGCTTCTCGCGGCGCATCCGCTCCTGGCGGACGCGCGCGGCGGCGCGCCAGAGCATGGCGGAGTCGCTTCCCCGCGGCACGCGGCACGTCCCGGACGCGGCCAGGAGGAGGGCGTCGTCGCCGTCCTCCTCCTCCAGCAGGAGGAGGAGGCCGTCCTCGATCCGCCCGCCCGCGCCTTTTTCGCCGTGCTCCAGGCGGAGCGCGCCTTCTTCGGCCCAGGTGGCGCGGGCTCCGTCGGCAATCCATCCCGCCGGAGTGGCCAGCAGCACGCCCGGCGTTCGATCATCCAGCCGTCTCGGTCGCATGAACGGCCCCCTCAAATGAAAACGGCGCGGGATCTGAGAAATCCGCTCCGCCGTCGTTTTCGTTAACCGTCTATGTAGCAACAGATTATCACTATAACGATGTACTCATTGTGAGTCAATCTTCGTCCCCTCAGGGGGACGTTTGTTTCCCCCGCGCCCGGGCCGCCCCGGTCGACGAGCCGCGATCGAAACGCGATTCCCCGCGTCCCGCCTCACAATCCGGCCACACGCCGCCAACGCGGCGGGCGACACCCGGTAGGCGCCACACAGTTCGTGCCGGCCGATACGGCAATGTCCTACGGAGACGACATTGCACATCCTCACATCCGCTCTTTTTGCGGCGTAAAGCTCCGCAACGCGCGAGCCCACTCGCCGGCGGCCGCGGCGCGCCGGTCCGCCCGGGTGCTCGCGGGCGCGGCACGGAGATCGGCGTGGTGGATCGAACCCGATCGCGCGAGGGCGGCCCGGCTCCTCCATCCCTCCCGATCGGCGCTCGCGAGGCACGAACGCCGGGGACGGGGGGTACGCGACCGCCGCCGTACTTGCGGGAGGAGCGCGGGACCGCCAGCATCCATCCCGCCGCCGCTCCCGCGGCCGATCGTTCCAGCACGACCGCCCCACCGTCCCCGCCGACGCCCGTCCGGCACCCTCCGTGGTCCCACCTTGCGCCTTCATGGAGCCCGCGTGATCTCCATCCCCCGCATTGTCGTCGCCGTGCTCGCCATCGGCGCCGCGGCCCTTTCGCGCCCGGCGGCCGCCCCGGCGCAGGAGTCGCTGGCCATCTGCGCCAACCAGTCGGTCCCCAGCGGCTACGTGGTCACCTCCGTGCAAAGCCGCGTGGACTGCCCGGGCTACTCGCCCTCCCGCCACAACGGCTACGTCATCCGCCTGCCGGGAGACAACGTCGCCGTGTGCAGCGCCTTCGCCGTGCCGGGCGAGGGATACGTCGTCACCTCCCGCATTGCCCGCGTCGACTGCCCGAACTACCAGCCCATGGGCACCAACTCCGCCACGTACCGCCGCCTTCCCACCGCCACGCCGGCGGCGGGCCCCGTGGGCGCCCCCATGGAGCCGCTGGAGTTGCACGAGAGCTTCGTCTACGAGCGCCTCGCGGAGACGGCGGACCGGCTCCGGCTGGGCGCGCCCACCCACCGGCCGTGGATGGCGGCGGCGGTGTCCGGCGCCACGACGCGCTCCCAGCTGCGGGTGCAGTCCGGGCGCCGCTACACCCTGATCGGCGCCTGCGACGCCGACTGCACCGACCTGGACCTGCGGGTGCTGGACGGCACCTACGTGGTCGCGCAGGACGTCGGCGACGACGAGCACCCGCGCCTGGAGATCACGCCGGCGCAGTCGGGGACGCTGACCGTGGAGGTGATCATGGCCGCCTGCGCCCAGAACCCGTGCTCGTACGGCGTGGTGGCCCACCAGACCCCGGAGCTTCCCCACCGGCCGCGCCCGCGCCAGCCGTGATCCCGAGGCGCCGCCCGCGGGACGCCGGCCGACTCCCGCGGGTTGAGGAACGGTTCGCGTGGACGGAGAGATCGGGACGGCCGGCGGCGGAGAGATGAGGAGAGGGCCGGACCCTCGTGCGTCCGGGGTGTACGGGAGGCGAGCGCATGGCGGCATTATTGCGCGGAAGGCCCCGGGGGCACCATCCACCCAGCCACGGAGGCCGCTCGTGACCGTTCCACCGTCGTTCTCGGAAGGGATCGGGCGCATCGCGAGCGGGCTTCGCGAGAACGCGCGCACGCACGACCACCTGAACGGCGCCGCCGCGCGGATCGACCACCTGGGGCGCAAGCTGCACGGCATCGGCTTCGTGCGCGACCGGGAGATCGCGGACTGCTTCACGGCGGCCATCCGCGAGCTGGACGCATCGCACGTCCTTCCCGAGGAGGAGCGCGGCGGGGCGGCGGAGCAGGCGGCCGCGCACCTGGAGGCCGCGCTGGCGCACGCCCGCGACGGAGTGGCTCCCGATCCGGGCTGATCCCGACGTCTCCACCCGCCGGGCCTCCGCCCGGCGGCGTCCCACCATCCACGACTGTGTCCCGTGCAACATACCCGTCCCCGGCACTTCTACGAGGTCTTCGCGGAGCTCGCCCGCGGCGCGTCCGACGCCGCGCGCATCCTGCACCGCATGCTGGCGGAGCCCGACGCCGTCACCCTGCTGATGGACGAGATGAGCGAGGTGGAGCGGACCTCCACCGCCGCCCGGGACGAGCTGGTCACGGAGATCGACGGCGCCACGGTGACGCCGCTGGACCGAGAGGACGTGCACCAGGTGGCGTCCGGGCTGGCGGGGCTGGTGAGCCTCCTGCGGCAGACCGCGCGCGGCGTGCAGGACCTGGGCGTCACGCAGACGCGCGAGGCGGCGCGGGCGATGGCGGAGCTGCTGGTGAGCGCCACCGGGTGCGTGGAGAAGTCGGTGGCGGAGATCCGGAAGCCCGGGGTGCTGGTGGAGGTGCGCGTGGAGATGGAGCGGATTTGCGAGGCGGGGATCGAGGTCTACGGCCAGGCCTCCGCCGCGCTCTTCGCCGGCTCGCCGGACCCCATGGAGGTGCTGCGCTGGAAGGAAGTCTACGACGCCCTGGAGCACGCCCTGACCCAGAGCCGCGCCGTTCAGAACATGCTCTCCAGCATCTCGCTCGAAAACCGCTGACCGCGGCTCGGCGGCGGAAAGGCGGTCCGACGGCGATGCCGATCACGAACGCGGCGCGACCCCGTCTCCCGGTGGGAGGCGGGGTCGCGCTTTGTTTCGGCTTCGTGGCCGGAGTCCCGCGTCAGGCTCTCGCGCTCAGCGGATCCGCAGCGGGCCCACGTACTTGGAATAGTGCTGCGCGGTCCCGGACGAACTCTCCACCCCGTAGTTGGTGAGCCCGTAGTAGTTCGCGAACACGTGGTAGTATCCCGGCGCCAGGTCCCAGGTGGTGATCGCCTCCGCCTCGTGGTGCACCACGCAGTTGCTCCTCGCGGGAGCCGTCCGGTGTCCCTTCACAAGGTATCCGGAGGTGTTGTAGATCCCCCAGCCCATCTGCGTCCCGGGGAACACGATGCCGCTCACGTACAGGGTGGTGCCCTGCGTGATGTCGTTGCTCCACAGCCCGCCGCCGATCCCCCAGAACGGGTGCGTGACCTGGCCGCAGCTGTACACGCCCGAGGGATTGAACTGGGGGGTGGCCGTCGGCATCGGGTCCCAGGCGAACTGGGGCGGAGGCGGAGGCGCGAACGGATCGGAGGGCGGAGGGGTCCACCCGCCGCCGCCGCCACCGCCGCCCTCGTCGATGGGGGTGCCGCCCTCGTCGATGGTCCTTGGACCCTGC
>Ga0247770_1002342_pt1 | contig 10593 bp, 5 predicted proteins | sample UWRJL136409B6_FD_179943 | JGI IMG/M metagenome (GOLD analysis project Ga0247770, IMG submission 179943) | Plant litter microbial communities from Arlington Agricultural Research Station in Wisconsin, United States - UWRJ-L136-409B-6 | ecosystem: Environmental > Terrestrial > Plant litter >... | reverse complement strand
GCGGTTAGCATCCCTATCATCTTCGTCATCGTCACCAGCGTTACGCCTTCGCTTGCCCTGTCCGTCTGCAGCGGGAGGAGCCGGTAGACTATAGAACCTTATTTATCGGCGTTAAGAACTCGTTCGCTATAGCGGAGAGGATGGAGCTGCGGCGGCGGACCCCATGCGAGGTTATTCTTTGTCCGTGCTTGCGGGTTGTGCCCTTGCAGTCAATCGCCTCGCCCAGTTCGATCGCCTCGGCTGCGCATCCTGAGGGTCCTGCACTTGATCGTCCTCAGTCTCATGCGGTGTGTGGCGGGTCGATGCAGCAGCCGGCACGAGTAGAGCAGCAGCAGCGACACTCAAAGGCTCAAAAACCGGGACAGGCGGCACCTACTAGATGTTAGACACCCTGCTCGAGATGGAGACCAGCATATGGCAAGGGAACCTGCTTACTCAGTTCACTCGGCGCAGACTTCCAAAAAGGATTGCAATCTTCCAGCACCTCGTTCAGTTTGCGCATCAAAGCGTCATACTTAGCCTCCAACAGTCTTTCCTTGTCAGTATCCACGGCGTTTTCAAGCTCGAGCCCTCGCAGCTTCTGCTCGAGCTTTTGCATCGCCTGCTCCAGCTTGCGTATCTCCTGCTAAGTGGCTCGTATGTCTTCTTCCCGCGTCTTTATCACGTCCACAAGCGCCTTCCTCTTTTACTCCAACTTAAACTGCCCGGCGAGCTGCGCTTCGGATACGCGTTACTTAAGCGTGTGGTGTACGGATCGACGTATGTCCCCTGCGATTTCATCCAGGGATTCGCTCTCAGCACAGGCGGCATTATTGGCGTTCATCTTCGTCGGGCTTCTCAACCACAAGGCCGCAGGAGGTTCACGGTTTCGGTTTGCGGTTGCGAGTTCTGACGGCGTGTCGTCAATACGGGGCGCTGAGAAGAAGTGGATCTTGTAACCATGTAGCGTAATCACGTGCTGACGCCTCCATCACACCGCCCGGCGAGTGGTCATCACATCGATGTCTCAGCGGCGCCTCGCCCGATTGGCCAGTGCAAAGAGGAGAGCTTATCGTGTCGGAAAATGCTGTTACGATCCATGCGCTGAGCACATTGTCTCATCCTTCCATCCACATATCTTGTCCGGCTTATTATTTGAAACGGGCTTTTTATTTTTTTGCTCGAGTCTTTGGTTTGCTGCGGGAGGGAGTGGAGAGAATCTGGAATGTCATCTCGGCGTTGTCAATTGAAACGCGAATATGCTCGCTCGCGGGGGCCAGCCGTGGCTGCCTCATGCCGTGCCAAGCCCGCTAAGATCCCCGTCCGTGTTACCCCTTTATAGCAAAACACCACAGGGGTAACATGGTTCAGGAGTGCACTCGGTCAGGTTTGTGACTATCACCCGATAAGAAAATGGAAAGAAGAACCAATAAACGATGCCTATGATGCCCGCGACAATCACAACAGCCTCTCCTAAACTGCACCTCTTCGCACAAGCACGACTTGGCTTTCGAAAGCCGACCCACCAACGACCGCAAGATGGTCGCCGTCAATGCTGGCTGCTAGAGGTGTAAGCACCTCAACGATTCGCCAATCAAGCCCGGGCAGTTGGATGAAGAATTCTTCGGGCGTTTGCTCAAAAGTGTGAATGACGACAATTCCATCGTCTTCCGTGGTCCGAACCACGCCTTGCCAACCTCTTGGGTGACGCCAGCTGGGTCCGATATCGCCTTCGATCCGACTCTTGCCATGCTTGATGGCCGGAACGGCTTTCCGGTAGAGCTCAACTGCATTCTTCACCAAGGAGAGTTGGCTTTCATCGAGGTCAAGGATATCGCCAGACAGACACATCCGCCCCAGGAACGTCGCTGCCAGACTATAGTTCATTCGCTGAACAGAGTCGTCTCGGCGCAGGACAGCCCAGATTTGTGACTGCCGGGGTAGCATCAGCCGGTGAAGCGCCGCGGCGATGATAGGTATCTCGACTGTCTCGTGCGCGTCCGAGTAGCTGCTCATGGCGGTGCGCTGGAGGAACGACGCCTCCATGCGGTGTCCGCCAGCTGAAACGAGCTCGATTACCAGATCGGGCAGCGACGCCCTGATCCGATCGAACATCGCATGGGTACCTTCGCCCTGGCGTCGCAGCCCCTCTCCCAGCCCGTCGGGATGGTCGACGCCGATGCCCAGCGTTTCGCTGTAGTCGATCTTAACATAACCGAACCCAGCTTCACCAAGCATCCCAATGACCCGGTCGTCGATGTACGCCTTCACAAATGGATCGTGCAAGTTCCAGGCTCGACGGTGTCCCAGTGTCAGTACTTTTCCGTCTCTGGCTAGCATGTGGCCAGTTTCACTTGCGAACGCGTCCGAGTCTTTGGCCACATGCTCCGGCTCCATCCAGATACCCGGAACAAGCCCACGTTTCCTGATTGCTGCCGCCACACCAGTCAGTCCGTTGGGGAATCGACTTGGATGTGCGCGCCAGTCGCCCAGGGCCGTCGCCCAGTTGGCACCAGATTCCATCGGCATGTACCAACCAGCGTCGATGACCAGGTAGCGGACACCGAGCGGCGCGATCCTGTCGGCAGCCGCGAGCAGCTGATCTTCGCGAGGCTCTCCCCAACTTGTGCAGTAGTCGTTGTAAACGACCGGGAGTTCTTGTTCCATCACCGGCTGAGCTTCCACGGCGGGGACATCGACACTGATCAACCGATTGCAGGCTTCATCCACTGATCCGGCCACGCATGTCAGCCAAGCCCGCGGGGTGGTAAACGACTGGCCGGGCTCGATTGTCTTGGTCCAGTGACCAAACTCTCGGTCTGCCAGACCCCCGGCGAGAACCAGATCGTCAAATCGCCGGCCCAGCTCCATCTGCCAGCTCGTAGGCACCGCCAGCCGCGCGCCCCAGACCACGTTCGCTTCCGTGTCCTCGACCAGCGCGGTGGGGAACCACCCCCGCACCGGCATCGACCCGACCTGCCCAAACCGCTCCGAGAAGTTCATGTTGCCAGCCCAGGATCTCTCGAGGTGGAGCTGCTCGATCGACTCCGTCACCATGCGTCCCTCGGCTGACCAGACGGACCGAAACCGGTGAGCGCGGAGGCGGCAGGATGCGTCATCGGTGGCGTAGGGGGTGATGCCGCTCAGAGAGAACGATGTCAACAGCTCCAGCCGAACTGGGGCGGAGGAGCGGTTCTCGAAGACGGTCTCGCTCTGGACCGTAAGCCCCCGGAAGCCGGGAGACAGACGGTGTTCGATTTGCAGTCCGGAGTCTTCGTGCAGCGCTGTTACTACGGTGCCATTCTCCACGCGTTGATCGAGAAGCCGGAACCGGTCGATAGAAGATGACCACAGCATGGTGCGGCCCGGGCCAAGCTGTGGCGGCTCGTCGTCGCCCGAGATCTTGACGTGCACCAGCGGCTCGACAACCACGGCCGGCCTGGCCCTCGAGTGGCTGCGAACCCAGCTCTCGTTCGCTACGGTTGGGCGCCGCTGAGCGAGGTTGCTCATCGCAGTGGGATACAGCCATAGTCCGACGTGTCCGGCTGAATCGGTCAAGTACCGGGCTGTCATGTCGCCGAGAACATGCTCGGATAAGATGGAGAGATCGCCGACCATGATGAATTCCGTGCAGATGTTGTGTAGAAAACGGCTGCAATTACTTCCCCTGTGGCGAAGTGGTAAAAAACAAGACTCCGAAGTCGGTCAAGTGCGGCGTGGAGGGGTGAATTGTCAATCGTTCCCGGCACCCCACGTTCTTATCTACCCCTCACCTCGCTCCTCGAATATCTTTCATGCAGCCCGATCTAGTCAAGGACGGGCATTGCTGGGTTAGGGTTTATTTTGCTTGTGAAGTTGATAGCAAAACCGCTTACCTGCTTCGCAATTTCCCGGCCAAGTGAATTCGCGCTTTTTGGGGCGACCACTTCCGCTGGTACAACACACTTGGGACAATTTCAGCTACTTGCGGTCAAAGTTTGGCTAAGTGCCTCGCGTACAGTATATCAGCCATCGATCTGGTCCTCGCGGAGTGTAAGGTCCGGTTACTGGTGTGACAGAACCGTGAGGGCACGACCGTCTCGTCAGTACGGCCTTGAGCCGTTTGTGGAGAATGATAGGGCACACACCTACAATCGCCTAGTCTAAGTAAAGCTATTGGCTGCATCCTGGGCCATCTCGGCATTTGTTTTAGTCAGCCTCAAATAATATCACAAATTTTGACGGCTGCACGCCGAGCTGTTACCCGTTTCTGTTCGAGGTATAATAATGGTATTTGAACTCGGAGCTGCCAAACCTCCGCCATGTCCACTAAGTTGGGCGTGACTGGCGTTGGTAGAATGGGCCGGTCCATACAGCAAGGAAATATTGCACCTTCTACAATGTCCGTAACCCTCCCTATAATACCCGAGCAGTCTACCGGCCCTATCTGTGAAGCGGCATCCATTGCAGCAAGGTTTGACCGAGGAGTCTGGGCGGAAATGAAACATCGAAAACGAAGAAGCGAGCTCGCGCAAGAATTCAGGCTCCGGTTGTCCTCGGCAGGCACTTCTAACCTATCATCTCATCCATCCAAGGGCGATACCGCGTAGAAGCGGGCTTCCGTATACAGTACTGGAATCATAAGTATGTTCATTATTCATATTCTGTTGTTTGAAATGCTTTTAAAAGGAGATGATTATAGGCTAACGTTAACCGTAGCTGATATAACTTCTATTAATCTTTACCACGTATTATACTAGTTCAATGATATACCCTATATTTATGTCGAAACCTAGATGACTTATCCCAGTCTCGAGATCCTCGTTTTTCGCAACGACCAGCAGCCTCTCTGTTTCTACGTCTTGAAAAATAACGTGGCTAACACGCTCATACTGCCCCCTCTTACTTATTCTAGACTGCACTACTAATCCCTGGAAACCCTGTCTCCCCAAAGCCAACAGATATGTGTTGTAAACGATAATGATTAACTGCTTATCAGTAAAGCCACTTCCTGTTATCCAGTCGTCCCAAGCTACGCTCTAACCTTAAAGTAAGACCAAGTTGTCTTTAATATCTAGAATTCCTCCATATATGATTTCGTCGAAAAGCGGCTTTCACTTCAGGCTGCTTAATTTAACTTAGTAGAGCGGAGCCTGTAAGACAATGCTACCAGTCGGCACTTTACTATATGGATCTCTAACTATGCAAGTATTTACTGAGATAATAAATATCTGACATTAGCTGTAGATCGTTCCAGGTATAATCTGTCCATTAATTCGTACCTAAGACCAAGATGGTGCTCGCCTTGTATATACCACATTTTCTTATAAGGAAGTTTTTCATATAAGACCATTAGCTAAATAGTCTTTTTACAGTCCTGTAAAGTAACTGCCTGGCTTAACACCCTACTGCTTTATAACACGTAAAGCAAATTCTAATACGGCAGGTAACTTATTATCTCTAAACGATAACTGGCACTATGTGTATAAGGATACTAACTTTCTCTATAATTATAGAGTGAATCCTCACTTTGAAATTTATCTAAGATAAGAAACTTTTCAAAATGGCCTAGGTGTATCCACCTTAGAAATATAGTATCTAATAGGATTTCAGCAACTTAATAGGAATAGTATTCCTAAAGACCTATTTAACAGTGAAGTAAACAGTTTAAGTGGATAAAAGGCGTTTTAAAAGACCTAAACGTGTAAGGCTAACGGTATATTATTAATTTGTTAGTGGTAATCCCCTTTATAATAGGTTAGGGAGATAAATTACTGAGAGTTATCATTCTGAAATTTAATAACAGCCAGCGGGTGACTTAACTGGAAGTTGAATAATCTACAGTTTCTGTTACTTACCACTATTACCATAATGTTAAGCACCTTATAAGTGTATATATCTCCCATTTTTATAAATTCAGCTTACTAATCTGCTACTAAGTTTTAGATAATACAGATTGTATTAATCTATATATAGGAAAATCTGAGTTTTGAAGTAACGTATATCGACTCTTTAAATATTTTTATAAAATCACTTATTAAAATAGATTTCTAATCCTGTTAGATATTTATTAACAGAAGTTCATAATAAACAGACTTACCCTAGTAATAGCTAAGGGTCAAGTACTGTATAGGGTAAACCCTATTTATAACTTTAACCCTTATAACCTTATCCTAATTCCTTAGTTTTAAGAGTCTCTTAAGTGTAATACATAGACTTAAGAGTATTCTCTTTACTATAAAGTAAGCACTGTGATCTTTTAAGTAATTATTAAGCTATTTACTGAACTGGTGCGATGGCGTAACAGGGAAGAAACCACAAAGAGAACCACACTTACAGAACGTTGTTGTCGGCCTGAAAGGCCAACTCCCAGACTACTGGTCCTCCGATTGGAGGGACATAAATGTAACTGACGTAGAAAAACAGATACGTACCTAGTATGGAACAAAACCTAATATATAACAGTGCCTAGCATAGAACGGTGTGACGACCCTGCAGGCCGTCACTTAGGCCGGAGCGGCCCGACAAATCCCCCGCACAAGGAACAGTGCAGGAAGACAGTACGTACGGTACTGCGCACTGGGCCAGGGGTGCAAAGACCCAAAGCCCCTACGACCAACCAGTAGCTACTTAATCTTAGCAGGAGTGCTTACTTACTAAGCATCTGTGAGACCTTTAAGTGAGAGGTGCTTAGTGGCAGGGTGCTCAGTCCTTCACTAAGTAATAAGCTACTGAGCAAAGTACAAGGTACTTCTAGCTAGTTAGTATAGATAGTTATAGTTATGCCCATAACCACTATAAGGGACTCTGGTTCCTCACACTAGTATTTAATTATTCATTTATATCCTACTGTCCAGACTCACCTCTATACATTATAGTGACAGTAACCTACAGTAACATTAAACCCCCTATTTAAAAGTGCTAACTTAATAAGCCGTCTTCAAAACGCCCCTTACCTGTTAACATCTTATTATACATTCTGTCTTAACCTGCACTAATCCTCTTAAGGCCTGTATCAGGTGTAGGTTATAATACGATACTAACGTCTCAGTTCTAAACGCTGTTTATTAAATTCCCAGACACCTCCCCCCTCCCACTAATATATTAACCTTAAGAAAGGGTAAGGAGATTAAGGAGGTGTAAGCCTAGCCTTGGCTTCCTATTATTAACGAATTAGTTACACGCCTTAAAGACTTAAACCTTAACCAGTAAGGACTAGTTAAGGAACTTAATAAGGCCTTCCCCAGAGATATTAAAAGCCGTATCGGTCTTATTGAAAAACTTTAAGCCTGATTTAACGCTATTAAACTGGAGAATAACGACTTTAAAGGCTTATAAAAGAAGTAAGTAAAGCTCCCCCTACCGTTACACTTTAAGGGACACTTGGCACAGTTAAAGTTATAGATAGTTTAGCTTTAAATTTATATTACTTATTATAATAAGCAGTTCTTTAAAGAAGAAGGAAAGGTCAGGTTTACTAAAACCCTACTGGATAAAGTAGCTACTTATTAATATAAACCTTATATAAAGATAATTAATAACCTTTTTATAAACAGGGTATGTAAAGAGGCCCCTAAGATTTAAGCCCTTTTTGACAACTTTAACGTTTTCGTTAATTAACTCCAGATTAAGTTTAAAGAACTAAACACCCTTAAGCAGGCTAAATAACACCTTATAACCTTAAGACAGACGTCCTTAATCCTTAAGTTCTCTACACACTTTAAATTAAAAGTAATAAAAACTAAACTTAGTTAAAAGGCTTTAATAATACTATTCTGGAGTAATTTAAAGGAACACGTTACTAAAAACCTTTACTAAGAAGATTAACCAGACCGTCTTTAGGAGTTAATCGAGATAGTTATTAAAGCCGATAACTAGTATTATAACTACTATTATTAAAAGAACTATTAGAAGGAACAGACCCCTTACTAATTAAGTAAACTAAAAAAGGGGAACCAGTCGACCGTGATAGGTTATCACTCTAGGCTAATAGATATTAGTATAATAAACCGTTAAAACCGACCTAACTGTGATAAGCTGTAACGATAATAACAGCAGAAGCAGTTTAAAAACTTATCTTAAATCCAGTGCTTTAATTACAATAAGAAAAGATATATAATATAATAATACCTGTTATTAAAATAAGTTAGTTAAAAACCCGTTTTAAAAGGAGGAAAGCATATTAGGTTTAACTTAACAAACGTTTATATTAGGATAGTAAGTAATAAAGAGGACTACACTTAAATAAATAAGTGTAATATAGGAAATAAGGAAGAAGAAGAAAAACCCTAGGATATAATATACCTAGTCCTTAAAGGTATCTTAGAAGAGTTAGCTATAAAGGTGTAGGTTACAGAAGACCGACTTTAAGGTGGAAACTTAAAACTATTAAAAGTGTAGGTTGTGGAAGACTGATTTTAAAAAGAGATATTTTGGTTAACTGTTACAGGCTTTAAAAACCTTACCCTGTAAGCTTAAGAATTAAGGAAGTCTAGGAAGGACCTTAACTTAAACCTTATTAAAATGGTTAAGGGAGTTAAGGAACTAGCCCTTTAAGCTACTTAAATAGTAAAGTAAGCCCTAAAAGGTAAAAGGGAGTAGATTAAAAAAATTAAATTAAAAAAGCGGAAGTTCTTCTTAACAGTGCCCTTTAAGACTTTTTAAACACTTTAAGTACATTAAGTAGATTAACACCCTCACCTCCCTAAAAGAAGGACAGCTTAAATAACTACCCTGTATTAAAGCTGGTGTACCTTAGATTAGTACCTTAAAGGTCCTCTGAGAAGGTATAAAGTAAGCACATTAACAGAGGGTTTAGGAGCTGAAGGAGAAACATTAAGAGCTAGTAGACGAAATAGAGGACTTATAAGTCGAAGGTCTTATTAAGACGTTTAAGGATAAAGTAGTGGAGATTAGGTTAAAACTTTATAACAGAGTTCACTTTACTAACTAACTTAAATACTAATTTGTTAAAAAAGACTATTTTGTGGAAAAATAAGTTAGGTTACTATTACTTAAGTTTTAAAAAGAGGTTTAGGAAAAATAATATATATAAAGGTAAGTGGAGGAAGAAAAGAAATAAGGTACTACTTCCCCTATCCTATACTTTATAACTGTAACACCTGCAGTTAACATTAACTACCTTAACCACAGGGATATATTATGGATTAATTATGTGTATAATAACTGCGCTTTTAACCGGTATTATAAACTTAAGGCCCTTTATAACCACTTCCCTAATATATAAAGACGGGATTACGCTGTTATAAGGATAAAGTTAAAACCGGCTTATTATTAAGTCTTTTACTCCCTAATAAGAGAATTTAATAATAAACGGAAAGTTACTATAATTAATTAAGCCCTTACTACATATTAGTAAGGAGGGGTATTTAATAACTGCTTAGTTGTAATGTGCTTATTACACTTTAATGGAAAAGCTAGAGAATAGTAAAAGTGAGAAGATTACTAACAGATCTAAGAGTAAAAAGATATTATTATAATCTAGTTTTATAAAGTGTATTATTAACTTATTAAAGATTTTAAGAACATTATACCGTTTAAAGCTAACTGGACGTTAAGGTGTGAGAACTTAAAGAAGGTTAATTATTAGGTTTACTAAAGCTGCCTGTTTTTCTAAAAGGAATTATGAAAAGGCTGTAGGCCCTTTAAAAGGGCTGGAAACTAATAATTTGTTAGTTAGTAAAAACCTTAAGAAGAAGAAGAGGTATTTAAAGGTTAGGTTAGATAAAACCTTAAAGACAGGTAATTATTATAACTTAGATGTTAAAGGAGTATAAGTATTATTTTATTAGTGTTAATATAATAAATGGAAAAGGGAGGTTATTTAAAGTAAAAGTAGTAATTAATAGCGGGAGTGCTTCTAACTTAGTGCACCCCTTATTAGTTAACTGAAAGAAACTCCTTAATAAAGAGTATAAAAAGGCCATTCTTATACGAAATGGAGAAGGAGGCCTATATTAATATAATAACGGTAAAGTCACCCACTACTCACCACTTTTAATTAAAATAGACAGGGATGAATAATAAGTGGACTTTAATGTTATACCAGTTATAAATTATAACATAATATTAAGTTTACCCTAACTGGAGAAATATAACCTTATAATTAACTAAAGGAGTAGCTACCTTACTTTTAATAAGTCCCCTAATTATAATTACTATTTAAAGAAAGTTAAAAAGACACTAAACTGCTTTAAAAATACATAAAGCACTTAAAAGCACGTTAAACCCTTAAAATTAAATACAGTTTAGGTTAGGTTTATTAAGATGGTTAAAGGATTAGAAGGTTTACCGTATTACTTAAATAACGATTTAAAAAGTGGAAAAAAGTAAGAGGTTAATCTATAGATAAACGAAGAAGTTGATTTATCTAAGGTACCTGTAAAATATAGGAAGTTTACTCTATTCTGAAAAAAGATATTATAATTACTGGACTATGGATTATAAGATTAAAATTGCTGGCGTCGCTTCGTTCGTCATTCCGCGACTGCCCTTCGCTACGCTACGGGGCGCTCCATTCCTCACTTTCGCTCCTGGCAATTTTGGCGTGGGGTATTAAGCTTATTTAAATAAGTGCAGCGAACAAAGCGACAGAAACCTGTCCGGAGGCCAATA
>Ga0247770_1002341_pt1 | contig 10602 bp, 7 predicted proteins | sample UWRJL136409B6_FD_179943 | JGI IMG/M metagenome (GOLD analysis project Ga0247770, IMG submission 179943) | Plant litter microbial communities from Arlington Agricultural Research Station in Wisconsin, United States - UWRJ-L136-409B-6 | ecosystem: Environmental > Terrestrial > Plant litter >... | reverse complement strand
CAGGAGCAGCGGAAGTGCAGTTGCAAAGTGACTTGATTTGGTAGAAAAGGGGAGTGCTTCGCACTCCCCAGTTATATACAAATGGAAGCTCCCTGTGTGTGGGGGGAGCACATGATCCAAGGCCCCTGCGCTCCAGCCAAGCCTGGAGCGGTAAGGCGCCTGCGCGCCTTAGCGCCAAGAACTGCCGCTGCAGTTCGACATAGGGCCCATGGAGGGCCAGCCCGGGGGAGCTTCACCTCCAACTTCCGAACCAGATGCATCGCTGTCCTCGTCCTCGTCGCTGTCGTCGTCGTGGCCCAGAACTTCCTCCATGAAGCTGTAGTCGACACAGCATTTGCCGCAGCGTCCCAGGCCATGGGGACCGCAGACCAGGCGGCCGTCCGGGAGCTCGCAGGGACCCTCCTCGTCGTCGCTGCTGCTGTAGCCGAGCGGGATGAGCCCTTGGGCCAGGTACCATCCGCGAGGCATTGTGGATCCGCGGGGGTGTGACTTGTGTGGTTATTTGGCGGCGAGCTTGGGTGGGTGTTGTGAAAAGTCAAATGTTGGCAGTGGAAGAGAACGGCGGTAAAGAAGAAGAGACGACGTCAAAGTTGGTGACAAAGAACGAAGTGGGGGGGAATACTCATCTGGCACGTGGTGCCCCGCAGCCTGACAAAGAAAGCGCCACCAAGCAGATCCATTCGCTGTTTGCGAGTTGGCAGTTTGTGAAATGTTTCGCGCGACAAAGGAAAGTGCTCGGATGGAATGTTTCGCTTTGGCTCTAGTGACCTCGGAATTGCTGATTTAGCCATTGAACAAGGCAACAATTGGAGCCCTCCAAAATCCCCCCCTGGCGTCGGAGAGGATTGCTTTGATGGGCAAGTGTCTGCGGCATTGGTCGCGCGAACTGGTGATTGTAGGTGTTTGAAAGAGGTGTCGAAAGGAGGAGTCGAAAGGAGGTGTGCAGCGCTGGAATGGTCTTGTCGCTCGCAGCGGTCGCAAAACAAAATTGCCAAAATCTTTAGTGAAATCGAATGGATCCCCTGGGAATAGGGGGTTTCTCGGGATGTAGGCTTCTACAGTGGGCGTATTGGCGACTTTGGCCGTGAGATAGCTGCTAGGGTCTGAATCCGCGGATCTACCATGCTGGTCACTCTTTGTCACACGAATCCTATCCCTGAATAGCCTCCATACCAGCGATCGGTCCGATTGCTGGTATTCTATCGAATTACTGCGTGGTCAATTCCAGGCCACAACAACGGAGGAATGGAACTACCCCATTGTACGCAGTATTTAGAGTAGCTGTTGGAAGCCCTCGGCTTCCAACGATGGAAGCAAGGAACACACTCGTTTTTCCATGACAGAGCCTTCGATCCACAGCGTGCAACACTCTTTTAACCGGTGAGAGCTAGTCTACCTGAGTTTCCCTAGCCAGCTACTTTGGGTTCTGGATCCGGCGAACGGCCTTGTGCAACGCATTGCAGTGAAATATCTAGGTCAGGTAGGTATATTGTCGTTAACTGATCTCGGGTTGAGCCAGTCCTGTGTTTACGACTGTGTATCCTAGCCACTAGGGAGACGGCATCAGGGTCCACAGAAAACGGCTTACGCCGTGTAACGACATAATTTCTACCGCTGCCGTATTACCGAGGAGTACCGAAGAGTTCGTACCGTAAAAGTGGTTCTGACAGCCCAACAGCACCTTCCCGGTTGGGACTTGGGAGAAGCTGGGGAAAATAATGGGTAAATTATCAACCGACCAGATATGTGCCACGCCGGTGCATATCCAATCTCAAAAATCCTATTGCATTTCTAGTTGCAATGCAAATGGAGAAGGGAATCTAGGAAAAGTGACATCGGCATCAAAGGTTTTCAGACTAAAGCAGGAACATGAAGGGGTCTCTATAGCCGTGAGTCCCGACAAGTTAGTACCTAGGGGTAGGTTTCTGACTTCGGTAGAACTATTGAATACCACCGGGTGTTTTTGGGGTTTAAGAGGACCTTACATCGACTTTGAAGCTATGGCCCGTGGAACTTTCGGCTTTTCCTGACAGGTGGTCTACAGCTAACAACGCCTCTTATATTGATTGACCTTCCACTGGCCAGCAGGGTATATCCGAGATTTCGCGCTTAAGCGGGACGATTGCCGCAGAATGGAAGTAATAGAGTAACACAGGTGGAGTGTAGCAAGGGACGCGAAGCTTATTGATCCGCTGACAGCAATAGTGTGATCACTTGCAGTTGTCAATACGACGTCTTGTATGCGCGGTACCAAACCCGCGGTTTGATTGGGGAGTGACAGCAGGCTGTAAGATCCATTCCAAATGGCAACCTACAACAACGGGAGAGATCGATGGACAACTTGGTCGCAATTTACGATCCGACGGAGACAAATAATCGCGACAATGACCAAGATGAGAAGTCCCCGAGTTTCTCACCCACCAAGCTCAACACTTGCTTTCCTTGCGCCCGTGCAACAACTCCTCGCTCCCCGGTTTCCTTCCCAAGGTGAAACCCCTGTCCACGAATCGCAAACGCTCGCCGTCCCACCGCCCCCGCGCATTAGCGAGGCTACATACCGCAATTTAATATAATTTGCAAGGTGGCCACTCTTCGCACGCTGGGTTCACCGCCTCGATGCGGTAGGTGCTTTGCGTTTTACGAGCAAATGGGCGGGTGGGAGTTACGAGTGGGTAGATTAAATGGCTACTTTAAATGCACGTTGAGGGGATAGATTGGGGTTGGTCGTCCCGTGTGCTCAATGTAACCCGGCTTGGCGGGTTAGGTGAGTGGGTGGTGGTGAATCGTGATTGGGGGTGCGGAGGGAATTTGAATCTGTGCTGTAAGGCGGGCAGGCAGGTTCGGGGGTGGAAAGATTTAGATAGAGGTTGTTTGCTGTCAGGCAAGGGAGGCAGGGCTACCCCGGAGTTTTCGGAGTGATGCAGCGGTGAGGAGAGTTCATGATGATATCTGCTGGGTTTGGCCCAAGGGCCTGCGCTGGATGAACGCCGTGGATATCCGCACAAGATGGTGTTGTGGGGTTGCAGAGGACTGAGGTAAAAGAAAAACATCTCGATCTTCACGATGAAAAAGGGGTTTAACACCAACTTTTCTCTTGGCCAGCGGGACGTGAAATTGCCGCACTGAGCAGAATGCGGGGTATGTGGTGTGCCGGCCACTGGCCAGGCTGCGACTGGGCACATCAGGGTGAGTACAAGCTCCGTAAATCTCGCAGCGAGAGTGGGCGAATGTTGCTAGTTGATATATATACCATCTCGGCCAGCGGCTAATTACGACCGGGGAGCTTGGCACCCACGGCGGAACCGAGCTTGGCTTTTATTACCACAGCTCCACTCCCCCTTCGATCGGCGGACAGTTGGCCCCCAAAAGCTTCCCAGATGTGTGCCTCGGAATTGTTTGCTCATGCGAGATGATGGAAAGGTGTGCCAGTGCCCGCGGGAAACTTGCCTTATTCGTCTGGGTCTAGGCCCGCCGAGGCGACAACCTGTGTGAAAACAAGCGTTTGGTCCCTGAGTGGACGAAGCCAACACCCAAAGTTGGTAGTGTTTGTGGTTCGCATGAATTCCCAAAGCGGATGCGGCGTCCTTTACTGCATGATATCAGGAGATCGCACTCCCGACTACATCGTGTACGACACGGGACGCTTTGGGTCAAAACATTGCCAGTACGACCAGGGACTACTACCGTGCCAGCGGAGTTACCGAAACGCTGCTTCGGTACTTCGGTTCAGGCATGTCGAATTGAGACTGGACGGCTTATTTTGACAGCGTCTCGCTTCAGGCCGGCGGGATCTCCCTCGACTGTCCTCGAGCTGCGTCGTATGCAAGTATGATCCTGCAAGTGAGGAAGGAAAGTCCAGGTCCGCCTCCACGCGCACCCCGGTCGGGCTGCGAGGTGGTGATAGGCGAGCTCGCGGAATTTGAAAGCGATGTGGCAGACAATTTGGAGCGGGAGAGTGCGTCGCGAAGTTCCCGTCTTGGGGTCGTGTTTAACCGGCGGCCACTGCACAGGAGAGGGGTTTGGGTGCACCCTAGCGACCCGACTGCTGCCAAGCGCCGGGATTTGGGAAGTGTCATGAAAAAGCTGGCGGTACGTAATTCCAATCTTCTTCTCGGTTGGCTGGGCGCGGTAACAGCGTTGCAGCGATGTGTTCGAGCGAGAGGCAAACACATGCATACCGCGACAACAGCTGCGGGGGTTGGGGTAAACACACGGTACAAGGCGGATATACTTACTCAAGTTGGTCGATTACCTAGCATCGCAGATCGAAACAACAGTCATACCCGGGGTCCATCCCAGGAACTGGGAAGACTGTGGAGATCCCACCGTTTTGGGTCGCACTGCAGCCTATATTGGCCTACTCGTCAAGTGAAAGCCTGCGCAAATTAATACAGCTTGCAGCCCCCAGCTCTTCCCGCAAGTGACCCGTCTCTGCTCTTTCCTCTCCTGTTGTTCCACGGGCTGCCCAGGTTCACCCGTCCATCGAACCGCACCACACTCCACGACATCCACGATACCCGAAACACCACAGGCCCCATGTTCTAGCATTCTGGGACAAACTTCGTCGCCATGGCCATCAGCAAGGCGACCGGCGAGCGGGGCAAGTCGGACCCCATCATCACCCGGCTCGCCAACGAGGACAAGATGTGGTTCTTCCAAAAGCCAAATTTGCTCTACCTCTACCTCATGCTGTTCCCGACGTGCATGGGCATCGAGTTGACCTCCGGCTTCGACTCGCAGATGATCAACGCCCTGCAGATTGTGCCCTCGTGGAATACGTGTAAGTCAAACCCTCAAAGGCGCATCATGCTTTGACGTCGGCCAAGATAAAGGGACGTTGGCGGAGAAACAAACAGGCAGGGCTGACGTTCAAAGACTTCAACAACCCAGCCGGATCTCTCAAGGGAATTATCGCCGCGGCGTACTCGCTGGGCGCCATCCTCTCGCTCCCCTTCATCCCCATCGTCAACGACAAGTTCGGTCGTCGGTGGTCCATCTTTGGGGGATCTGTGATCATGGTTATCGGTGCCCTGATTCAGGGGTTCTCAACACATGGTAAGCTAACCCCAATACCCCTGGCCATGCAACTGTTGTGCAAAACGGGGACTAACAACATTATAGTTAGCATGTACATCGTCGCGCGTATGATCCTCGGCTTTGGAATCCCCACGTGTATTGTCTCGGGCTCGTCCCTCATCGGAGAACTCGCGTACCCCAAGGAACGGCCCATCATGACGTCGCTCTTCAACGTTTCGTACTTCGTCGGCCAGATCGTCGCCGCTGCGATTTGCTTCGGGACAAACAACATCGACAGCGACTGGGCGTGGCGCATCCCCTCGCTGCTGCAGATCTGCCCATCGCTGCTGCAGATCACTTTTGTGTTGTGAGTGTACACTCAAACCGATAAACGTTTGTGTCGTTGCGCTAACAAAAACCGACCAGCTTCCTCCCTGAATCCCCTCGCTGGCTCATCACCAAGGACCGCGCGCAGGAGGCCTCGGACATCCTAACCAAGTACCACGGCGAAGCCGAGCGCGGCTTCGAGTTTGTGCAGGCCGAGTTCGTCCAGATGCAGACCACCATCCAGCTCGAGCTCGAAGCGTCCAAGAAGTCGTGGACCGACCTGATCAAGACCTCCGGCATGCGTCGCCGCGTGCTGATCACCACTATGCTCGGGCTCTTCACGCAGTGGTCGGGGAACACACTGATTTCGTACGTCCCTTCCCCCTTTCCTTTCCCCCTTTTCATCCCCCACTCCCACTCACAAACCCCCCTATCCAGATACTACCTCGGCGACCTCCTCAAATTAATCGGCTACACCGACTCCTCCTACATCCAAAAGATCAACGTCTCCATCGCCTGCTGGTCCCTCTTCTGCGGCGTGACCGTCTCCCTGCTCGTCACCAAAATCCGCCGCCGCGTCATGTACCTCGCCTGCACCATGTCGCTGCTCTGCTGCTACATCGCGTGGACGGTGTCCTTCCAAAAAGCCCAATCCGCCGCAGAGAACCACGTCCCCAACCACGCCGCGGCCGTGGCAACCATGTTCTTCATCTACGCCTACAGTCCGTGCTACAACATGGGGTACAACGCGCTGACGTACACGTACATGGTGGAGGTGTGGCCGTATGCGGAACGGTCGAGGGGGATTTCGGTGTTTCAGCTGTTTGGGCGGCTGGCGAGTTTTTTTACGACCTTTGTCAATCCGATTGGGCTGGATGCGATTGGGTGGAGGTATTTGATTAGCTATTGTGCGTGGTTGGCGTATGAGGTGGTGTTTGTGTGGTTTTTCTTTCCCGAGACGTTTGGAAGGACGTTGGAGGAGCTGGCTTTTAGTGAGTTCCCCCTTTTTATTTTTGCTTTTTGTTGTTGGTTGCGGTGGGGGGGGGGGATAGGGGGGGCAGGTGGGAAAGGGTAAATGCTAACTGGTTGCAGTGTTCGAGGACAAACACCTCGCCGATCAGGCTGTTGCAGCCGTGCAGAAGGTTGTCGGGCACGAACGCCACGACAAGGAGAGCATAGACGAGAGGCACATCGGCAGGGCCGTGACCAGGGAGGTTGTGGTATAGGATGTGACCTTGGGTTGATATTGGCGTTGAGGTTCGCAACGGGACATACCCTAATTGCTCGGGCGCAACAGCACTTCGGGGGTCGCACCCATTCCCCCATTACGTTGACACTAATTTGGTTTGCTGGTTGCTGTCCCCAAATGCGGCTCGTGAGGTCGTTTATATACCCCCATTATTACCAGGCTTGGTTTAATACTACCCCGCTTGCGATATTTGTTGAAGTTTGTTTTGGGGTGAAGATTTTGGCGGTAACATCGGCGAAGGCATAAATAGCGTTAATATGGAAACACGAAGAGGCTATACGGAAATGCTAGTAGTAGTGTACGAAGTACATGATATTCATCTCGAAAACCCAAACTGACAGAGGAAGGACCAGTTGGTTTCCGGCGCCTGGGTCACAAGCCTGCTCCGAGTCTTTCACACCATTTCGGAAACAGCCAGACCTTGGAATAATGGGTGGTGAGCTAGTAGTGGCCTAGTTAGTAAACCGGACAGGCCAGAGGTTCATCCAATGAGACAAAGATCAGCATGCGGCGTGTGGCACGGAAAGCCCGGAAACCGGGTATGGTATAGGGTTGCATTTCCCGTGAGCACGGAACCGAAGGATGAAATGATAACAGCCTGGTTATATGCGACGAATCTGGGCACACGAAATTCCCTTTTTCATTCGTAGTCCTGAGCTGGGGTGAGATATGACTGATTTGTCCTGAGCTTTTTCCGAGTCTTCCCTGAGCTAGGGTGATCCCATCCGTCGCCGCTGCACAGCCTCAGAGGCCCACTTTCAGGCAATGTCCACGTTTCTGGCATATACTAGTACATGTTAGGAGATAGCACGTGGCATCCTAGTCTAATGACTAAGATAGTATGTATTATTCTGGTACCAAAATTGGGATAGTATTTAGTATACCGGTATATAAGATGGCTGGTATATAAAAAACTAGCACTTCGAATATACCAGTACATAGTGTACTGGCCAGGAGTATACTGGTAAAATACCAGTACACCCAGTGACATAACGGCCTGCAAGGCAGTACACATTGCTATGACCACTTATCTACCATCACGCGAAAAGTAACTCAAGCTACGTAAACAGTATTGTCCATCTGCATAAGCTATCTGATCAAATGGTGGCCGTCCATACGGATTTGTACGAGATAGCTTCTCGTGCTTTCTCGAAGACAGGTATCACGGTCTCAAGCGGTCTTCGGGGGTATATGTGATCAATTGAGGTCCTACAAATAGTCTAAGAACTGTGAGAGCGCTAGCCCTGGATCTCTATACAGGTGTTGGTTTGTGAGCCCCTTTTTGGTCTCCACGTGGGTGTTACAACCCGCACCCGAGTAGGGTCAGACTGCAAGGCAATACTTGACAGTGAGGGGACAAAGGATGCACGCAAGTACCAGACGGGGACAGGTCACTGTCACAACGGGGTATTCTACAAAGAGCTTGTAAGACGTATTGCAAGATTGACCTCGCATCGTTGCCTCGGGCTGCAGCGGCCCGTTGTCATGACCGTGGGGTCGTGACAGTGGGTTCGTGGGCACAAGCCAAGCCTGTGACACCGAGGTAACTAGTGTTTGTCTAAGAAATGATTAAAGTGGTCCTGAAAATTGACGAAAGTTGACTAGCATCAATTTAAGTTGTCCCCCAGATTTGGTGGATTTTTTTTACTCTACTTAAGTTAAGTATGTGGCTGATTTACTTAAAATACGCTGCGATTAACGTATGTGATGAGCGAGATGACCAGATAAGCGAGTTGACCACTTTCAACCACCCCACCACATCTATCCTTAATTACACAACCACAACATTAGGAAATAACAATAACTGAAGTAGAAACAGATAAATCAGACGATTCTGCAGCCTCCTTACACGTGCGTGCATTATAGCTAGGCTAGCCACACACGCCACAACACCAAACCTTCAAACAAGACCCCCCTGCACCACTATTATTTTATCGTGTTTCCTAAGCTAACTGCTCGCCCACAGCCTTCTAATCCAGTAAGTCCTATACCTCTTGTACCGTAAGTGACCCTCCAAGCCGCACACGTGTTTTTTTAGCTCTCCGTTACTTACTAAGCCCCTTATTAGCCTTTTATAATGCTGAGACCTCCGTACGTAGAAGAGTAACTTCGTACATTACAGCCATTATACCTTTAACTAATCGATCCACAGCAGTTAGTATTAAGGCTAAAGAGCTGCTCTGATGGTTGGAAATTCAAGTTTTAATAAACACTAACTGTAAAATGGCCTCTCGAGGGTTATATAACGTTTAGGAGACCCAAGGTAATGCGGTAATTAGGCTTAAAGGCTAGGGGTGTTAGGGTCTGAATACGCACATCTAGCTTAAATATTGAACTGGTGCGATGGCGCAACAGGGAAGAAACCATAAAGAGAACCACACCCACAGAACGTTATTATCGGCTTGAAAGGCCGACTCCCAGACTACTGGTCCTCCGATCGGAGGGACACAAATGCAACTGACGTAGAAAAACAGATACGTACTTAGTATAGAACAAAACCTAGTATGTGACGGTGCCTAGCATAGAACGGAGCCTAGCATGGAATAATAAAGGAAACGCGACTGTGGATCAGGTTATCTTCTTTCGATCGAAGGGCCAGAATGTCACTGGGCTTTCAATAGGAGGTCTTCGTGGTGAAAATCGTCGGATTAATTGTTGATTGAAAAAAAAGCACGGTTCAAGAACCGCGCGGCGCGGCCCCTTTTTGACGGTGGCACGCGCCAGAGAACGCATCGCTATGTATATAAACGGCTACAGTAATATTACACATAGAGCCTAAAAAGAACGATAGGGTTGGCCTAAACAAACGCCCCGAGTCAATAGGCTTCGAGAGGACTGGCGCAGGTTAAGACAGAACGTATAGTAAGACGCTAAAGATTAAGTAGGCGTTTTAAAGACGGTTTGTTAGCTAGCACTTCTAGATAGGGGTTTAATTTCACTATAGGTTGTTGTCACTATAATGCACAGAGGTGAGTCTGAACAGTAGGATATAAATGAATAATTAAATACTAATATAAGGAACTAGGAGTCCCTTACGGCTATCGTGGTCACGATGATGACTATCTATATTAACTAACTAAAAGGTACCTTATACCTTACTTAGTGGGTTTTGCTTAGTAAGGGACTAAGCATCTTATCGCTAAGCACCTCCTGCTTAGTAACCCTGAGGTTGCTCAGTAGGTGAGCACACTTGCTAAGACTAAGCAAACACTGATTAGTCGTAGGGGCTTCTGGTCTTTGCACCTCTGGCCCAGTGTGTAGTACCGTGCGTACTGTCCTCTTGCACTGTTCCTTCTGTGGGGGATTCGTCGGGCCGCCCCGGCCCAAGTGACGGCCTGCAGGGTTGTCACAGCAGTGTCACGTAGGTAAGGTATAAAAAAAGACACGTTTTATAACCAGATTTGTCTTATATAACGTATATTAGCTTAAACTAAAGACATTAAGTAATAATAATATAAAGTAATCTTAACTAGCAAAATAAAATATCAACTTTAATAAAGGTACTTACTAAGGACTATGTAACTATCTGCAAGGTGGATAGTGATATGACGGAGACTCCCAAATCATCATCCCCCCTTGTAAATATTCTTACCACCTTATACCCGATGCTTAGATCCGCTCGCCCTGACTACTCCCGCACAAAGACGAGCATATGCCTATTGAATTCCAACTCCATTATTCATTGCTAGACTTAAGGAAGGGTGTGCATCCATATAGAGCTCTGTCACATATATGCGGTTTTGCGAAAAGGTATCGGGTGCCTCTGGGTGAGCCCCGAAGAAACCGTAAATACAAATGTCACAGGATCTATCGCTATCCTAATCTTCCGTCCTGGGGATGCGGAGTACGAATGATTGGTGACCATGGTCCCCGATGCTAAACTCCCGGTCCAAAAATATGCAATCCAAATCAGAACCTGATTTCCCACACGCACCTTATCCACCCCTCCCATCCTCCCCATCCCCATCCCCATCCCCATCCCCATCCCCATCCTCCAAACTCTCGCCCTC
>Ga0247770_1002340_pt1 | contig 10604 bp, 11 predicted proteins | sample UWRJL136409B6_FD_179943 | JGI IMG/M metagenome (GOLD analysis project Ga0247770, IMG submission 179943) | Plant litter microbial communities from Arlington Agricultural Research Station in Wisconsin, United States - UWRJ-L136-409B-6 | ecosystem: Environmental > Terrestrial > Plant litter >... | reverse complement strand
TCAACAAGGGGCCCACTGTTAGTGTTTCCATAAATTTCCACACCAAGCCGCAATCAGCAACACCCTTGACAAGCTAACGTTTATAATGCCGGCAGAGGTGTACATAGTAAAATCCATCAGAAGAAGTTGCGGCTCTTTCTGATCAGATCCATTATCCATTGAGCAAACCCGGGTGGGGCACATTCGACGTCTTCCAGCAATTGCTGGAACGGGGACTCAGAGGATTCGATCGAGCATCACTCATGCATTTTCCAACCAAGTCGTAAAGTTCTGCCCATGTCGGTAGCCTGCGATGTTTGAGCATCTAAACCCCAGGTAGTCCGTATCACCAAAGAAGTTCTGTGCGTTTGTGGAAATGATGCTCGAGCGTGGCGAGCAGGGTTGGTGACGGCGGGACACAGAGGTTTTGAGTGATAATGTGGGGTAGGCGATAAGATTCCGATAAGCCAAAATTTCCAACGCTGTAAAAAAAGATTGGGAGCAACCCCACCAACGAAGCCATTCCCTGTGCCTTCCGAGCGAAGAAACAACACATCCCGAGCGCAGCCACTGCGCCTCCTAGCAACAATGGCTCCAACTAAGCCAAAAGGAAAGTCGCAAAAAGACCGCGCCAAAGACCGGCTTCGATCGAATAATTCCATGTCACAACCCGCGACGGTGAATGCGAGAGAACTGCTTGCGAAGGCCACAAGTCTCCTCGAGGCTGGCGATGCTGAGAGTGCGGCAAAGGCGGCTCGAATTGCATACCAAAGCATTGGCGAAAAGGGGCGGCAGGCTGGCGCAGCCCTATCTCTTCTCGGCCAGATACACGTCGAGCTTGGGGACGTCGATGCAGCCCGCAACTTCTTTGCTGGTTCTGTACGCGTCGACGAAGATGGGACGCTTCCTGACGACGTAGGTGGAGGCCCCGAGAAATTCCTCTGGCTCGCTCAGCTCAGTGAGGATGGCGGTCGGGACAGCGTTACATGGTTCGAGAGGGGCGCCGCTGCCTTGCGCGCCGAAATCCAAGCGCTGAGTGACAAGCTCACGTCGCTTCCTCGCACGCGCGATGAGCAGGAGGTCGTCATTAACGAGAAGCGGCGCAAGCTCGCCGAAACTCTCTGTGCAGTCGCAGAGGTATACATGACAGACCTCAGCTGGGAGGAGGATGCGGAACAGCGGTGCGAGGCACTGATCACCGAGGCTACGATGCTGGCCCCTGAGGTGGCAGAGACATGGCAAACCGTCGCCAACGTACGGATCTCCCAGGCACGCACAGAAGAAGCACAGGAGGCCTTGAAGAGGAGTTTGAGTTTGTGGGCCGATCTCCCACCCGAAGACCCGACAGTTCCCGCCTTTCCATCACGCGTTAGCCTCGTGCGTCTGCTCATCGAAGTCGACATGGAGGAGAGTGCCATCGAAGTCGCTGAGCGTCTGGTTAACGAGGACGACCAGAGCGTGGAGGCTTGGTATCTCGGAGGCTATGGAAGGTACATCTTAGGGGAGAAGCTCAAACAAGAGTCGCAGTCCTCGGACACCGAGAGTTGGCAAAGAATATGGCGGTCGTCGCGGAAATGGCTTGCACAATGTCTACGCATTTATGAGCTCGAAGAATATGAGGATGAGCGGCTGCAAGAGCACGCGAAGGAGCTGCTTGCCTTGATCAAGAACGAACTCGGGGAGATCACAGAGGGCGTGGATGATGAAATATGGGAAGATACTGACGACGATAATGACGATGATAATGACAGCGATGAAGACATGGAATGAGGTGGCCGGTGCCATTGCTCGTCGCTTCCTCATGCACTACTGTCTGGCGTTGACTGGCCTCACGGTTCATTAGTTGCGGCATATCATGGAGTCCTGACAGGAAAAATGGAGTAGCCAGGTTGATAGAGCATAGCAGAGTTCGGGATGTAGCGGGGCACCACCTTACTCCATCATGTTGCAGGCAGTGATGTTTGCGGACTCCGCTTGGCCAGACTCTATAAGCTCTCCTCGATTTTGAGCTTGCGTATGTCCTCAACCGAAAACCCATCATCTTCACCCTCCTCTTCCACACCGCCCTGTGCCAGGCCACGTTCCCATAGCTGCCTTCCAGTCAGCTTCGCAGGCTCCTTTATCCTGGCCTTCTTCAACTCTGCAAGCCTCTCCTCTTCCTCTCTGACGCGAATCTCTTCCATCTCCCTCAGAAACCCCTCCCTCCAGGAAACAAACGTCTCAGGTGTAACCGGTGTCCCGTGGAACTTCTTGTTTTCTTCCCGCTCGGCCGCCAGTACTGCTTCTTCGTGGGCATTCGCGGCTGCTTGCTTTCGGTCCAGAATGAGTTGCTCTGCAGCGTCCTTGAGTGTCGAAACTAGCGTAAATACCATAGCCATCCCGAGATTTTCTTCGATGGTAGCTTCCAAGCCATGAAGCAGCTCGGTCTTGTCCTCAGCCAGGTTTAGGTACGAATGCGGTATCGCATTCTGTGGGGCGGAGAGATTCAGGACTGGTGCTATATCGGGGTACTCCTCGGGGTACTTCACAGTCAATAGCATGACGGGAGGCTCCTCTTTATCGTCCGGGATGTCTAGAGTGATTGATATCCTGTACTCGGTCTCGGATATGTCTGTATTCGATGGTCAGTATGTGGGGTGGCTGCGCCCGACAGTGCGCAGGCAGGGTAGCCAGACCTGTGATTTCATCGGGGAATATGGAGTCGAGAACTTCCCGCTCCTCAATTTGGTCTTCTAGCCCCATATTTAAAGGTGCAATGGGTTTGATGGTGTCGCAACGAGCAGGTGTTGTCTCTGGCGTCCAAAACGTTCAAGGCCTGGAGGGGCAGACAATGTGGGGTATGTTCAGTCGAAGCCACGCCCCCACCATTGATTCCCCTGCCACCTGCTCCCACTCACCGCCGCCGGCAGAACTCCAACGGAAAGCCAGGGACCCACTAAAAAATTCATCTGGCGAGGATCTTCAGCATATTTTCTGAGTTGGAGGCGCACCCCAGACACCACGAAATATCTTCCCCGGCATTCGCGCTGAAAACGGTCCGCGATGGCGTCCAAATCATTCGCAGCGCCTTCCAGCGGAAAGCGTAAGGCCAATTCTGGCGACAAGAGCAACGGCGATAGTCGTACCAAGAAGCCAAGGATTGCCTCTACTCAAAAGCGTCGCCCATTCGAAGAGTCCGGGGTGGCATCTGACAGCACTGGTGATGCGTCTTCAGACGATGGAGAGGGAGGCGCCGAGCTTCCGTCAAGGCCAAAAAATGTGAAAAGCGCCCAAGGCCACGCAGGATCGAACAACACCGCAGCGAAGGACCCGGCCGACAAAGGTTTGTTTTCTTGCTACATCTTCCCACAATCTCTCTGACACAACTCATAGTACAAACCTCCCGAGAATCGCATGCAAAGCAGAAGCAGCTTGCACTGGAGCGCAGGGCTGCGAAGCCGTTGGCGGACGAGGTGCAGAGGACGAAGAAGCTCTGGGAAAAGTTGCGACGGAAATCCCATGTGCCGAAGGAGGAACGTCAGCAAATGGTCGAAGAGCTATATGGTATTATCACTGGAAAGGTGAAGGACTTCGTACTGAAGCACGATTCCGTCCGAGCAGTTCAGACCGCCATCAAGTATTCCACTTCTGCCCAGCGGAAGCAGATCGCCAAGGAGCTCCAGGGAACTTACGCTCAACTTGCCGAGAGCAGATACGCCAAGTTTCTGATCGGAAAACTTCTTGTTCAGAATGACGACGAGATCCGGGATCTGATTGTCCCCGAGTTCTACGGCAAGGTGCGGAAGCTTATCCACCATGCCGAGGCATCCTGGATTCTGGACGACGTGTATCGCGGTGTAGCAACGAAGGAACAGAGGGCCAACCTTCTGCGCGAGTGGTATGGGCCCGAATTCGCCCTCTTCAGGCAAGACAACAATGCTACGACGGCCGATCTCTCCGAGATTCTTGCCAATGAGCCGAGCAAGCGATCCACCTCGATGAAGTATCTTTTCGACATGATCAACGGCCTGATCCAAAAAAAGCTCACAGGTTTCACGATGCTCCACGATGCCATGCTGCAGTATTTTCTCAATCTCAAACCACAGAGCGAGGAACTTAAGGAGTTTATGGAGATTGTCAAGCAGGATGAGAACGGCGACCTCCTCAAGAACATGGCCTTCACTAAATCGGGTGCTCGGCTTACATGCTTGATTCTCGCCTATGGAACCGCAAAGGACCGAAAACAGGTTCTCAAGACTTTCAAGGACACCTTCCAGCTGATGTGTGGAGATACACATGCTCATATGATTATCCTGGCGGCTTATGATCTTATTGACGACACAGTGTTGACGGCAAAGGCCATCTTCCCGGAGATTCTTGGGAAGAATGAGGAGAAGGATGTGGAAAACATCATCTTTTTGGCCAATGATCTTAACGCCCGGATCACTATCCGATACCTGTTTGAGGGGCAGACAAGATCTCTATTTCCAGGCAGCCATGCCGCTGACTTGGCGATTCTGGCCGAAATTCACGAAATACGAAAGAACACGAGCAAGAAGGATCCGGAAATCCGGCGAAAGGAGCTTGTTGGGGCCATGTCATCGCAGCTGCTTGCGGCCGTCGCAGCGTCGCCAAATGAGCTCGCATGTACTTCTTTTGGCTGCCAGTTTATCACCGATGTCTTGCTTTCTGCCACAGGCGACAAAACGAGCGCTCTGGAAGCTATAGCGTCAACTGCCGCAGGTGATCCTACCCCTGTGACTACTACCGACGATGCCTTTCCTTTGCCACCACACATCTCTCTCACTCCCTTCGGAGGCAAGATGCTCAAGACGCTCCTCGCGGGTGGGAGATTTGACAGAGAAGCAGGCACTATCAAGAAAATTGAACCACCGCTCAATTTTGCTGATGTTCTCTACCCCGTGGTCAAGGAGCACATACTGCAGTGGGCCATTGGCCCTAGTTCGTTCACTGTGCTAGGGCTTCTGGAGGCACCCGATTTCTCATCCAAGAAGGAGCTCTCAAAGTCGCTCCGAGCGCATAAAAAGGCCCTCGAGAAGGCGGCAAAGGGAGAAGCTCTTGTTGAGGAGAAGAAGAAGGATGGTGCTTCATCGAAAAAGAAGTCCAAGAGCAGTGCAGCTGACCCCAAGCCAGCTCAGCCCAAGCCGACCGGAAACCAAGGCACAAAGCTGTTGTTGGAGAAACTGAGCGAGTAGATACGCTTTGCGGCGATTTGGGAGTTAATGGAGATTTCTGTATTGTACTTGTCACTTTCTCGTGTCATCTCATGGAAACCACAGCTGTGACTGATCAACAATGATATATCATCCTTGCCTTTTGCATATCCCTCCCTGTATTATGTTTTCAGCTCCTTGCACAACTTTGGGACCGTAAAGCTCGGTATGTGGCCTCAATGGAAAATCCGCAAGGTAGATGGTATCGAGTGAAAGGTGTCACCCCCGGTAGTCGGTGTTAGGCAATGAGTTGGAGGAAGGAGCGACCGAATATTGGTCTCGTTTGGGTGCAACGCTTGAACCCAAACCCCCTTCAAGCAACCTCCGCAGCACCTCTAGGTAACCTGGACACACACGTGGCTATCCTGGACTGAATACGGACAACGTGACACGCTTCACTCCTCGGGGTGTAGAGTTGTTGTCGTCCCATATCATTCCCGGCGCCCCCTTCACTCCTTCACTTATCCATTCCCGCACACTCCGCAACTCAAACTCACACTAGCAATTAGCGCGACTGGGTGCCCAAACAACCTCATCGATACAGCTGGACAAGATGCCATCATGCCAATCGGGATACGAGTGGTGGACTTGCGACTTTGACGAGCAGTCATTCTCGGGCTGCTGCAGAGTTGATGCTTGCAAGCAAACACCCGTTGGCTGCCCTCTATCCGCTCGGCCGCCTAACCCTACCACATGGGCAACAACGACCACAATGAAACCGCGGACATCATCTTCAACGACGCCCACAGCAACCCCAGCAATCTCAGCAACCTCAGCAACCTCAGCAACCTCACGAGCAACCTCTGCAGCCCCGGCAACCTCGGCGAGCACAAGTATCGATTCCCCGTCCATCACACAGGTACCCGGCAACGACCACAATATACTCATTCCCCTTGGCGCTCTCATCGCGCTCGTTGTCTTTTCCGGCCTCGTTGTCTTAGTAGGATCCGTACTGGCATGGCAACGATGGAGACAGCGACGCCAGAGGAGAGACGGACCTGATGGTCCACTAACGTCCGAAGTTCCCCCTCCTAGCCAGGTTCAACCAATACCTGGCAATCAAGAAGGTAATGCTACCCAGCCATGCACTTTATGGACACTAGTTGAGTTTTGTAGGTTCTGGAGGCGGAGGAGAAACATCCTGGGCAGCAGGTGTCACTCATGAACAAAACGGGCCAAGGAATATTGCCGAGTACCGTGGTGTCAGCCGAGCTTTAACACCCAGCAGTTCAACCCGCCCACAATTGTGTCAAACTGTTCCGCCATTGTCTCCGACTCTCTCGGAGCTTGATTCTAACCCTATCCATGGTCACCTGGATTCCATCCCCGCTGCTCGTGTCCGTGCAACGGTACTGGAAACAATGGCTGGCTCAGACGGACAGCCCTGTGCGGAACTGGGACAAAATCGGGCATCACAGGCGACACTAGGTTCTGCGGGGCGTGAGATAGTCCCTGACACATATCCAAACCGATGGCCGAAGTACGAGAACCCTTAGAACATGGGAAGTACGTCGAATCTATGGCCGATGTCGAGGAGGCTGCGTAGCCCCCATGGTGGTATCCTGGGTCATGTAGATGAGAACGAGCAGAGCATAGCAGAAAGTAATTGGGAGAAAATAGTCGATGGCCAACGTCGTATAATTGACGCAGCAAATTAGACTACCTAGCTGCTTGGGGGTATTTAGATAAAGACTTGAAAGGCAAAAAAGAACACGCAAACTCAACCAACCACCCTAACGCCGTGCCATGCTCATCCTGTTTTGTTTAGCCTTGACCGGCAATTTCTCGGTGTTTGCTCCCCAAAGCCAGAAAGCCCAGACCTTTAATTCCTTCCTAACTGCTCATGAGCTTTGCCATCTCGTCTAGAAGCTCCTGCAGGTCCTCGTCGCTGATCTTGTCGGTGAGCGAAGGTATCAAAGTCTTACACTCATCGGCGCTGTCGCAGCAAAGCGAGCCTTAGGAGAACAAAGAGTATTAGCAGATGATCGCCCCCGGGCATCAGGAACAATCTCCCCTCCTCCCTGGGCACTTACCGATTTGCGCCCTCTCAAACTTTGTAAGCTCCTTATGGGCGCTCAGCAGTCGCTCCACAGCCTCTACGTTCTCCTTCTGCTTGAAGCGCGCAAATGCGTCGAGGTAGTCCAGCGTTTTGTTAAGCACCTCGGTCTCGTTGCGATCCTTACGATCCTTCCGCCGCTTTGCCATCAGAGCGTTGATAACAAGCGAGGCTTCCGACAACGTCAAGGTGTCCACATCATCAAACTCGCCTAGTCGTAAAATGGCCGACGCTTCCTCCTCGCCGGGCGGGGGCGGCTTCGATCTCGATGTTGGCGCGTGGTTCTGGTCCGACATAGCGTAACAGTAGCTTATTCGTATCGTGCAATCTGGGTCTGAGTGGTGGGGCTTTGCGAATAAAAGACGCCGGGTTTTATGGGTGATGCTATGTCTGAGCGCTGTTGCTTTCGGGGTGGTGTAAAGCCGCGTCGCGGTCTTGAGGAACAAGGTGTTGAAGGTGCAGTGCAGAAAAGGCTGCGTTCGGTTTATTGCATGTGTAGTTATACTTTTCCCGTTCCGTCGCTGACGTTGCGAACCCCTGTGCGGCTCAAAAACGCCCGCTGCAACCCCACTGTTCCAACCGCTGGCCTGGCACAGCACAGATTCGACGCACTGATTCTTGCCTGTTGATGAATGCTCCTACAAAGGAATAAGGGACCAGTTCACGAGGCCAGAAAAGAAGCCAAATCAGCACCTTAAAGTCAACCGTGCTCTCAATGACCTAGAGGGATTGCGTCTCATCAAGTACTTTGTGTACGACAGGTACATACAAAGTGGGCCATCAATAATACGCCAAGTCATGCCAGGTAACAGTCAAATCGTAAATTCCATGCAGTCGATCAGAGCGCCCACGACGCCCGACAACCCCCTCTTCGCATCTGTGATGCGGCAACCCCTGCGTGCGCGTGTATGCGTGCGTGTGTGCAGCGACTGTCTTCGCCTCCTTTCTTGTTGACACCGCATCTACAGCTATTTGCTCCGCAATACTAAGCCCCAAGGCCAACCAAGCCGCCTCTAGCACCAGCACACGCACACATACAGTGAAGACCAGTCCCCGGCCGACGAGCAATGCTTGATATACGGCTCCGCCCATCTCAACAATCGATCACCCTGGGCAACCCAAGTCTACGCTGTGCCGTCCCCCCAGAGCAACATTGCCAACACAAGGCCCCACCCGCAAGCCACACCAGCCCCATTCCATAGCTTTATCGTGTGAGTCTTATAGTAGGCCCGAATTGGGCCATCTTTAGGCCCTGAACACTGCAACTTTCGGACCAGCAGGCCATCCTCACCTGTAGCGCCCTGTGGCGTATGATATTGTGTCTACAAAGCGGAAAAGACGAAGAGCTGGGAGGAGATTGTCAGCGGTTTAGCAATCCAGTAGGCCCTACTCAGGGCGCACTTACATTATTAGTTGCCGCAATCGCAATGCTGTCTTCGAACGGGTGCCAGCTCATATGCAGAATCTTCTTGTTGAAGTCGATCTGGTCGGCATCTGTCTCCTTACGCATCCGCTGGCCCTGACCTGCTGCCGCTGGGCTCCCTGCTCTCGAGCCGCCCTTCTTGCCTCCGTTCGCGGTAGGGCTGGTCGACGAGTTGATGGGCGTTGGAACCCCCACCTTCTTCGCCTTGAACGCTGACTTGTCAGCTTGCAGCACAACCTCGACCTCCTTATCAGGATCCGAAGGATAGATCATGAAGTTATTGTTGTAGCTTCCCGTCATCACATTCTTCGCATCCCCTGAAAAGACAACCTCGAACTTGTCGAAGATGCTGTCGTTCTCGTATGTGTCACATAGCCTCGGCCTGAGATGTTCGTGAATCGGGATCGTCTTAACTGGCTGCCTCTCCATATTGACGTCCCAGATCTTGACCGTCAGGTAGTCACGCGAGAGGATGTATCGGCCGTCATAAGAAAACCGAACATCCGAGATGGACGAGATAATTTCCGAAAAGAAGGATCGAGACGAAGGGTCTTCTTCCTGTTCAAAAACTGTATCACCCCCAGTGTCAGCAAACTTGAGCATAATTATAGACGCTGTATAGAGCAAAGGGACATACGCTTTGCATGCTGGTCGCAGAGCGCGCTCTCACGCATGTCGGCGAGCTTGATGGTACCCTTGGAGCTGGCGTACATGAACCAGTTGCAGCTCATGGGGTGGAACTCTGCAGCCGTGATAACTTCTGTCAACTCTTCCATGTTCGCCGGCTTAATGTCCACGATGTTGAAGCTCTGGTCCTGGATGTTCAAGTTCCAGAGATTTATGCGCAGATCATCACTGCTGATGAAGGTCTCTCCGTCACTGTTGACCGATATGCTGTTGATATGATAAGCATGGGCATTAGCATATGTCCGGCGCGGCACGGCTGCAACCACAGTGTCGTGATGGGTAAGCCTGGGAAGCTTCAAGTCGCTTGCAGATTGGAACTGGGCGTGAGGTGCCGCACGCGGAGCTCCCCCGCCGCCGGCCACGTTTGCTGGCGTGAGGTCGTGCGAGAGGTTGTTCTCAGCTACGACCTTGAGCGACTTCTCAAAGACCTTCCATAGCTTGATGGTCTTATCGTTCGTCGAAAGAAGATAATGGGAGGCATTCTGGCGCCGGCACCACTTAATCTTGTTGATTTTTTCCTCAATTTCAAGAGACTTCAGGTAGTCGAACTCAGGCTCATGGGACTGGAATTCCGTATGGAACTTGTACTCGCAAGTCTTTTTCTGTTGAAGAGTGAGCGAACGGGTCCTTGCTGGGAAAGACCGGCACTTTGAGAACTGACCGTCTCATTCCGCTCAAAGAGCACAACTCGCCCACCCTTATCACCAGTCGCCAGGTAGTTTCCTGTGTGGTCGAACTCCACGGTCGAGATGATATCGGCTGGCCAAGACAGAGTTAGTAAGATGCGAGACGCGAACCGAGAGGTGGAATTATGGGTTACGAGTGGGCTGGGGCGGGAGCCCAGGACCGCGCGCCCGCGAGCCCGCGTACCTGGCAGAGGGCCATAACGTACCTTCGGTAATGTCCTCAACGTCGCCCTTGTCACCAAAGCACCTACGACCGAGGTTCAGCATAAACACATACTAAGTGGTATGGCCAGTGCTTGAGCGAAGTGGCTCCCAGCTACACCGCGACGGTGCAGGTAGGGCAGGGAGCGGGCTTACTGGGTGAACTTCCATGTCGGCGTGTTCGTTTCTGTGTCTACCATCTTTAGGATCCCGAAACGCAGGCGGAAACCTCCCCTACGCTGCCAAAATCTGTGGGAATAATGCGCAGGATGCTACTCCGATATTGGCGGCGAAGGTCGCAGCGGAAGAAATTCGCGGCTCGACACGCGGGGCCGGGGTCGGGACGGCGGGGTGGTGGG
>Ga0247770_1002339_pt1 | contig 10605 bp, 12 predicted proteins | sample UWRJL136409B6_FD_179943 | JGI IMG/M metagenome (GOLD analysis project Ga0247770, IMG submission 179943) | Plant litter microbial communities from Arlington Agricultural Research Station in Wisconsin, United States - UWRJ-L136-409B-6 | ecosystem: Environmental > Terrestrial > Plant litter >... | reverse complement strand
CAAAACTGCCCGGCGCCAGTACGCCTTCTTCGTATTGAACGATCTGGTTGAGGAAGCGGATGCAATCTTCCATACCGCCCTTGGCCGTGCCGATGATGATGCCGTTGGTAGGGTTCGATGTCTTTAAGAGGTTCAAAGCCGCGCCTACGCCCAACCGTATAGCTGTGCCCATGCGGCGCAACATGCCGGGCGGAATGCCTTCATAAGCCGGTTCGATGGCTTTTAGTTTATTGTCAATGGGCGATTGTAACGTTTCGAGATCGATGCCAGGATGCGTTAATTGCGGGGATAAACAGGTGTGATGGTGAATGTACAACATCGTTTACGCTTTTGAAAAAACCAGTGAAGTACAATTGCCGCCGAAGCCAAAGGAGTTGGACATCACGTGTCGAATTGTTTTTTTGCCATATTCCTTTACCGGGACCAGGCCGGTAGCAGGGATCGGTGTTGTAAAATTCAATTGGGGGTACAATTCCTGCCCGGCAATGTTGAGGATGCTATAAACGGCTTCCACCGCACCGGCAGCCCCAAGTGTATGTCCCACATTGGCCTTGGTAGAAGCAAAGGCAGGCGCGGTGCCGAATAGCCGCAGCATGGCGCGGCTTTCCACTTCATCATTATTTTCGGTGCCTGTTCCGTGGGCATTGATAAAATCGATATCGCTTGTTTGCAGCCCGGCCATTTTCAACGCTCCCTGCATCGATAAAAATGGCCCGTCGCCCTGTTCGGAAAGCGAGGAAGGATGAAAAGCATCGTTGCTGTTGGCGTAGCCGGTGAGTTCCGCATATACTTTTTTACCATCGATGTCTTCTTCTTTTTCCAGTACGACGAAAGCCGCGCCTTCGCCGAGGTTCAGGCCTTTGCGGTTGATATCGAACGGCGTACACAGGTCGTGCGACAAGATGTGCAGCGAGTGAAAACCATTTACGGTAAATTTTGCCAGGCTGTCAACACCACCAACGATGGCCCGTTTGGCCCAACCCTGGTTGATGAGTTGCGCGCCGTTCATGATGGCATTGGCGGAAGAGGAACAGGCGGTATTGATGGTATTGATGAAACCTTTCATGCCATAGCGTTGCTGTATAAAAAGCTGGACAGATGCGCTGTCGTAGGATTCAAGGTAAGCGGAGCCTTTGTCGGCTTCCTGTGCGTCACCATACAATTCGTCGGTAAGGCACATGCCGCCTACGGTGCTGGCGCCGATGAAAGCGGTACCTGTTGCGGCAATACCTGTTGAGGAAAGGTTACTGTCGCGTACGGCTTCTTCAAAAGCATGCAAGGCCAGTAAAGAAGTGCGGGTAACGCCGGGTGCCGTAATTTGTAATTTTTCTTTGAGTGCGGCGGTTGAATGATGAACGATGCCAAAGGGCAGTAAACCCGCATATTTGGAAGGAAACAGGTCCATGCTGGTATTGATGCCCGACCTTCCTTCTTTAAGGGCTAAGCGGTTGCCTGCCACGGAATCCCCAATAGCAGTTATGATGCCCATCCCTGTAACGAAGATCCTGCTCAATCTTTCCTGTTTTTATTTCGTTCGGTTTTTTTCTATGTAATCCACCATCGTGTTGATGTCCACCAAAATTTTCCGGCCTTCTTTGGGGTCCTGGATGTTGATACCGTATTCGCGGCCCAGCAAAACGATCAGCTCGATGGAGTCGATGGAATCCAGTCCCAGGCCTTCGCCAAACAAAGGCTCATCGTCTTTGATGTCTTCCGGTTTCACGGATAACAGGTTCAGGAATTGTACGATCTGTTGCTTCAGCTGTAGTTTTAATTCGTCTGTCGTTTGCATAATATCAAATCAAATTTTTTCTTTTTAATCCATATAAGGTAATCGCCTGTATCACGAAGGTAATGCCCAATAAAGGTAAAATATTTAAAACAACATCACCCAACTTTCCTCCTTCGAGGAATAAGCCGTAATAGGCCTCGAGGCACCAGTGCAGGGGCGACATTTTCATAACGAACTGGAACGAATCGGGCATGGCGAAACTTGGTACCAGTAAACCACCGATGGCGGCCATCAACACGATGGATACGGCGCCGATGCCATTGGCCTGCTCCTGCGTTTGAGCAAATACACCGATCATGATGGCATAACTAACAGCGCACCAGCCGCAGATGAGCGATACAATGAATACACCGGTAATGTCGGAAGGCAGGTTCAGTTTCGGCAATCCCATGGAAGGGAAGAGCCATACGCCGATGGCGAATACAACGCCGGCCTGCACCAGCGTTACAAATAAATACGTGAGTTGCTTAGAGATGAGTGCAACAATATAATTGGTGGGCAAGGTTTTCAACCGGATGAAACTACCATTCAGCTTTTCCCTTACCACGCTGCCGCCTAAAGAAATTACGATGAAGAACATGGCAAATACCGTCCAGGCCGGTACATTGTGCTGCGAGGCGTTGGGAATGTTGCGGCTGCCATCCCGTGACACGGGCACTTCGTTGATGGCGACCTGGTTGTTGAGCATTTCGTTTTCCAGCGAGCCGGGCAGTTCTTTTTCATTCAGGGAAAAGTAAATGCTTTTGAGCACCTGTTTACTTTGCACCACCTGCAAGGAACTTTTCAACGCGCCCTGTATCGAGTGCCGGAAAGATTCCTGTAACACGGGATGGTACAGTAAAGTAATAGGCTCTACGCTGTCCGTAGCTTTGGAAGCGGAATCAATATCCAGCCCCATATTCTTAAGCGCCTTGTGCGCAATGTCATCGGCTTTCTGTTCGATCTTCGCCGTAAAATTATCGGGGATGATGATGGCGATCACGGCATCTTTGGCGTGCATGCGTTCGGAGATCGATTTGATGTTCTCTTTCGCCTCCACCATTTTTAAATCGAACATGCCCACTTTGCTGATGGCCGTTACGAGTTGTTTGCCCGCTGCACCGGTGTCTTTATTGCAGAGCAGCATGGGCACGCGGTTGGTGTTCAGCATTTCGAAGGTACTGTTCTGCACCGCGGTGATCACGATGGCCAGTACGATCGGCATCACGAACATGAAAATAAGTCCCAGCTTGTCGCGCGTGAGGATCTGGATATCTTTTACTATCGTTGCCCAGAGTTTATACATTATGCGTCCCTGAGGTTTTTGCCGGTGAGGCTGATGAACAATCCTTCGAGTCCTTCTTCTTCATGATCGATGAGCAACTGTTCGATGCTGTCGTGCACTAAAATCTTTCCATCGTCGATCATGGCGATCCTGTTGCAAAGGTCTTCGGCCTCGCTCAACTGGTGCGAAGTATAGATCAGCGTGGTACCGTTGTTGTTGAGCGCTTTTAAATACGTGATGATGGCATGCCGCGTGTGTACGTCCACGCCAACGGTGGGTTCATCCAAAAACAACACACGGGGATTGTGCATCACGCCGATGGCCAGGTTGACGCGGCGCTTCATGCCGCCGGAAAATTTTTGTACGGCTTTGTTTCGTACGTCCTGCAACTGCAATACTTCCAACAATTCGGTGGTTTTGTTGTTGATCTCCGTTTTCGTCAAACCATACCAGGCGCCAAAGAAGGCGAGGTTCTCAGCCGGGCTCAACTCCTGGTAAAAAGAAAAATCCTGCGGCACGAAGCCGAACAGGCGGTTGGTGGTTTTTTTATGCCGGGCAATGTCCTGCTCAAACAAATGGATACTGCCCTGCTGGAAATCGAGCAGCCCGGTCATGCAGTTCATCAACGTCGTTTTACCGGCACCGTTAGGTCCGAACAAACCGAAACGCTCACCCGGTCCCACTTCCAGGTTAAGATCAGTGAATGTATCGTTGTTTTGACCGGGATACCGGAAGCCCAGGTGCTTTATGCTGACCGCTGCGTTCATGAATCCCATTTTATTTTAGACAAAGCGGTGAAAGCTTCTTTCTCTACTTCGGCAATTTTTATAAGGTAGTCGCCCATCACGTCAAAGTCGGCCTGGCTGCCGATGCGACCCTTGTATATACCTGCGGCCTGTACGGCGGCGCTGCGCCACATATCGCCCGACTGGGTAAACAATTTTGAGATCTCTATCAATTCGTCTTTTTTATGGTAGGCATGGGCTTCCTGTAAAAAGGCGCCGTAAATATAACGGAAGCCACCGCCACCGGTGCCGATCTCTTCCTGCATGCGCACTAGTTGTGCAAGGTAGAGGCCCGCGGTTTGTTGTCCTAGTTTGTCTTTCCAGTTCTTTATTTTTTTGCCGGTGAAACGGATGCCTGCCACGCCAGCGATGGGACCGGGAATGCGGATCATATCGCGCACGTTTCTTTTAATACCCGACCTGATGGCGTTCTTAATTTGTTCGGGTGTAACAGGCCTTCCTTCTTTGGGGTAATAGATCTGCCCTTTCGGCGCCAGCGCGCCTTTGGCAAAACGCACGCGTTCCAGTTCATAAGAAGATAGTTTGGTAGGTTCTTCCATCACCGGGTCGCTGATCAGGTAATTATCGCCTTCCTTTCCAAACACGATGAGGTTATGGGCATTGAAATGGAAACGGTATTCTTTCGGAAAATAAGTGAGGTAGTAAACGCCCACCTGGCAACCAACGGGTTGTCCTTCGGCAAGGCATTGGTCCAGTGCCTGCTGCGCCGCTTCGTGCGAACTGAATTTTTTTCGAACGACGGGTATATCCAAGGCGTTGCAGGTGCGTTTAAAGATCAATCCCGGCATGGTGCGGAAGGCGATGGCCGGGCCTTTGTTGATCTTCAGCAAAGGAATATAAACGAAGAAAAGACCGGAGCCGATGCCGAACGACAAAGGTTCTGTCAGTTCAGTCACACCAACACTTCTCAATAAATTGGTGGTCACGCCGTTTTCGCAATGTGCCGCCTGCAGGTGTTTAAACTCCATCTTCTTTTATTGTCATTGTTTTTAGTTCGTCGATCGTAACGTTGAATGCTTCTGCGTAACGCTGTAATTTTTTATCGGACAATTTATTGAAAACCGCGGGCTTCATGTGTTGTTTGATCGTCCATTTCCAGAAGCCGGTATAAGCGGCGACGATCGTTGGGTCCATCAATCTCAGTTCGGTAAAATACAAAATGGGGCTGGCTTCGCCTTTCAGTACTTTTTCTTTTGCGTTGGCGATCCGTTGTTCAATGTCTTCCCAGGCCACGTCCAGCGCTTTGGTTTTAACGTCCCAGCCGGTGCTTAGGTCCGTTCCGTAGTTGCCTGCCTCATCTACCGTGTAAACAACTTCCTTGGTGAGTTTGTTGAGGGCACCGTTGTCCTGCGGGGTTTCTTCTTTTTTCATGAGTTCACATTTAAAATGAAGCCGGTTGATCTTTGAGTGAGTTACTCCCAGCGAGGGACTCACTCAAAGATCGAAGTTATGAAATAATGCAACCTCTAATGGTTTCAGTCTCCATCTTCCGCTTCATCAAACTCTTCTGCGCCTACTGCCGGATCCATCAATACAAGGTCAGGTATTTCGCCTGCAAAACCTTTCTTCACTTTGCATTTGAGGTAATATGCTTTCCCGGGCTCTATCGTCATGGTTAATGTAGATTTGGATTCCGATCTTGCCCATATAACGGCAGCACCTGGCTGGTACACTTTAACCGTGTAGCGTTTGTTGCTGTGAATCTTGCAGACGGCTGAATCATTTATGTTGATGGTAAAACTGGCGAAAGAAATTTTACGGCTTTTTGGCCGGTAAATATAAAAGATGGCGTAGTTGCCTTGCTTTGCTTTTTTAGAAACAATACCCGCTTTCGCATTTGCAGCGGCAATGCTATCGGCTTCGGCCGTTTTGTTTTTTTGCGCAGTACTTACCAGCACAAGGCAACAGCAAACCAGCAGGGTCAAAACTTTTTTCATAATACAAAGATGCCGCTTTAAAGTTTTAACCTGCCTAACAAACCGTTAGCAAACTATACATATAGGAAAACCGCGCACTCTCGGGTACGAGCAATAATATTTTGTCGCCCACTTTTAATTTGCCGCTGTGAAACAGTTCATCCACCATCAGGTACACGGACGCGGCGCCTACATTGCCTACGGTGCTGAGGTTCACGAACCATTTATCGTATTCGATGCCGGTACCGTTTTCGATGAGCCTTGTAAAGATCTTGTCTTTAAAAAAGTTGCTCGACATGTGCGGCAGGAAGTAATCAATCTCGGATGATTTAACGCCGTGCTTGTCCAGCGCGGCTTTCAGTCCAACGCCGCCGAGTGGAACGATGTTCTCGCTCAATAATTTTACATCCTGCTTGATGCTGAGCAATGATTTTTGCTTGATCTCGTCGCCGGAATAATCCATGTAACTTTTCAATGTGCCGTCGGCCTGTTTTTCACTGGCGCTGTACATGCAGGCTTCCATCTGGTTGGCATAAGAAACACCTTCGAGCCATTCAACGCGCAGGCTGATGCCGTTCTCATTCTTTTTGTCGGACATTAAAAAAGCGGCTGCGCCATCGGACAACATCCAGCGTAAAAATTCTTTTTCAAAACCGATGTATGGATTTTCTTCAAGCGCTTTTAGTTGTTTGGCTTCGTCTTCAAACTGTGCGGATACAAGCGAAGTTGAAAAACGCTCAGACCCGGTGGCCACCGCCGTATGCACATCCCCTGTTTTGATGGCCATGTACGCATATTTCAACGCGTGCATGCCGGCGCAGCAAACGCCTGCGGGCGAGATCACTTCGATGCTGTTGGATTCGGGCAGCAGGCCGTGTACCATTACACCGTGGGCTGGCATCATCTGGTCGGGCGTGGAAGTACCGCAGGATAAAAGTTCGATGTCTTTCAGATCTTTACCCACGCTTTGCATTACTTTTTTAACCGCTTCGGCTGTTATTTCTGCATTGCTGTGGGTAGCTTTTCCTTCTTTGGTCAAAGCATAGTAACGGTTGGTAATGCCGTTGTTCCTTAAAACAATCCTTTTGGATTTCGAAGGTTTATCATCGATAAAACCCAGGAATCCTTCCATGTCATCATTTGATATTGCTTCATTGGGGAAAAAAGAAGAGGTATTGGTAATGTAAACCGGGTTGAAAGACATTTTGTGCTCCTTATTAATTTACGCCTGAATAATATTGTTTTTGTTTTTTTATACGCCCGGAAAGGAATGGCTTGAAGAGGATGAAATCCACTGTCAATATGATCGGGGCGGCGATAAACAGTGCAATTAAAAGATAATATTTGAATGCAACAAGCCACGGACTTCTTTTTTTTCTTTTTACAATGAAGTTCGCCCAGAGGCTGAAAATGCGCCTGGCTTTCGATTCTATGAACATTAAATTATATTTGACATCTACCGCTTTTTGTTCAATTAATTTATCCTGCAAACCTTCCCAGTTCCCTGATTCGAGGTATTTGTTTACGGTGATCCCATATACGCTTGTATGCGCTATGTCCGCATCGGCAACACCGGGTTTCGGAAAGATGGAAAAAGGTTGCTTTTTGCCGGTGAGCATCCAGTAAAAAATGGTGATGAAACTCACAACGTTGTGGTGCTTATCCACCAGCGCAATGTTGCCCACCAGTTTCGCACCCCGCTCCTTCAGCAAAGGTTTTATCTTTTCCATGGCGCTGATCCACATGTTGCGGGCGCCGGTTATGGTGACCACGGGCGTATCTTTTATCGCTGCTTTCACGGCAGGGTCCTGTAAAATAGAATTGAACGGGATGCTGGGCGAAAGGAACCAGGCCTGGTAGCCGAGTACAACAAGATCGTACTGGCCGGATCGAGGTTTTACGGGTTGCATAGGAGTTGGCACCTGCAATACGCAATCGGGCATCACGGCAAAGAAAGTATTGCCTTTCCAGGGAAAATTATAGGGAACAACAGGATCGACCCTTATTTTTTCGACGGAATGACCGGCTTGTTCCAGCGGGCCAGTCAATGAATCAACGATGTCGCCCAACTGCCCGGATTGGGAATAATATAGCACCAGGATCTTTTTACTCATACGCCCTGCAAAATTAAGCTCCTAATGCTTTTAAAACTTTTGATTTTTTACTGTAATCGATAATGGCCTGTTGTACGATGGGCGGCTGGGTTTTGTATTGTGCCCGAACGAGGGCGGCATCGGCTTCGATGGCATCGCGGTAGTTTACGATCTTGGGTGCATTTTCCTGCAGGATGAGGCGCAGGAACCTGAATTCCACATTCGCAGCATCTTTTTTTATGGCATTCTCCAGCTTTACCCGGCCGGCTTTGAAAAAACTCATTTTGTCTTTGGTTTTGCTCACCAAACCGGCTTTTTTCATCAATAAAGCGCCTTCATAGGCTTCTTTTTCACTCAGGGAGGCTGTTTTGAGGCTGTTGAGCTGCGCGTCGATCACGGCCATGTTGTCGGAGGACAAGGCAGCGTAAAACCCGGGTTTGTCGAAGCTGTTGCCAGCATAAGCGATGCCTGCAAACAGCAGTAAAAGGCTGAGGATCAGTCTGAATTTCATTGTAAGGCGGTTATAAGTTAAAGATACGATTCCCGGCGCTGGCGGCTGGTTAATCATTGGTAAACAAGACAGAAACTGTGCCGTTTTTTGATTTTTTTAACGCCGCAAATACCGCCACAACGGGCGTTTTGTCGTTTCTTTGCAACCCGGATCTGATATACAGATAAATTATATCTGTTTCAAAACTCAATTAAAAACACAATAAATACGCCTATCGAAACGATTCATACCTGAAACTTTTTCCTCCATTTAAACACAAGAAGAAAGCATGAGATTGATTCGTTATGTCCTGGCTTTGCTCCCCTTAATGTTGTTGCTGGTAATCACCACCTCCAGCCGCGGAAGCAAAAGAGCCATCGCTCCCACTACTGATTTTACCACTTCATTGAATACTGCAACTACCGATAACGCCCTGGCGCACGCTACCGAATTGTATTCGGCCTGGCACCTTGCCGAAAGCGGCCTGTCGCAGGATGCTTTTGAAAAAGCCGTGACCGGTTACAACACCCTCGAAGCAAAGCGGATGCTGAACAACGACCGCTTGCTGACGATCATCGACTACAGCAAGCCCTCTTCGCAAAAAAGATTGTACGTACTGGACATGACCAGCGGCGAGATCGTTTTCAATACCCTTGTGGCGCATGGCCGCAACAGTGGACTCGATTATGCCAGCGATTTTTCCAACGTCAATTCCTCTTTAAAAACCAGCCTCGGGTTTTACATCACCATGGGGACTTATATGGGCGGCAACGGCTATTCCATGAAACTGATGGGTTGTGAAAAAGGCATCAACGACAACGCTTACACCCGCGCCATCGTTTTCCACGGCGCCGATTATGTGAGCAATGATTTTTTGCGCAACAACGGTTACCTGGGCAGGAGTTATGGTTGCCCGGCGGTATCCATTGCCGACAACCGTAAGATCATTGAAAAGATCAAGAACGGCAGTTGCATGTTCCTTTACCATCCTACAAAAAAATATACAGAAAGATCCAGGTTGCTTAACAGTTAAGGCTTCCAGAGTTTTAACGGTTTATTGTTAGGCACGACAGGAGACGAAGGGCCCCGCTGTAATGGTGGGGCTTCTTCATTTGGGATAACAGAAGAAATTTTACAAAAAAATTTTCTTATAAATATCAAGTTTTATAGTCTCGATTGTATGTAATAATCTAAAATTGAATTATAATTATACAGATAAGTTTTTTTTAATTTGTTTTAAATATTCTTAGTTTGTGTTTTTAAAGTATACGTTATGAGTATGACTAAGGGAATATTTTTTATAAGTATTTTATTAATAAGTTTCCAAGTAACTGGACAAAGCATAGAATGGATAAAAGGTACTTGGAATGGGGAGAGTAATGTGCCTGGAAGCAAATATTTTGATCAGTTTGTTAATACTCTTGTTATAAATAAAGTAGATGAATATAATTATTGGGGTAATGTAGAACAAAGAATAGACGATCATTACGGAGCCTTTACAAAGAGTGAAATAAGTGGAACTCTCATAAATGGAAAACTCACGATTCAGATAGGTGATCGAATTGGAATCAAAGAGCCGCAGGTAGGTTATTGGCTAAATTGTTGGGGCTGCATAGCTAATGATAACAAAATTTTCATCTCTGGAGATTCTGTCTACTTGGCTTTTAAAGCTGATAATTGTCCAAGCGGATGTGGTGGAACGAGCATTTATTCTAGAAAGGTTAGCGATTTTGACATAAAAGTGCAACAATACCTTATCAATCACTGGGGTACAGAAAAACAGAAACGTAATTTTACTTTTAAAAAATCTATTGATCAAAAAATATCTTTTATTACTCCGGAAGAATTAAAGCGAGAAATTAAAAACTTAGCCACTTATGAAACTACTGTGCCTGATATTCAAATCTTAATATATGACAATGCGACTATTGATAATGACACAATTTCACTCTATCATAATAATAAGTTAGTAATAAACAGGCAACCATTAAAAACGATACCAATTGAATACCTTATTAAAGCAACAAATGATATTAGAGAACATTCTTTTATACTTGTTGCAAATAACCTAGGTAATATCCCCCCTAACACTGCCTTGTTATATGTAATAACAGGGGATAGAAAATATGAATTGCATGCAAAAACAAATATGAAAGAAAACGCAAAAATTACAATCAAATATACTGGAAATCAATAGGAGAATATTTGTATTGAAATGCACACTACATCACCACCAGCGCCGCC
>Ga0247770_1002338_pt1 | contig 10611 bp, 13 predicted proteins | sample UWRJL136409B6_FD_179943 | JGI IMG/M metagenome (GOLD analysis project Ga0247770, IMG submission 179943) | Plant litter microbial communities from Arlington Agricultural Research Station in Wisconsin, United States - UWRJ-L136-409B-6 | ecosystem: Environmental > Terrestrial > Plant litter >... | reverse complement strand
AGTTTTACAAATTCCCCGCGCTCGGTAACTCGATAGCCCGTCGTAATTCCCGGCAGTCCGATCGCCGCGTATCCCCGACTAATTAGCGCCGCTGCTTTTTTCTCCCCCTCTGTCAGGATTACCGGACAATTGTTTTTTTCTACCCATTCCCAGAATCCGAGGGCTTCCCCTTTCAGCCCGATTACTGGGAATTCTGGCATTGATAAGCCAGCTTTTTCGGCTACTAATTTCCAAACACGGACGGTAACGTGAGCAAAAAATATTTCTAAGGGCTTGCTATGCGGCTGGTGATACCTGCGAGGCTCCCACACGCCTGTACTTTTGTTTAGGTCGAGGGCGATCGGCGCCCCGCCTAATTGCCGAAAGCGGTTGTTACTACTTATCCAGCCATACGCAGGAGGGCCCTCCGGTCGAAAAATTCCTTTTGATTTGATAATCCCGTGTCTGGCCGCTTTTGTGTCTCCGGCTAGATCCGATAGTGTGTAAAAGTTTTTGCCAAGGAAATATCCCGGACTTCCGTTACACCGGGCAAGATTCCGAACCGCTTCTATACTGCCGCCGCTGTTGGTGGTCTTGTCGCTGTCGGCGTAAACTTGCTCGTATACAGCGGTTTCGATCGCAGGGGGAAAGTTCAGGTGGAAGAGGTCGGGGGCAACCCCTGATTTGACTACGCAGTCTTGATAGGCAAGGTTTTCTATATCTTGTATAGTAAACTCTTGACCAACTGGATATACATTGTGTAAACTAGAATCTGTTTGGGTCATGGTAGGAGTGACCCAGCATCCCTCCTTTATTAAAATCGCTACAGTTTTCTTGAAAAACTCCAGCAATCTTATAGACTGAACTTAGTTATTAATTTGTTGGGGTCTGGAATCCGTAAGGATGCTGGGCTCTTTTTTTAGTTATTAATTTGTTGGGTTCCAGCCCGCTAGAACAAGACTAAAACAGAAACCTACTTAATGGATCACCGAAAACACGTTTGGGACGGTTATCAAGATTTGTAACGGAATTATGAGTAAGTCCCGTCTTTATTGCCCCGTTTCTTAACGCCGTTGTGCCAGCAAGGCGAGGGCGCTGTGTGATACCGCTTGGCGTCAAGTTTTGCCAAGTTTGCCACTGCCTGGTTGTAGGCTTCGACGCTTGACTTAACAAAGGCATTGCTGTGTTTGCTACGGCTTAGAACAAGTCCGGTCAGCGAAACTAAATTAAACCAGAAGTCGAGTCCCCCTGATTGATGCAAGAAGGCTTTTGCTTCCTTGTTCATACGCTCTAGCTTCTTTCTCCCTGGTTTGGTATCCCATTGCTGCTTTAGCTCCTCAAAGGATGGGTTTTTCGATAGCCATCTCAGATGTTTCTCAGCTTTGGGCGAAGAAAGCTCAAGGTAGGGCTGAAGGCACATTTTAAAATTTCCATTGGCTGATTCCGCCAAGATATGGGCGAACAGTTCCACGGGTGCGCTAAAAGGGAACGAGACATCTACAAGCTCAGCGACGCATTTACAGGCGGGGAAGCAAGCAATGGTCATTTCCCAGAGCCGCTGCCACATCACGGTAACAAGCCATATCTTTTGGGTACGGTAATCGTTACTAGATGCAGAGGAGAGATGCTCTGTATTGCCTGTGTGTAAGGCTTTCCAGTGTTCTGCTACGTCTAGCATTATTAATTTATTGCCACACCAGTACCGGAACTGGTCGCGAGTCAAGTCAAGCTCTAGATATGATTCAAAGGGTAAGTTTTCCAAAATTCTACAGATGGCTCTAGCTTCTGCTGGGGGGTAAGGAAACATGGCTGTAAATTTTCTATTTCTTTGACGCGCTCTTTATAACTGTCTACTAACACTTGAGGCAAAGTGCTACGGATCAACCCTAGGGTTGCGCATAATACCCAAGTGGATGAAACCTTCAACTAGAAAGGCTTGCAGGTGTACATCGCGATCTCGGAACATTTAAGTCTTCCGCAACAACTTACAACACCTCAGCGACATCCAAAATTGCTTGGTTTCCCTAACCGCTCTCTACTACATCGACCTTAAGGGTGACGAGTGCCTTTTTGGCGGGAAACGCAAATAGGGACAAGCATTTTAATGTTTTTCGTTGTGCAGGAACCCTATAGGGTTCCATTTTTGTTATGCACAAAAAATAGCGAGTTATTTAGACCCGACCTATAGGTCGGGAATTCAGGAAAATCGCCAAAGGCTAAATCTCGTTCTGCTTGCGGGAGCCTGGTATGGCGAGTTATTCACACAAACTTATATGAGTTCGTGCCGTAGAGAGCCTAGTTCAGCGACAAAGTTTTTTCCGGGAACCCTACGGGTTTCTGGAAAATATTTCCCCGCACGATGTCGCTGAACATACATTGAACACCCCAAGGAAACCTTAAGGGTTTCCGGCGTGAACATACGTGTTGGAACTACTCCTCGACTAATCGTTTATACTCAGCCTCAGCAGCTTTATATTTTGGGCTTCCACCTTTGGATACTCCCCAGACTTCGAGGATTATCTTAGCTTTGCCCCAGCCTTTTGCCTTCAATTGCAGCGCTCGTTCTGCCTTGTCGTTCTCTGAACGTTCGGTGTAGGTTTTAGCTAGCTGGTCTGATTGCTCGTTCAGAGAACGTTCGCTATCTTCACCTTCGTCACAGGTCAGTGCCAGAGCGCGTTCTAGATGCTCTACAGGATTTAGAATGGCTTCAGCTTCTTGCTGTCGCTGCTGCTGCGAGATGTATGCCGAGGTCGCTATCTCGTCCACAACATCAGCAGTGATTGCGCGGGTTTTGATTGCCTCAATTTCCGCTTGCTCTGACAGTCTGCGGGCGATATTCCCGGCAGTGACTGCACAGGCTGTTGCTATACAAAGTGATATACCCTGTATAGATTTGTGCCAACCAACTTTTTTATCAAGCGCGGTCAGCGGGGCGAGCCAAAAAACCACAGCAGCGCCAGAAAGTACGAACATTTTTAACTGCATAGGAAAACCCCCGCACCTATCAGAACCATTGCCAGCACTGCCAGCAAAAGTGCCTGAAGATTCTGCACTGAAATTTTGAGCCAGCCACTAACCGAAAAATCTAGGAGCCAGCACAGCCCCCACAAAATAAAAGTTGCTGCTGCCAAAAATGCGATCGCTCTTGCCGACATCGGGTGCAAACTCGCTATCCATCCCAGAAGGGAGGAAGCGGCGCACCCGGTGATAAAATAGTTTGCCAGATATGCCGCTCGCATTAGCTTTCGCCTCCCGTCAGCTTGGCTTTAATCTCATCAATCCGAGTTCTGGCGTCGGAGTCTGCTTTGTCAATTCCTAAGCCGAGGCGGGCATAACCAGGGCGCATAGAGTGCAGTTTTTTAGCCAACCCTGTATCGGCACGCTTTTTGCCCAGCTCATTTTCTGCGACCGCCCCCTCATATTTGCGGTGTTCCTTGTGTACAGTCTTGTCGGCCGCTTCAATCTTTGCTAGAGATTTGTAAGCGCGCTTAGATTGCCTTGCCCCGTCTGTTTTTTCCTTCGCTAAGCCCTTCAGGGCGTCCGCTTCTTCCTTGGTAAAGTAGCGCGGGTCTGGCACAACAGGAGCCGATCTAATGCTTGAAAAATTACCGGGAGTGTTTGGGGTAATTACTCCAGCGTCTGTCTGTGAAAGTACCTTGGATTTGTCGATCGCGTGGCTGCCGTCGTTGCTGGCCGAAAGTTTGCCAGCAGCGGATTTACCGCTACCGAATAGTCGCAGTTGTAAGCTCATTATTTTGTCCCGATTTGAATTGTGATGCGGATAGGCAAAGCCTTATCCATCAAGGGTTTTAGAAGGTAAAGCAAAGCCATCGCACCAATAAAAGATGCGATCGCAAATTGCCAGTTAATTCGAGTTTGGGATTTCTCTATGAGTCGCGGTCGCAGCGGTTCAAGTTCGCCGTGCGAGTCCAAAAGTTTCTCCCAAGTTTCACGCTTGCGCTTGTCGCCGTAGAGTTTGGCATACTCACAAAGTCCGAGTTCGTGCGCTCTTGCCTTGAGGCAATCAATCTGGCGGCATTCCCGCGCCGGGGTAATCATTCGCCCCCCATTTTGCTAATGGCGAGGATTAGCTGAGACACGCGCTGCGCCTCTAAAAGCTCAACCTCGACATTTTTAAGTTGACTGGGAGAATGCTCAAACCATTTTTCAAGGAACAGTGAAACCTTTTCTGCTCGTCTGCCTCGAATTTGCGAAAGGAAAAGCTGAGCAACAACAACAAATTGCTGGTGTAAACGAATAGAATCAATTTCATCCACAGCCTTTGTAAGGCTCCAGTGAAGCTCCTTAAGGGTTTGGCGATCGACCAAAACAGTCTCAACCGAATCGCACGTTAAGAGTTGCGATCGCCCTTGCAGCTCTTGCAAAGACGACTGATTTTCAGGCATGATAAGTTGCTCCTTGCCGGGGAATTTCCGGCGGTAGGGGAAGCCGTCTCAAGGCTTAGCTGGGCGCTTAGCTTTGAGGCGCATTTTATTTATGCTGGGGGTTTTGGCGGTTCCGTTAGCTCTCCAGAGGATGCTGGGCGCTTTAATGAACTGGAAAGTTTAGGAACCTGTCAAATCCTGTTTTTCGATAGTAGCACGAGTACATCACGGTGCAACACCGAATTATAATAAACTTTGAAGTCTAATGAAGTGCCTAAAATAAAATGACAGCAACTACTATCCCTACCCGTGTGCCAGCAAAAAATCTCAGAGGCATTATGACCTATGTCAGGCCGGAAGTATACGACAAGCTCAAGCTTTTAGCCGAGAAGGATGAGAGAAGTATCAGCAATTTAGCTGCTAAAGTTCTGTCTGACTGGATTGAGGAACGATCCATCAACCTCAAAGTAGACGCTGAATCGCGTGACGCAGGTGAAGTGAGATGAATCCATTAGGTATTGATTTTTCAACTCTTCCGTCGCTCCCTTTAGCTAGTCGCTCTGGTTTACCGACTTGCCCAGCGGTTTACTTCGTGATGGAAGGTGATCGCATTCTGTATATCGGTCGAACTGGAAATTTACAGCAGCGTTGGTCTAGTCATCACCGTTGGCAACAGCTCAAAGGGATAGAAAGCGTTCGTCTCGCTTGGCTTGAATGCACTCAGCCTGAGTTGCTATCAACAATTGAAGAGGCTTTGATAGAGCAGTTCTGTCCGCCGTTGAACGGTTCACCCGCTCCGCCGACAAAGTTACCCAGAGTTGGCACGTACATTAGCCCTCAGCTAAAAACAGACCTGGAAAAGTTAGCAAAAAAGGAGCAGCGAACGCTTTCTAACTTTATTGCAGTGGCACTTCAGCGCGTTATAGACGAGGCAAAACAGAAGGGAGAGATTGATTGATGAACCCAGCAACAATCAACCCTTTAACTCTGCCGTCCCTGTCGTTGATAAACCGCTCAGCTCTGCCTCCCTGTCCGGCAGTCTATTTTGTACGGGAGGGTGATCGCGTTCTTTACGTCGGCAGAAGTGTCAATCTACAGCAGCGCTGGATAACCCATCACCGCTACAGCCAACTGAAAGGACTCAATAACGTCCGCATCGCTTGGCTGGAGTGCAGTGACCCTAGCTTGTTGCCAGAGATTGAGGCGGCGCTGATTGAATATTTTCAGCCATCCCTAAATGGTGAGTTGATACCATTCAAGATTCCGTCAACATCCTTGGCAAAGATAATGATTTATGCCCCTTACGACCTCAAAGAGAAAATAGAGCGCTTAGCAAAAAAAGAAAATCGCAGCCTCAGCAACTACATCGTCACAGTGCTACAGCGGATAGCTGAAGAAGAAAATGAGCAAGTGATGGACACCGAATCGCGTGACACAGGTGAATTGAAATGAATTCAAGCGATCGGCTAGACCGAATAGAAGCAATCCTCGCAGCCACCGCAGTGCAGCAGCAGGCAAACACCGAGGCTCTGACCAGGCTAGAAGCTCAGACTTCTGCCAACACCACTGCCATAGATCGCCTGACCGATCGCGTCGATCGACTGGCTCAACGTTTTGACGGTCTGGTTTCAGCAATCCAGAGCCATCAAGAAGCGCTGAGGCTGATTTCTCAGCAGCACAACGAATGGCGGGAGCAAATGCGAATCATTCAGACAGAAATCCGCGACATCTGGCAGTACCTCAACAACCAGCTCCGCAACCGAGGCAACGGCGGCGGGCAAAATTGACACACGGCTAGACTTACAGCGACATTCGGCGTTCCGGGTGTCGCTTTGTTTTGTCCGAAATTTCGGACATTTTGGGAAAGCCCCAGGGTCAACCGGGGCGGTAGCTTCCTAATTAGCCCTGGGGATGTAGCTTAGGACTCTTCTATTCTCCTTTCTCTTCCCGCTGCATCTCTGCATAGTTTCGCATCTCTTCCCGCTCCTCTCCTTCAAGGTCGGTGATGTTCTCAAAAGTGTGATTGCAGGCTGCACACCGATAATTTGTGAATTCCTCCAAGGTTTCACGGTGGCTTACAGAAAGCACGGTCAGCTCGGTGCTGCCACAGTTCGGGCATTCAATCGATTCATCATTCATTGCCGTCTTCCTCAATAATTTCTAAAATCTTCTCAACATCTGCGAGCGATGCGGTAGATTTTTTGCCCAGAGCTTTCCTTAAATCTTTGAGGATGTCGGCCGCTTCTGGTAAATCTTTGCTGGCAGTGGCTGATTTTTGTTTTAGGTCGGAGAGTTCCGATCGCACTTCTGCGAGTTCCGCTTCCCGGTCGGTAAGTTGCGATCGTAGTCTCTCGCAAACTTCATCCCGATCGTCCAGTTCTTCTCGCAGTTCATCCCAGCGGGTTTGCTCTGTCGCAAGTTCCGATTGCACTTCTGCTAATTCTTGTCGCAGCTTATTGGTGACTACGGTACTGGATTCTAGAAGCGCGTCATAGTCAGCCCTTAATTTTTCATTTTCCGTGGCTAAGTTACTTAACTCTGCTTTTAAGTTACTCATTTCAGTCTGTAACTCGCTGTCTGTAACTTCATAAGGGTTGGGTAACTCAGAGAAATTACTCAACCCCTCAGACTTTCCAAAAAGTACACTCCGTAACTCTTCTAACGATTCCTGCAAAGCCTGCACCTGTAATTCTAGAGCCGTTACCCTTTCAGCGGTGTCCCTATCTGTAACTGCGTCTGTAACCGGCTGGTTGTTGACTTCTATAACTTGAGTAACTGCGCCTGTACCTTGGGTAACTCTTGGTTGTTGGGGAGTGTTTAGGGCTTCTGCAATTTCCTCAAGCCTTACTGTGCTTAGCTCCGAGCTTTTGCCTATGTACTTTTTGTGTAACTTCCCAGCAACTTTTCTGTAACCGTACCAATAATCTCCGCCCTTCTTTGTTTCTTGGCGGACTGTGTAAGGCTTGTTTGCCCCGGCCGGCTCATATCGAAAAGAAGTTATTGATTCCACCCACTTAACCCCTTTGGGCGAATCTAGCTCAAATACCTTGCCGTCTTCTGCCTCTATCAAACCCTGCATTACTGACGCAATTGCCATAAAGTTACCCACTCGTTACTTAACCCTATACGTAACTACTATAAGTAACTTATAAGTAACTGTCAATAGTTACTTAAAACTATTTTCAGTTCTCCCAGAATCCCTCAAACCGCTGTGGTGCAAGTTGAGTATATCTGACTGTGTGGTGGATGTTGGCGTGTCCTAAATAATCCTGAATTGCCCTGGTGTCTATTCCTTTAGCCGCCAAGTAGTATCCGCAACCGTGCCGGAGCATATGAGGGTGTACCGGAAATTGCAGCCCTGCGACTTCCCCAGCTTTGCGGATTAATTTTCTGGCAGCGTCCGCAGTCATCGGGCCTCCGCGCTCTGAATTAAAAAGATACGGCGATTCAGAATTTTCTCGCAGTAGTTTCCGGAGCGATCGCAATTCATCGCCGGTGATGGGGTGAGTTGCGGGGCGTGAACCTTTAATCCGTCTCACATGAAGATGACCGCTTTTAAAATCCACCTGCTGCCAACGCAAAGACACGAGCTCAGAAATTCTGAGTCCGTGTCTATACCCCATTAAAATCAGCAAGGCGTCGCGATAACCCCAGCGGCCAGTTTTAGCCGCCTTCATCATTGCCGTAACTTCCGACTCTAGCAAATATTCCCGATCGCGAAGTTCAGAATATTTCTTGTTTTTGTTGGACTCTCTAGGTTTTGAAACTTGAGCATTTTTCTGGGGTAACGGCGCAGCAGGCATTCTGGCATCCAAATCAGTGTCTTCACTCTAGCTTCTGAGGCAGAGCCTAGCGAGTCTGCGATGGGGAGTTCGATCAGGACTAAACCTGAAAAACAATTTTTATTTGGAGATTTTAGGTCGAAAAAGGCGATCGCCTTAGGGTGCAGGATGAGGTATTCCGGGTGCAGGGTGATGTTTACTATTTCAAAGTTCCATTAGAAATACTTAACACCCAACACCCGGAATCTAGCAGATTGGAGCTTCCCATCTCAAGTCCTCGGGATAAGCTCGGAATCTCATCAGACCGTCATCAACCATTGATTTAGCTTCCAATAGGTAGCGGCCCTCAACAAACTCCAGCACCCGGCATTTGATCCACTCCCCAAGCTTTCGCTGGGACCAAGCCCAAGCTTTCTCGGAAACCGGGCTTGGTTCTATATGGGGTTCTGCGGTTGAGCCTGTTGTCACAGCACTTATTTTTACTTTATTTATAGTTTCTGGTGTGACAGACTCGTTTTTTTGCTCTAAATCGCTAGAACCCAGATTGAGAGCCGATTCTTCATGTGGTGTGACAACAGGCTCAGGTATTAAAACAGGTTTCTGCAAAAATTCAAACAGTGCCAGCTCGTCACGTTTCACCCAAGCTTCAAAAATCTGCGATCGTAAGCCTTCCGGCTCTGGGACTTTCTGACCCTTCTGGTCGTAGACGTTCACCGAGGCAAAACCACCAAAGCTGTAAGCTCTCTCCCGATCCTTGCCTTTGCGTCGCTGTTCTCCCCCCAGCCTCAAGCCAAACTGCTTGAGAAAGATATTGACAATACCGATCGGGTCTTCTGCTGCTTTTTTGGGTGAAACTTTGATGCCAACAGTATCTTTAACGTCGGCGGAGTACCTCAAGGCCTTACCGACAAACTCAAGAACCTCTGGCGACTCTTTAGTCCACTCCTTGTCTGGGTTTGTGAATTGCAGAGTGTTCAATAATTTGTGAACTGTGACTTTAGCGCTCAACATCCTCAGATCTTGCTCGCAGATTTTCCCGTCCCCGCGTATGTGGCTGTCGAGATGTTTCCGATCGCGCATCCACAAAAAATCTGGATTGTGGGTCAGCAAGTAGTGCAACTGGGTTTTCCCGTACCAGCGGTCTTGGTGCAGTTGGCGCAGTTCTGGCGTGACTTCCTCTACTTTGTAAATTTGTTTGATGTCGTATTTTTCCTCGGAGTAGCGCTCGATATCCGTTTTGCTGCGTTGGTTCTCCAGAACGGAGCGCTCGCGATCGTCAATGTCGGGTGCTGTGGCGACGGCGACAGCTTCCTCTACTTGGTTGGTGATTTTTAACTTTTTAATCTCGTTACCTGTAGCCACGTCATCGTCGCTGCACGATCGGATGATGTGGCCCTCTGCTAGCAAACCTTCGCGAACGCTGTCCCTAAAATCCCAAGCGCTTGTATTGACGCGGGCTGCGTACTTTGCCCAGAATCTTAGCGCTACCGGGTCAGAGGCTGAGTCGATGTCAAAATCAAAATCCTTGAGTAGATGGAGGTTGTAGCGTACATCCTTGGTTTTGGAGTTTGCGACCTCTCGGTAATTAGCGCTACCGTTCCCAATGCTCGCAACGGGAGTCTGGCGGCACCAAACAAATCTCGGCACTGATTCCCGTACCCGCGCCAAAGATTGTCGCGCTTCATTGTCAGAGATTGCGCCCTGAAAAATACCGAACACACCGGAAAAGTGTCCGCGAAGGTCAACACTAACCCCTGTGGCTAAGGTTGGCGTACAAATTACGATGTCGTAGAGCGCCGCTAGCCCGTCTATTTTTTCAGCGCACTGGTAAGCAGGATGTTCTGGATTGCTGACAGTCTCAGAGTCAATCCTCAAGATTTTTTTACCGGGACAGCGAGAGCGTAAATATTTTTCTAAGTTCTTAGCACCCCACTTGCTCTTAACTTTTTGGCTGTCGCAAGTAAGCCAAATTTTACCCCCTAAAGTAACGCGAGCGACCGCATCCTTGAGAAGCCCCGAAGGGTCATCTTGCTTCTCACCTTTGACGTGATAGGTATCGTAAAACTTGATTTCCCATGGCTCGTCTGGCATATAGCGATTCACCGCCACCCAAGGTTGGATGTCAACTCCAGAAAACTCTCGTACAAAATCAATACTGAAATTACTGAGGTCGGCATCCTGCAAAATAACTTGTCCGCCAGAGTTCAGCACAGTCGGCAAGAGAACCCGGAGACTAGCAAGAATTGCTTGCCGATTTTCTCTGCAAGTTGAGGAGTTGAGCGCGTGCCAGTCACATTGTTCAACTTCGTCAAAAATAATTAGAGCGCCTTCCCAAGCGAGAGGATCGAATGCTGCTTGAGATGTGGGGTGCAAGCTGTCGATGCAGAGTCCGTAGCCGAGGTATTTTCCTTCAATCTTGCGATCGCCGTCGGCGTTCATTTCTTCGATCCAAGGAATCCCGACAA
>Ga0247770_1002335_pt1 | contig 10656 bp, 11 predicted proteins | sample UWRJL136409B6_FD_179943 | JGI IMG/M metagenome (GOLD analysis project Ga0247770, IMG submission 179943) | Plant litter microbial communities from Arlington Agricultural Research Station in Wisconsin, United States - UWRJ-L136-409B-6 | ecosystem: Environmental > Terrestrial > Plant litter >... | reverse complement strand
ACAGTAAACCCCGACCTCGCCGCGCAGACACACGGCACAGCGTAGCGACGGGCCCGAATCCGGCCCAACCGCCGCCCTGACAGATCACTGACACATCCCAATTGTATATACGTTCATACACACGGCATTCACTCGCTCTGGCTCCGCCGTGCTGTGCCGTGGTGTTGAAGCTCTTACGTTTTGGCCCGGTCAGTGCCAGTCACGACGACCCCAACCTCCAACCTCCGACCTACAACAAAAATAAACCCCCAAAAGAAAAAAGGGTATGAGTCCGGGTGTCATGCCTCTCTGCGGAGTCTTCAGTACCATCGCTCCCGCCAACCCCGCCCCCGCGCTCGCTGCGTTCTAGGCTTGTGAGGTCGGAGAGGCGGGAGGGGAGGAGGGGAGAGGGGTTGAACTCCGAAACGAAACGAAACACGCGCCCAGCGCGCCAGTAGTCCTGCCTCCTCCTGGTACATTCAAACAGGCTCGCAACTGCCGGTACCGGTGAGAAGCCCCATGCTGAGGCCGCATGAGGTTTGCCCCCTTCTCGCTCCTAAAGGCCCGGAGAGACAAGGACAGGGTGCCATTGACCGTCACGGTCCGTCCAGGCAGGAAATGCGAGGTGCGAGCCTTGGACAGACATAACGTACTTGGCCTGACCTGACCGTTAGTCGTTGCGCCCCAAGCGCGCGTCCCCCTCAGCTGCCGGCAGCAGCGACAAGCAGCTGGAGGCGATGCGATGCGATGCATATTGCGTGCTGGGCCAGCCCTTCGCCTTTGCCTCCCCCCTTCCATGGGGCGACGTCAGCTGTAGCTTCATAGCGAGTCGGCTTCTCTCCCAGCGCTGCTCGATATTAACCGGCCCTTTAGCCTGCGCGGGGGAGGGGAAGGGGCGCGCCTCACGACCTGTTGCAGAGAGGCGGTCAGCCAGCGCCAGATCCCTCCATCAGGCAGTCGAAACCGATCTCTTGGTAAAACTACCGGGCGACTAGCGCTGCTGTTAGGGCTGGCCTGGGGAGTGTTGCAGGGGCTGTAGTGCCATTTAGGTATCGAAATCTTCCCCATCGTGACCCCATCGTCGACGTCCGGGTGCCACTGTTGGCGCTACCACTCCGGCTGCCGGCCCGGACCCAGACGTTGGAACCGTTCACCGGTATGGGGCACCGTTTCCTTCATGACTATGGACGGGGATCGAAATAACGGCCATAATTAGATAAATTTAAAAAACAAAAAGAATGGGAAAAGAAATCGAAAACCGCGTTGCTGGTAACTGTGGTTGGTACCACCAACCCATTTCAATTTGATATGAGCCTTGCTTCCGGGACCCGGGCTCAACGCCTGATGAGGAGTCCCTGCCGAAGTTCCCACATCAGTCCACAGAACCTGACCCGGCAGCTTGTCCGGTGGCTGACTACCTACAGATAGGAAGTAAGCCGTGGGCGTCGAGGCGATGGAACTGCCGATGCCAAGGGACATGTAAGCTGTGCCGGATCTGCCATCTCACGCGGGAAAGAAAGATATCAGAAACTGAGAAGAAGTGAATCTGACCGATGGCTGTTGCTGGTGAGTAAGCCTTCCAGGGAATGCAACGTCGGGTGTGGCGCTCAAATAGGGTCTGCTGCGCATATCTACCAACCAGATGACTTTTTGTCCGAGGCGGGAGAGCGGCGAGGTCCAACCGGTCTGACCTACCTTTGTTGGTTCGATTTTCCGAGCTTCACCCCATATGTACCAGCTTGTTGTGCCACGGCTCTGCTGACGGCCAACGTAACTCTGACCACCCGACTACAGTGGGCTGACCATGTCGCAACAGAGCAACGGTGAGAAAGGAACGGACCGTGGAAGCACTACTTCACTTCCCCAGATCGGCCGCGGATGTGAGAACTGATAGTTAGTCAACCACCTAGGCCGGGATTATTCCCTTGATCTTCATAGCGTGGTATTGGAGCGCTTGTCAAGGACTCAAGGTGCTGACGGGCGTTTTCTTTTACCTTCATCGTCTTGCATATTTTCGAAGCGAAGCCGAAGGCTCCGGAAGTACTGTAAGGTCCCATGGTTCACCGTTGAGTTGAAGGTTGGATTCGGCCACCGAAGTACCGCTCCGAAAAACGTCGGCCATGCATCATGATGTGTGAGTTGGTTTCTGTCTTGGATAACACCCTTCTCCGGTGCATTTCGGAGCACCTAATCCCACCAACCGCCGACCCATCTCACGCCGCTGACGGAGACCAACAAGGCGCAAGGCGGTCGGGCGATGAAATGAGCAGAGACACGAAGGTCTGACGGCCGAGCTGGCCTCGTACAACCCATTACCCTCAAACTTCGCTTCACTGCTTGTGGCATTGGGTCATCGGCGGGAGTCTCACGGAAGCTGAGTTAGCGTCGTGCCACACCGTCACGCAGCGAGATGAGAGACCTGAGGTTATATCGGGCAACGTAGCCCCTGACTCCCTTGGCGGCAGGTCCCAGTGTCTTACTGCGTAGGGTACAAAGTATGGCAAGCCCAACCGCAATACGGCACCACTATCCGAGGGGGGTTTGAAGAGACTCGGTGCCGCGACCTTCCGTCAACCTGCACAACGTTCCCCAAGATGGTGCCGCCGCCGCCGCCGTGAAGCTCTGAGACGGAGTTGCCTGGGGAGGAGAGCACAAAGTCGCTCCCATGACCGCGATGGCTGTGCTGTCCTGGCGCCTCGACCAGTCGCGGCACTCCCTCCCGGCGGTCAGCTCACCCCGTTGCGCGGTGAGCCGGCGATCGCATCTAGATTAGCCCGACCCCAGTCAGCGTCCGCGGTAGCCTCGAGATATCTGTGGCGTTAGACTCGGCGGTCGCACCGAGCATCACGGGCGGGCCAATCCAGCAGGCCGGGGGTCAGATGCCGGGTCGAGGTCGTATAGGCGTCTTGGTGTCCAGTGCGAGCTGAGCACGACGCGAGTCTCCCAGTGGCTAAGAAGCGGTCTTGGGGGGCATGGTGATCCCCGTGGCGCACTATATTCAGGCGGCCGATTGCAGGCAGACCTGCAGACTCGGATATGTAAGTAATATAACTGCTGTTGCTGTGGGCGCTGAGGACGACGTCTGGGACGTCGCCCGCCCGGAGACCCGGGTTCGAGGGCATTTCACTGTGAAGTGCCGGAAGCGGGAGGTGCAATGGAGAGTGATGCGCCGGACATACATCTAGCTCCGTGATTTCGGGGCTCAGGATGTAGATGCCATAGTGCCGGTGGGATGGCCTGCGCCACGCTCGACTCACCCGCCTCGTCGGGCATCCCAGAGACGCAAACAAGGCGCACAGCGAGAGGAGCCGGGTCGGTGATCGGAGTGGAGAGGAAGCCTGTGCTGCTTTCTTTGGCATTGTCGACTTCTACGACACCCTCTCCGGCTGATTGTTGGGTCATTGGCCGCAAGTTGTGACGTGTCTTGGGTCCAGCGGGGAGGACAAGAAAAGTCAGGTTTGTACAATGCTACTCAGACAACGTGACGGCGGCGCAGACGAGAAACAACCTGGAATAATAAAATAAAATAAAATAAAAATACTGATTAAAGATAAATCGATAAAGAAAAGGACGAAATAAACCCCTAGAACCAAGGATACGAGTTCCCTGGAAGTACGAGCAGGGACTTTGGGGAGTAGTGGTTCAATGGCGCTTAGCGCGATGTCTCGAGGCCGCTGTGTCTAGCTATCGGGCAGGAGCATCAAGTTCCGCTCGATGTCAAGGGGAAAGGATGACGGAGCCGTTCTCACGGCCGAAACCCTAAATGCCTGTCTAGGTTTCTTGGAGACGCAGCCAATTCGTACGGTATTTTCCATAGTTCATAGGGACCGACGTTGTTTGCGCCATTGGAAGAACGTATCCCATCCTGAGTTCGAGATGAGAATCTGTCACCCGTATTGTGACCTGTCGAGTGTGCGATCTCCAAACCCGCAACGGCCCCACCTCCCGCCGCGGCGAACCCCAGTTTCTGCAGATGAAATCTGGAGAGGGCAGGGGGGCGCACAAGGCTGACATCACACAAACGACCCTCCTATCGTTCAACGCCCATTACAATCCATAATTTACGTACGACAGCCATTGCCACGAGTACACGGCATACGGATAGATGCCGTGACTCTTCCCGCAAACGCTGCCCCTTGCTCTGCTCTGCTTTGCTCCGCGGCACATATCCATACTGATTAACGTGAACACGGGTGACATGGAAATCGGCCCGCCGAGCAGGGCCACCCGTGCTGCCAGGCAGAAAGAAGGGTTCCAGACTACGCCGGTAGGCAAGTTAATTAAAGGCCCAAAGACGCCGGCTTCGCAAAGGCGAATTCATTATATCGCCGAGAAGTCCCGTGCTCCGGCTCAATCGACTTGCCACGTGGGAAATCGCAGAGGGTGAGTGAGGGATTGTCGGGTGTGCGGGTGAGCGGGACCAGCAAACGGTGAGACGGTGAGGACATTTAGCCTGCACTCTCACCTTCCCGCCCCGTCTCTCTCCCGACGCATATTGACAGAATTGGCAGACAATACAGGCCGCGATCGCTTCTACCCGTCTACTCTGGACCTGACGTTTTCTCGGGATTATTATTCCCCATATCCAGACCCAGCGGGCCACCGTGGACCATGTGGCTCCGGCAGTGACACCGCCTGCCGCTCAGGGTATCCGGGGACGCAAATACCGCCGCTTGAATCCAGACACGGCCCCCCACCAAAATGAGAAGCGTCAGCTGCGCATCACCAGCATCGTGCTTCGTTGCGCTGGTCCCGCGCTCGAACACAATGCGATTCTATTACCGAATCGCCCGACACAAGGCGCCCCGCTCTGATGATCCGGGGGGGTGCAAACGGTGAGTCGAGAGTGGGGGGACCACCAAGCTCCAAGCGCTGTGCAACAACACCGCCCAGTATTTGGTCGGTAGGTAGGTACGGATTACGCAGGCAGAATAATCGTCATCACCATCACCAGCATCGTCGAGACTCGCCAGTCAGTCAGTAGGTCACAGGTCATCTGAGCCTCAAACAGCGCCAACACCCGCCGTGACTCGACTTCCCCTCTCCCAATGGGAATAATCAATTCGGCCCTCCTTTGGCCCACAGGCACGGTTCCCGGATTTCCATCAAGCTTCCTCATCAGGCACCACAGCCCGACACAAGCGCACTCATCAGTGATTCCTCCAGCCAGCGGGTTGCAAGCGCGGGAGCAGAGGACGGGGACGGGGAACGGGCGTGAGGGATCGCCTCCAGATTCTATAGGTCAATGCATCGTGCACACATGACTGCCTCCCTTTGCCGCGCCAACAAGCAACGAGCCAAGGCATTGGGGGCAGCCCGCTCGCCCCATCCGTAGCCGTCCCCGTGCTGCCTTGCCTGCCTCTCCACGTTCTTCTGTAACGGGCACGGGTCCATGTGAGGTTTGTGGTGGATCGTACCCTACTGTATTGTATATTGGATCTGCAACCGAGAATCTGGGGAGCAGCGGCAGCAGCAGCAGCAGCAGCCATGGTCAAAATCGTAAGGCGACTGACTCCCCCAGGTCCCAAGGTCACGGACGCGAGGATCCGTATGGTCTCCAATTCCCAATTGCGATGTGCTCGTCTGCCGTTCCGCACCGTCACGTCGACTACACCCAGAAAACTACCGCCGTATTTCGATTTTATATATCAATTTTATTTCCAATTATTTATTTTCTCAGGGTCTCTTGGTTCAAGCCTAACCGATCCGCGAGGCAGAAAAAAAGTAGCAAGCCTACTGACCTCCGTCCGAACAACGCACACAACCCACTCACACCCACGCCCACCCATCCATCCATCCATACGACACGCGCACACCTCCCTTACACGCGGCAGCGCTTGTGGGGTCCATCCAAGGTCCCAGGGCTCACCGTTTGTCTCAACGAGCACACCCCTTTCAAAACAAAACCTCGAGAGGTGTTGGATGGACCCTGACCTGGCCGGGCGTTTCGAGTGCGACGATGTGACGATGTGACTGACCGCCTGGCTCGGGGCAATGGTACGCTACCCCCAAGAATGTATGTGCCATACTATACCTGGGTAGAGTAGGTGGGCAGCATCGGCATTGAGGGCAACGCTTCCGGCGGGAAAGTCTGGGGAGAAATAAAGAAGAGAAACTATACCGAGATCGGTCAGTTGACTGGTGTACCTACCAACTGCGGGACTACCTACCTACCGGGGGTCTTGTTATTGTTGTTGTTGGGCGGCACGGCCGGTCTCAAGTCTCAAGTCTCGGTTGGAAACCCGACGACCTCACTCACCACTCACCACTTGCCTCCCCCGCATCGCATCACCCCAATCGGTTCATTGGAGATCCGTGGATCAAAGATGTCTTACAGCGTGGCCAACCTCCAGGGCTGCCCGCGTGCTAACCTACGACGCTAGGGCAAGGCAGAAACACGCTTAGGTCAAGTGAGGGCGATGTCAAGCGCTGAGACACAGGCACGCGGCGTGCACTAGTAATCCATAGGCATGTCTGCACGTATTGCGGGGGAGTGAGTGGTTTATTCCTGTCCTTATTGCCGTCAATCCATTGGAAGAGCGACAAGATATGCAGGGCGAGGCGAGGCGACGGTTACCGTAGGGCGAGAGCTCCAGCCTGCCTGGAATGCGCCAGGCCAGGGCCAGACAGGGCTGAGTCCCCCGTGACCGCTTCTGTATTCGGCTGTCCTCCTGACTGAACCTACGACTGCCGACTGCGCATCCGCAAATGGCGAACGAATGGACCTCCACGACCTACACTACCGCCCCCTCCGCTAAAAAAATAACCCCCCGTTGAAATGGCGGTGTATTGGCTGGGCCGGCCCGTCGATGCGAGCTGCAAACTCAGCCCCAAATGCTGTCTGCCTGCTGCTGTGGCTCGATCGATCGGCACTTGGGAGTCTCCGCAGTTGTGTCTCCGAGCAGCTAGCGAATGATAGGATGAGGTTACACTGTGGACTCACTTAGAGCAACGACACAGCTCAGTCTGACTAAGCCCAGGGGGTAAGCCGTAGCAAAATGAACAAGAGAATGGATGGAAAATCAGGGTCTTCTTTGAGTTCGAGATACTTTAATGTAAGTGAAGGGTACAAGGGTCGTAAAAACGGAGTGTCCCGGGCGAAGTATCTTTATCGATCAGTGTATTTGATGATGTTCGGCCGGACGGGTTGCCTCGTGGGTGAAGAGGACAATCACTTGAGCCTTGAGGCTGAGGTTTCGGACACAAGAGGGGGAGCTGTGAGCATTCTCATCCCCGACCCGCTAATGAATGAAAGAGACTGGCGAATGAAAAAAAAAGGGATGCAATTTATCGACGGTATTTTTGCATCTCCCGTAGAGTCACGGCAGCTGGACAAGGGCAGCCATACAATAGAGACGAAAGCCACATGGAATGGGCGTGGCGTTTTCATGGCCATCAAACTTCACGCGGTTCGTTTGCTTGCTAATCCAAATCCCCAAGGTGTCGAGCTCCATTGTTTGTGTGGCCGAGGAACAAAGGGGAGGGCATCGCGCATGTCAGCTTCTCCCATCACACGGCGGTTGCCGGCGCGGGTCGGCGCTGAATGAACGTCCTTCGGACCCGATCATCTTTCCCAACTTTCTGCTGCTTTGTCTGTCTGTCGTAGCCAAGACCTTTGGGGTTGAAGCTTTTGTAATCCATTGTCTCCAGAACCACCTCCCGCTTATTCTCCCGCGCGTTCTCCCGCGTGTCCTCCGAAGCCACGCCCGCTTGGTTTGTGAAGATGCATGTTGAGGTGTTCGGGAGCTCCGGCAACAAAGGTTCGCCTTATTATTATCACGACGCTCGGCTATCCCGGGGCCAATCACGCCCTGTTAGCTGTTTAAGTGTGGGCTTCGCAACGGCCTTTATCCGGAGTTGAACCTCGTACAGATTCGTACGAGGTTTGATGCCAAATACGAGCGGGGAAAAAGGAAGCTCGGAATGATATGGCTGGGGCTCACCCTAGTGGGAGTTGCCATTGAGCAAAAGCCAAGAGATTTAACTAATCGATCAATGTCCAAGGGAATAAAAGGAGACTGATTATTCAGATGAAGCCCAAAAACGAAAGCGGTGGCGGGAAGAACAATTGCGAAAACAACAGGGACATGGCTTTGAAGAAGAGGGGCTGGACGTTGAGAGAGAGGGGTTGGCGATGGGACTTGAGGAGAAATTCTCACCAACAACCTTGACAGTGAGAACAGATGGAGGAAAAACGCAAGGATACCCGACTGTGGACTCTCGGTGGAGCGCAGCTTTTAGACCCAATAACTGCCTTACAGACTCGGACTTCGGATGGCGGAGCCTTGGCTCTGAGAACCGGGCGGATACAGCGCATGGTTGTGATTTCCGACGTCAACTGCGGCTTGACGGCCAGGAGACATCAGCCTTGCGGACTGCATTACACCGTGTACTGCGAATCTGACTCACTGAGGCTAGTGGTCGATTCAGAGCTACGGTAGTTGGGTTGTCGTGTCCAGCGGGGGTGTTCGCGATTTTCCGGCAGAGCGGTCTGCGCTCTGCACTGAGGGTCCGCTGTGGGAATCCATTTCATATCCACTCTTCATTCCTACCTACCTCCGAGAGCATCCGAATCTTGAATATTCTAGCATCCAAGGAGGAGGTAGCGAGAGAAAACGGCGCCGTTCGCAGCCCCATATACTCCATACCGGACGTCACAATCCCGCCGCTACGGGCGATTCCGGCGTGGGCATGTTCGGCCGAGAGCAATTGGATGCAGCGTCGCTGACAGTTAACTTCCCGCTTCAGGAACCAGTTGCGCCGACGATTAGATAGACCGGCCTAATAACTGAGGCTGGCAGGCGTCGAACTGCCTCGCCGATATGGGGATTCCCTGCTATTATCATACAAAGATACCAGGTAAGGTAGCGTGCACGTGCTGGACGACACACCTGAGGTCGTAATAACCGTCGGAAAGACAACCGGCGGTAAAGTGTTTTGGCATTTGGCGGCGGGAACTTGACCCCGTCTGGAGCCAAAACGGTCGACTAACGTTGCAGCGTCTCCGAAGTCTGCATGGAAGTTTCTGCTCGCGTCGCCTACCTGTTTGTCATTAGTCTCTAATCACTACCGAGCTGCAAGAGTTTTCCCTCCGTTGTCACCCAGGCAGTCGGGATCCCGGCGACCGGCAGCGGGGTCTCCCTCTGGTCGTAGTTCGGCTGGAAGGACCGAATGCGCGGCCACCGCCACGACCTCGACCTTGGTGGGTTGAAACGCGATGCAACCAAGGACTCGGACGTCGGAATGGAGCCGCAATCTGGAAGTTTTCCGGCGCGTTGCACAGACAGGGTGCCTGCACTCCAGAACAAGGCATTGATGCTGGCAGAAGAGAATGCTTCCGAGGCGTGCGCACCTGCGATGTTGCCACGGAAGGTGCCTGAGGCTCTGCGCCGGGGTTGGCCAGGTTTCGACCAGCCGTTTGCTCCAGACCCACAACCGACAGAACCGACAGTTGAGAGATCGCAATGCAGATCTCTGACCTTGTACTAAATGCTTCGCGTCAATTTTAATTCATTTTCCCCTGAAAAAAAGATAAGATCTAAAATGAATTAGAAGTTTGTCGCAATGCGCGCTTCTGTACCCAGGGATAAAATGGTATCTAATCCTGAATTTCTCCCTCTCGGTCAGACTCGGCCATGGACGATTCCCCGCGATCTCCAACCCTGGGGAAGCAGCCTCGCTCATCTCAAACTGGGGAAACCGCGACTGGAATGCGCCTTTGAACCTCCTATGTCTCAATGTCAATGTTGAGTCTTTTCAACATGCAAGATGCCACCGGCCCGCGAAGACACACTCCCGAGTCATCCCCTCGGCCCTCGGGCATCCGAGATCATCACAGCATTCTCGCCCAGCCCTCGCTCCCCATTACCGGGTTGAATAAACGAGCGCGCGCGCGCGCGCGCGTAGGCAGCCCGCCGCTGGATGCCGGCGCCCGACAGACAGCCCGGGTTGACCACGACTGATACGTACGGCCTTATGCTTTACGAGCCGTCACATCCTCGCGGTTTAATTACGAATAAGCCCCATCGTGAGATCTGATGGGGGAGCGTAACCCCCATGTCGTCGTCGTACCCGCGGGGTTTGCTTGTTGGCTGTCCGCCTGCGGTGCAACACCAAACACGCAGCGGCATGCGGGTACTTGTCTGGGCATGTGCACATGTACGTGCAGTACGATCGTCCAATGCCTTGCGGATGCAATGCTTCGGTAGGGATCCTCGGGTCTGTTTCTGGCCTGTCTCGCTGGCATGGCGGCTCGTACACAGCACGGAGTCAACAAAGTGCGGAGAGGGGATAGGAGCATGAAAGGGCATTCCTGGCATATCTCGAGCATCGTGACAGCGCCGCTTGCGTCGACAAGCGTACAGACCACACGGCTCTGCAACGCCGAGAGGGAGGAGCCACAAGCATGCCATGTGATGTGCTCAGGATCCTCCGTGCCTGGATCCATCGTCATGCGTTCGGAATAAAAGTCCCCCAGCTCCCACGACCGAGGCCAGTGACAATGCTGTGTAAGTCTGTGGCCCGTTTGTCATCCTCACCACCCTGCTTGCGGATGGCGGCGTCTGCCACACGCCAGCGATGCCATACGCAGAATGTGAAAAGCCAGATGTGTACGGACGTAGAGTCGTTGCTGGCCCACCAGAGAAGGAACAGGAACAACGCTGTGTGCGTCCGGGG
>Ga0247770_1002334_pt1 | contig 10656 bp, 10 predicted proteins | sample UWRJL136409B6_FD_179943 | JGI IMG/M metagenome (GOLD analysis project Ga0247770, IMG submission 179943) | Plant litter microbial communities from Arlington Agricultural Research Station in Wisconsin, United States - UWRJ-L136-409B-6 | ecosystem: Environmental > Terrestrial > Plant litter >... | reverse complement strand
AAGGCTACATTGGGGGCGGAAAATTCTGCAGTCACAAGGAAGATCCTGGTTGGATTCTGCCCCATACAAAACCCTAACCCTGCCCCATTCTTGGCATCACGTGTTTCTGAAATATTTCATTCAAGGAGGGGACTGAAAATCATGACAATTTCGAAATGGCTGGGCCTGAAATGAAATTCCGAAACCCTAGGCAGAACGGCTCCAACACTGGTCGATGTGCTGGTCTGTGAGGACTAACACGCAGCCGAATTCTACCTCATCGGTTAAGGTCCGATTTCTTCTCAAGTTTTCTGTCCTCTATCCCACCGGGCGCCGCCCAGAAATGAGCCCTTTTTATTCTCCGGGTCGAGCCTCGGGTTGTGGTTGGCGGTGCAGCGTTGCTGGTGTGGTAATGACGCGCTGGTGTTGATTGGTTCAGGGCCTGCTGCATCTTGGTCAGTCCACCATCACGAAATATTTCGAGCGACAATACTACATCAAAATTAGACTCCGGATTGACGAAGTGTTGCACTTCGAACAGCGCAGCGTTGCAATGGGAAAAAAACACAAAACCCCGATTAACAACTAACAGATCACAATATCAACATCTCCGCTAGCAGTCCCAGGCGGGGCATACATACGCCTAACGTCTTCAGACATCTCTTTTACTTGTAGATAAATTTACATAAGGCGACTGTTACTTGCTATAAGTAGATTTAATCACAGCGCCATTATCGTTGATATCTGACGGCAAGGAGCATTTAACGTCAGTAAGTAATAAATGGAGGAGAATCTAAAGTAAAATACACCCTGACATAGTACAGTTATATTTATCTAAAGGTTAAAAACAATAGACCTCAACTGAATAATTAATTACTAGTGTGAGGAACTAAGAGGGCCCTCACTCCATTGTGGCCACGATGGACATGATTAGGTACCGAATACATGACTTGACTTATACCTTGCTCAGTAGTTTCCGCTTGATGGACACTGCTCAGCCACACTGAGCATTCCCCTGCTGAGTACCTAACTCTTACTCAGTACTGAGCACGCTGGATCCGCTGAGTATATCTTGATTGTTCACCGGGAACTTCTGGTCTTTGCACCCCTGGCCATGTGCAAGCGACACAGTGCGCACTCTTCCGGGTGTGGGAGATGAGTCGGGCCGCTCCGGCCCATATGCCGGCTTGGGGCCGTCACATGGTTGGATTTGGTGACGGAAAGAGTGCAAGGTGCGATTACGTTAGCGGTTTCTCTGCCAAGGATAGGCTGCCTAGCGACCTACAGTAATTGCGCGGGTGGGTTGCACATATGAGGGATAGGCATGCGATGACAGGGCGTAACCACCAGATTGAAAGCCAGCGCAGTAAGCTAGGTGTGGAAAGCAATGTCTGAACTTTTAGATCTGATAAAATTTACCCCTTTTACAGCCTTCAAAGGTTTAAATTCAATAAAAAGGGCTTGTGCTGACGGGGATGATGCGATGGAGCTCTTGGTCTTGAGCATGCCGTTGGCGCTGCTCTCTCCTGGCGACGTAAGGATGTCGTAACCCAACGATGGCGGTATCCCTGCCAACATAATAAGAATTTTACAACACTAGAGACACAGAAACCCCACAAAGATGTTCTGTTCTTCAGACTTGGAACTCGAGAATTGCCAGCGATGGCCTTTATTACCGCGCTGAAAGGCGCGAAGTGTCCTTTTGTTAGGTAACCTCAGGTCCTGGAATGAATCCGCGTGGAGATCTGGGCTGAATCTCAGGTCCAGACCAATCGCTGGTGTGGATGACTGCTGCAATGAAGCTACCGCCAAGACCCGGTTCCGCGACACTGAGATTCGGTCCCCCAGTTTGGCTACACTGCTAGAACCAAAATGATAAAACGCTTCAACTTTCTGTATTTCTCATTGTGACGAGTTACGCTGTTGTCGAGCGGGGTATTCAAAGCAGGCCCCCCGTGGCATTGGTCAGCGTCAGCCCGTTTATTGTGCAGGAGGATTCCGGGTTTCGGAGCAATCACACGGGCCAGCCTTCAAAACAGCCCGCAGCTGTGCTAGTTTGTTCCATACTAGGCTCCGTCCTCTACTAGGTTTTCACCTCCTACCAGGTACGTCACTGTTTTCCTACACTAGTTTCTTTTATATCCCTCCAATCAAAGGGAGAGTAAGTCCACCAACAGCTATCTGACCGTCGTTAGGTCTTTCTGTAGGGTTAGCTCCTTGTCGTTACGCCCTTACCATATGGTGCCACACCACAACAGTTTAATACAATTACAAATCTACAAGGTTATATATTGCCAGGTGAGTAGTTAACTAATAAGGCTAATTAACTCTCTTAATCCTCTAATTCTAAAGGAATAACTGTAATACCTGGTCATTATTACGCTTAGTGAATGAGGTGTTTACAATGATAAGCTATTTAGAAAAATTGACTGCTCGACCTGGGCGTAACCGCTTTAGAGACGCTGGAAAAGGTGGAGTACTATACATGATTTATCGATGCGTTAAAATTGCAGGTTTTCTCTTCTCCTTTAGTTGGAGTCAAGGAAAGCGCGGCTAGGTGGTGGTGGTAGAGGTCCTAAAACTGGGTCCTCGTAACTCCACCGCCATTTTAGACTCGTAGCAACTGTAGCCGAGGCAGCCCAGAACTGTAACCCCCTCACTCAGTCTAGCTCATTCTAGCTCAGGCCAAGGCGGCAGACGCTCAGTTCCGAAGAAGGAAAGGGAAATTCATAGTGTCGATTTTAGGGTCGTGAGCGAGCTGTATCATGGCTCGGTACGTCCCGTGGAGGTCACTGGAGATGGTGGCGGACGCTTCCTCCACCTCTTCCACGGTACAGAGGCCTGTGATGTGTTTGATGTGCATGGCGGCTTGGATGAATCTGTGAAGCGCTAGGTCAGAAAGGGGGCTGCGAATTCGTCCGTGACGGTGTCAATATTGACATCACTTACAATCCGGCACTCTTCTCCACAATTCGGTCGATGACAAGCTGTTGCAACGATTCGCCCATGGCATTTCGGGATTCTTCGTCCATACCACGGATCTGGCCGTCGGCGAATGCTCTGATGTCATGTTCGACAAGCTCCTTCGTCAATCACACGTCGTAGCCATTCTGCCGGTGTAGCCTTCCCAGCTGCGAAGGAACCCGAGTTGTAAAGAACAACTTCAAGTTCAGGCAGGACGAGAGCAGCTCATCCAAGAAAGCCTCCAGCTTCTCCACCTCGCGACACTCCAACGAATCAACCCCATCCACCGCCAAAAACACCCTCCTACGCGACAGCAACCTCTTGCACAGGCTTGCGTAGTCATTCCGCGAAGGATGCCCAAAATTCAACCTCACCGCAAGGTCCGCGACGTCGGCAAAACCCACCCGACAGCTCTGCAGCAGCTGCCTGACCAAGGTGTCGTACATAGCGGCGAGGTAGTTCCGCGTCGCGTCCTTCATACTGAAATAGAAGTAGCACGCCACGAATTTGACCTACTCGTCGTCCTCCGCCGCCGCCCTCTGCAGCAGGTCTTGCACCACCACAGAACACAGCACCGACTTCCCCGCGCCCGACATGCCGCGCAGGCAAAACGGCTGCCCGCCGCTGTCAGACACAGACACCCACCGCGTGTACTCGGCGCTCCGCAGCAGCCACGCGCCGGTGGTGCCAAAGCGCTTTCCCAGCGCCGCTTCGTGCGCGTCGCGATACATGACGTTGAGCGGGCAGATCCATCGCAGCAGGTCCGCGTCGGATTGGGAGCGCAGCATATTGTGGAAGCTGGTAAGAACACCGGATAGGTCGGCAATATCGTTGGCAACGTCATGCAGGTCTGACCTTGAGGCTCTCAGGAGAAGGAGGGAAATGCTGGTCTTGTGCCGCATGACATCGTCGAGGAGAGCACGTGCATCCTTTTGCTTCAGCGGCCAGGATAGCGTGCTTGTCCATTTCCTGTTCCCTTGCGCTGCTGTGTCTTGGGTTTTCAAAAGGGTTTCGAGGTCTTTGAGAGTCTTCTCGCAGGTGTCGAGAAGCTGTTGCACGTCGGCTTGGCTTGTGGCCAGTTTGGACGGGTGGAGATACCAGACAGAGGCTTTCGAGGGACGACTTGAGCGATAGCGTTTCAATGCGGATGATTAAGAGATACACAATGTTGATCGCAAGAAGCACGCGGGCTCGCAACGCGACGGCAAACACCACCGCAAACGATCAAAACGCCATCGCAGATTCGGCGTTTAATGAGGCGCCTCTGCGCCACCGCCAGGCCACCAGCCAGCATGAAACTAGCATCAGGTCGCACCTGCATATTGACTTGTCCCTGGTCCATGGCGCAGCCTGGTCACTCCCTATTGGCTCATCTCGAACTTTCTCCTTTCCACTTTTCTTCTTCAAAGCCATTATCCGATAGCTGTTCAGCCGCATCAGTTATCGGCAGTCCACCGGACAACCCCAACGATAATTTTTTCTTCCTTCCATTTGGCGATGGTGATCCGATGCGGCCACGAGCGGATTCTTCTTGTGTCTGACAATCGCGATTTGTCTCTTGTTTCATTGGCCAATTCCCTCGTTTTTGTTCTTCATCGTACTTGTCGGTCGGCCGTTGTCAGGATTAGCTTCAGTTGCGGCATTTTCAGCCCCCCACACACCTTGCCCAGTAACTCTCAGATGACCCAAGGTCCGCCTGGGAACAGCACAGACGCAAGCAATCATGGCGGGCAAGATGGTCTTGTATAAGCTTGTTGTTTTGGGTGATGATGGAGTGGGAAAATCCGCATTTACCATTCAGGTAGTGATAACCCGTCAACGAGACCATCCTCTCCGATCGACCCACTCTGACTCATTTTCAGCTCTGTCTTCAGCACTTTGTGGAGACATATGACCCGACAATCGAAGAGTCATACCGAAAGCAGGCCGTTATTGACGAAATGGCATGTATGCTGGAGGTATTGGACACGGCCGGCCAGGAGGAATACACAGCACTTCGAGACCAGTGGATTAGAGACGGGGAAGGTTTCGTCTTGCTCTACAGCGTATCGTCCCGGTCGAGCTTTTCTCGCATCAAAAGGTTTCACCACCAGGTTCAGAGGGTTAAGGAGTCGACCGCATCGTCGCCATATTATCCTGGCTCACCCATTGCCGCTATCAACTCGTCAGCCCCCGTCCCGATAATGCTTGTGGGAAATAAAAGCGACCGCGTCTCTGATAGGGAGGTCTCTACCCAGGAAGGACATGCCCTCGCCCGCGAGCTGGGCTGTGAATTTGTCGAAGCCTCGGCGAAGAGTTGTATCAATGTCGAAAAAGCGTTTTACGACGTTGTCAGAATTCTTAGGCGGCAAAGGCAAGCTGCCTCGAGCCCATTACTCCCACTAGGAAGTGGTAAGCACCACTATGCTACCGGGGTAGACAAAGCGGGGCGTTATCGCCGGCATGAACCAAGGACTTCCATCTTTACAATCCTGAGTCGGAAATCACGCAGCCAAGCTGAGGGGAAGAAGAAAACGGAGAAGGATATGGCGAGACTTATCACATTACTTGTCGAGTCAGCTCGTTCAAATAACGCGGCATCCGTGAAGCAGCTGCTTGACGACGGTGCTGACATCCATGGGCACTCGGGTTCTGATGGAAGCGCTCTCCACGCCGCAACAGCAGCCGGCCATGAAAACATTGTGCGACTCCTCCTGAAGTGCGGCGCGGCTGTCAACTCAAAGGACCCGATGGGAAGCTCCCCACTTCAGGTTGCCGCTCTGGAGGGATACCTTCCTCTCGTACGGCTATTGCTTCAGAAGGAAGCAAAGATTGATGATAGCAGCACCCGACACGGCTCAGCACTTAGCGCCGCGGCATCGCGAGGTCGGGAAACCATTGTGAAGTTCCTGCTCAAGAAGGGCGCCAGCGTACATGTCACCGGAGGCCCGTATGGCAGCGCACTCCAAGCAGCTTCGTGGCATGGGAACGAGATCATTGTGCAGAAACTGCTCAATGCCGGCGCCGATATCCACGCCAGGGGAGATGGCGAATGCACCGCTCTGCAGGTTGCTGCGTTTGCCGGGAACGCCGATGTCGTGCGGGTTCTTCTCAGGAACGGAGCCAAGATCGACATTGACGCACCAGGGGGGAAATATGGCTGCGCTCTCGAGGCCGCTGAGAAACACGGCCGATTTGAGGTTGTGCACCTGCTTCTTGAAGCAGGAGCAACACGAGCTACGTACGAACCGAGGAACAGCGAGAATCCGAACACCGCATCGACTGAGCCGGACCAAGTGCCACCACTACCGCTAGTGACAAGCGAGCTCGCCCCCGAATCCCCTAGAGTTATAGTGCCGTCACCATCGCAACTATATATCGCGTCTCCCACTCTATCAACCACAAGCCCTGGGACATTTGTGGAACAGCCTCTACCCGACTTTTGGCTTCGCCCAACAGTCCACGACGTGGGATTTTCTCTCATTCGAGATCCCCCAAACGCCAATGTTGAGTAGGTGGCCAAAAAAAAGACAGGTTTCTACGGTTGACGCGGAGCTAACTCGGCGACAGCATAGTATTTGTCCACGGCCTTCAAGGCCACCCGGAGAGGACTTGGTCATACACCCCAGAGACCACAAGGATTCGCCCATCGATAAAAGACAGGCTCTTTGGTAACAGGTCCAGCCAAACACTGATGATGGCCGCGCCTCCTAACCCAATATTTTGGCCATGGGACTTTCTCAGTCGTGAACCAAAGTTTCGAGATTGCAGAATACTCACTTGGGGCTACGAAACTAGAGTCATTACTGAGTTCTTTGGAACTAGTGATCAGCAAAACATGTCCCAGCATGGCAACAACCTCATGGTTAGCCTACAGCAGGAAAGGAAGAACGATGTATGTCTCGGGACTGATTAGTCTTCAAGTATGGGTTCACGATACTGACGTTAAGCAGCCAGACCGTCCTCTTATCTTCATCGCCCACAGCTTGGGCGGGATCATCGTGAAGATAGTGAGCCAATCTTCTTTTCCCCGCGGTTCGTAGGTACAGACAACTGACGCAGAAAACAGTGTCTCAACAACTCACGGCAGTCAAAGCATCAGCCCCAATACCTCAACATTTACAACGCAACCAAGGGCATTCTCTTTCTCGCTACACCCCACGGCGGTGCCAAGGCAGCAAACTGGGGCCTCCTGGCAAGCAACATTGCCAAATGTGCCTTGCAAAGTCCATCGGAGAAAGTGTTGCGAGGCTTGAAGCCAAATAGCGAGCTTCTGGAAACACTTCGCAAAGCGTTTCTTCAAATGCTTGAGGACGAGCACTTTGCGATTCACTCATTTTTTGAGACGAATTCAATGGTTGGCGTCTATGGTATGAACGGATTAGTGCGTGCTACACGGCTGCTGCCTGCTATTTTCGAGACCGATTATTGTGCTGACACGTTGCTGTAGGTTGTGCCTTATGAGTCTGCCTTGGTTGGCCATGCACGCAAGGAGATATGTCTCGGCATCTACGGAAATCACAGGGACATCTGCCGCTTTGGTAGTGAGAATGACCCAGGATACAAGGCCGTGGTGGGTGCGCTGCAGGATTATATTGAGGCGGCCGGGAAGCAGATTCGAAGTCAGGAACCCACTGGCGAAGTGAAGTCTGAGGATTTAGGGAAGGCTGAGAGCTTAGGGAAGTCTGAGGATGTAGGGAAGGCTCAGAGCCCAAATGTCACTGAGCAGGACAAGCGCGAGTCTGGCGAGTACTATGGTGGTCTGTTGGACGTATACACGGATGAAGACGTCCCCCAAGCTAGTTCGTGATCCATGATCACCGGCACGTTGAAGTACGTAGATAGAGGGCTAGGTCAGCCGATCAAGGGCCTTGGAACATATAGACCGAGACCTGAGTTTGAATTACCCGAGCTGAGTACAGGACACGACCATAACAATTACGACATTATACGAACCTGCAGCCTGCAGTTGCGTGGCCAGCACCACTTCGGCCCTACCCGTCACTGAAGATAAGGGTGCCCTGTATGCTCTCGTGATTGGATACTAAGGTAATTTTGTGATAACCAAACCAGGGATATTACAAGCGGCCGCCGCCTCTGCACCGCACAGGCCGCCTAGACCCCTCCCTAGTGCATCATCGCTGGAGGGTTGCGCTGGATTCGGAAATCCATTCGAGTTGCCGCATGACCCCCCAGCTACCTAATAATAAAACACACAAGGGACGGGACGCGATGCAGTGAATCAACCGAATAAATATCATCCAGACTCCTAACCCCGCCACGGACAATTCTTAAGCCCTGACTACTATCCAGGCTTCGCGTCCTTTCAAGCTCCAAGTTCGCTCTAAGCCAATCAACCCGCTGTCTCACCCGTCCTCATTAGACCGTCCCCTTCGTTGAACCCAAACATGCACCATCATAACTTCTTCATCTCCTGTCGAACTGCAGCCGCCTCGCTAGGCGCTCAGGCGCTCAGGCGCGCAGGGGCCTTGGATCATGTGCTCTCCCCACACACAGGGAGCTTCCATTTGTATATAACTGGGGAGTGCTTCGCACTCCCCTTTTCCACCTAATTAAGTCACTTTACAGCTGTACTTCCGCTGCTCCTAAGCCCCTCGTTCCTCAGTCAAAACGTTCCACAGTTATGAGCCCGGCTCTTTCCAACTGAGTAAAGTGTGGAACTAATTGATTGAGACGCTCACGAGCAGCGCCCTCCGTAAAAACCCTTTCGCCGACACTCGCATTGCTATGAGCGAAGAAACCGCCCTTTACCAGGGAATCCCAGCCGACAGCCAGAAGCTCGAGAGCTCGCAGCAGTGGCCCTCCTGGTTCAAGACCCTCAAATACCACGCGATGAACCGAGGGATCTGGCACCTCGTCAATCTAACTGCTCCCGACGCGGCCAACCCGTACATCAAGCCGAGCGTTCCGACAATCCACGAGCTCGTCAGCAAGCGACAGGAGAAAGCGGCCAAACTGTACGACTACGCCTACGAGTACTGGGAGTCAACGGACCCAACTCTGAGGCAGATAAGCCAGCGCTCATCACGATCACGCAAAAAGATGTTAAGGAGGAACACGAGCGCCTTGTGAGGGAAGCCGCCGCTCTCGTCACAGCCACAGCCGAAACGACCAGCTCGTACCGACACGTCCAGAATTGGGTCGATCGTACGGTCGACAACACCCTCAGGGAGCTGGCCATGCAGACGATGATCCGGAGCGGCGGATACACGATTCAGGCGTTCGTGCGCTTCCTCCAGCAACGCCTCGAGCCCGGCAAGACAGCTCTAGCCTCCCAGATCCGCCAGGAATATCGAGCGGTGATGGACCAGGCCAGAAACACGAACGAGGGGCTCAGGAGTAGCGGAAGTACAGTTGCAAAGTGACTTAATTAGGTAGAAAAGGGGACGAAGCACTCCCCAGTTATATACAAATGGAAGCTCCCTGTGTGTGGGGAGAGCACATGATCCAAGGCCCCTGCGCTCCAGCCAAGCCTGGTTCGGCAGGGCGCCTGCACGCCTGAGCGCCTAGCGAGGCGGCTGCAGTTCGACAGTGTTGCAAGTGAGCGGTGAGGCCGGGGATGGCATCACCGAGGTCAAGAGGGCGGTGGTTTTTGAGGCCCAGGATTTGGTGACTTTTCGCTCACTGGATGAGTGGCCCGTGAGTCTGTGGGAATCGCGTCAATTGAAGATTGTGTGAAAGGCGCATGATTAGACGTGGGATTTTCCATGGGGCCAGGGTGAATGGGCCATCTGGAGTGAGATTAAATTGCGTCACTGGAAACTACCCTACATCCAGTTCAAAAATGACTCTGCCAAGGCCAAGGGCGCCGATAAGCCTGAGAGATATCACCCGTGGCTGTCCCTGGTCTGGTAAACCAACCCAGCCCACCAGCGAGCGCTCTAGACCAAAGCGACGATGCGACAGTCTTGCTCGTTTGAGAAACCGCTTCCCAGTTTGACAGCTGGCGATCGCCGTCAGCTCTAGAAGAGGTGAACTCCATTTTACATCATGGAATAGCGGCCTGGTTGCTGAATGGCGGAGTGCGTACACGGCAGTGTCTTTGAAGGCTAGACTGCGGCGAGGAAAAGCGAAGCTTCTTGCCAATTGAGGAATCGAGGCCAGTTTCCTCCAGATTAAAGTCCTGTGCGCATTGCGTGGATCGACGGCGGGCGAAGTTCGCGGTGTAGCCAGTCGGAGCCTCCTTACTGCGCGGGTGCATCCAGTGGGCGTATCGTCCCACCGTCCCACCATTGCGCGGCAAATTCGGCAGGTCGGTCAAGCAGAGAGCGGCCCAGAAAAATATTCGCGAAGCCAGGCTACCACTGCAGGTTGACACATGGATTCTCGCTCCTGTGGCATTTCGGTAGACCCACAAACGAAAATGTGGACACGGGTCTGTTGCCTCGGCAATGGAGTCGAACTTCACCAAACTTGTCATATAGCTGCTTCGACGGCAGAGTGCTACCTGAGTCAAACGTTGATATCTCTTGGATATGAGTGAGTTTGCCCCTTGTCACCGTTCTGGCCTCCCTGCCGTCCGTATTTGACAGGTTAAGTTTCTCATCATCCTCGTTACTAGGCTAACCCCGAGCTTCTGTTCCAGGTCCTCACAGGATTTCTGGGCACCACGCTCTTGATAATATTGATCATCACCGGGTACTATTTCATTGCCTTTCAACCAGAGCAAGACCCTTTCGATCCCCTGGGCGAGAACAAAACGCCCCACCACCA
>Ga0247770_1002331_pt1 | contig 10695 bp, 12 predicted proteins | sample UWRJL136409B6_FD_179943 | JGI IMG/M metagenome (GOLD analysis project Ga0247770, IMG submission 179943) | Plant litter microbial communities from Arlington Agricultural Research Station in Wisconsin, United States - UWRJ-L136-409B-6 | ecosystem: Environmental > Terrestrial > Plant litter >... | reverse complement strand
GCAGAGAAAGCAGAGAAAGCAGAGAAAGCAGAGAAAGCAGAGAAAGCAGAGAAAGCAGAGAAAGCAGAGAAAGCAGAGAAAGCAGAGAAAGCAGAGAAAGCAGAGAAAGCAGAGAAAGCAGAGAAAGAAACGCTTTAAGTTGGCGATGGTTGAGCTGCTGTGACAGACAGTGGTCGGCGAAGAGCTTTAGAATGGCAAAGAGGCACTGCAAGCGAAAAGAGAGTGGTGGTGCGAAGAGGAAAGATCCGGTTGCAAGCTTGCGGCTCGGGAGACCTGCCTAGATATATAATGAGCCCCCATCGTCTGGTCTTGCCTCCTGAATCGCCTCAATTCGTTCTTCACGCCGAGTGGGTATCTGGAAGGGTCATATAAGTAAAGCTAGCAAGCTCACCGCCAAAGCAGCTCCATCAGAGTCCGATATGATGTAAAACCGCGGTTGCAAACAATTTTCATGTTCAAGTCTGGTTGCCTAGTGGCATAAATGTGAGCCCAACAGATCCGTGTTGCTTCGGATTCTTCATTTGGAACGACAGCTGCACAATTGAACAGCTGTGTAATTTGGCACAGTTGGACCGACGGCACCGAGCCGGATACTGGCGGGCAAAACCAGAATAAAGCCAGGGAAGGGACGACACGACTAGTCGGGATACTTTGACCGAGATGAAGCCAACGGACTCCTGGCGCGTTTGCCAAGCCTAGGCCCCAGGACTCCACTAGGCTCGATTAATTATCGCATGCAAACAGCGGGCTTAAACTTCCTCGCCTTGTGTCGTCCCAACCACTTTCTCCGGACGGTCACTTCTACTACGATCGCCTCGGAGACCATAAGAACCTCTGGTCCACGTGTTAGCCCCTTTTCCTCTGATTGCAAACAGCGCGAATTTGGAAGTTGTCGTTGGCTATGGGCCATTGTGAGACAGTCCGTGAGTTTTGCTTTCAAGCGAGAACTAAGGTATTCCCCTAAGCTGCGAAATCTCGCGAATATTCGAGTCCATTGTGCTTAAACTTCCAATTTGCAATCGGAATCCCTGGAGATGACATAAAGCATAAGTTTATATCTGAACGTCCATCTCAAGTCTCGTCAAGACCCGCGGCTGCGGTCTGTCAAACGGGACACCTCAGCCTGTTCTTCCGATTGAGATGTCATGCATTGTAACTGCCCACCGAAGTGAGCCCCGGGAATCTTTGTGCAGATTTCACGATTAATTCAATTAGTTCAAGCACTGCAGTCACGTTTCATAGTAGGTGAGTGCACTTTCACCAAAAGAGAGAACGGTTCCATTCAGGGGGGCACCCAGCCACCCCAGCCCTGTGAAGCCAGGCTATAATCTTACAAATAAAAGAAAGAAAAAGAAAGGGAAAAAGAGCAAAACAAGATCACACAAATCTGTCCTCCACCGGCATTACATGCCAACGGTACCTGTTCTCCTCCAGGAATTTCTCAGGGTACAGCTCATCCACGGTCAGTGGAGTGACCTCGGTGGGTGAGCTGTACCCTCCTTCTCGCTCAAAGGGCAGCAGGCCGATATGCGGGACAAAGTCCCCGTTGGGGCCGGCAACGTTGGCGAGGTCCGCGGCGGTGGCGATGGCGGGCGGGGGAGCGGCGAAGACAGGAGCCAAGGAGCCGGGAAGGGCAGCGGGCGCCGCAAAAACTGCGGGACCAGCAGGGATGCGAGCAGCCGGGATTATGGGAGCGACAGGGCCAGCAGGGACGACGGGGGCAGGCGGAACGACGGGCACAGCAAGAGCAGCGGGGGCAGGAACAGCAACAGCGACAAGGGGGCGAGGCAAGGACTTGCACAGCCAGAAGGGGAGCGGGGTGCAGCCCGGACCGGTCCATGAACCCGATCATCGAGTCCAAGGCCAGAACGAGCCTGGTCGGGTTCCCTTTCTCACCCCGTGTCCGCCGCAAGAATGTTGGCATCTGTGGCCATGTTCCCTGTGAGAGGGCGGCTTCTGTGAAAGTGAAAGTCAGAATATACATAATGTAAGTGGCTACTACAAGTGGGCAGAAATGAAACCTACCCATCGCGAGGGTGAACAGCCAAGCCGTTCGTGGGCAGGAATCCCGAAAGAAACCGCTCATCGGCCGGGTTTCTGACTGTACGCATCTGCGGTGCCGCCATTGTGATACTTGTGACTCTAGGGAGGTGTTAGCTGAAAGGACTTTGTTCGATCTTTGTCTTCGCAACTGCCGCTTACTGGTTCAATCAAAAAAACTCAAAATACCACAAGAATTCTCCTAGAGAATACAACCCCAAGAAGAGAGAGAAGCCAAGAGGATCGGATGATGCTTATATCGCTGGGTACGAGGACATGTCAGTTGAAAGAGCTCACTTCAGTTAAAACTTATAAACCACTTACTAGGTCGATGAGAAGCGTCAATAACCACTGGCTTTCTAGCTATCTTACACGGGTGATGCGCCTAGCGAGCAGCTTGTGGAGGGTGTGAAGCCTTAACTAGGTAGAGAGATGGAGACGGGACCTGGGCGATGGGGAGGGTGATTCTCGTGACGCTCAAGAGTTAGGAGGATGGCAGCTAAAAGAATTCAAGATGATCTTTGCCTTATAAAAAAGCTCGATGGTTCCGAGTCGATCAAGGAGTGTAGGGTGCCACTGGAATGCGGAAGCGTGCAGTACGGTGGGATGCCTGTCGAGAATATGAAGCCTGAAGGAGGAGGAAGCGGGCAGGAGGGAGCGAATTTTCACACGGTGAAGAAAACACCGGAGTGCGTAAAAGCGGGGGCCACAGCGCAACGACGGGCACAATGGCCTGGAATCCGTGAATAGAACGAATAGCCTAGTGGACGAGGGGTAAACGAGGGGGTTAACTCGTGGAGAATCTAACTTGATGAGCCTGGCAGTATTGCTTCTCAATCTCTTGGCAGGTGTCTTCTTAGGAAGAAGCTTGAATTGACTTGTAGTGTAGTGAAAATCAAGGCTACATCACACTCGGGACACGTAAGGCAAGCGGGACAGAACCAGAAACTTCTAAGAGGCAGTATATCACTCTTGAGCCAAGGTCTAGCTACGGGAAAGAAGCACCAAATACCGGAACCTCGAAATGAGACGCCTGGCGAGGCATAGCGTACGCCAAGGCAGCGTGGTACTCAAACACTACAACGCTTATGGCCTGAAGCGCTGCAAACCAATCTCTTGGAGCAATGGGCCTACCCAGGCGTGATAGAACTTCGACTGGCATAAGTAGATGTCACACCGTATTGGAAGCCCTAGATTTTCTCAGGTTGACAGCTTGAAGAAAGTTTGGCGTACGCCGACGGTGCAACGGTCGCACTTCTCGTGGTGTAAGCAAGCACAAGAATAGAGATGGGGGCAATCAAGGAAGAGGGGATTTGGGGAGACTTTATTTACTTCTATCAAGGGGTGACCTGGTAGGAGGACAGGAATGAGATTGAGCGCATCATGATGAAACCCCGAATGAACTACCATTGTAGTCATCGTCGGGCCGGGATGTATCTACTGATGGAAACGGAGAAGATCAGGATGGCCCGAGAACAAGAGGGGAGGGGGAGGGGGTTTATAGTCGCTGGGAAGCTGGTTTGCTGGGAAGTCGCGATGGGTTTGAGAAAGGTGAAATGATGGCACATCACCTGTTTTCTCTTCCCAATCGTAGTGACTGGAAGTGGCTACTGCCAAAAACGGCAGTGGCGCTTCAACTTGAATGCAGCACAAACGACTTGCACAAAACCAAAAACTTCGAGTCTCCTATTTACTCAGGCTTTCGCCAACACACTCTCTAGTCGGCACCATCCAAGCCAACTATGAAGCAGATGCTCGCCTCTGAGACCATCTCCTGGCCGAGTAGAATGCCAAACCTGCCGTCCAGAGCCCCAGCAGAATAGCAGCCTGCGAGGGCGCGAATATTGCCCCACGGATGACAACGAACCAGCTCACCAACGCAAAGACGACCGGGATAAGCACTGATGGCTTGTAGGGCCTCGCAAGATCCGGCTCCCGATACCGCAGCACGATGGCTCCCACAACCGTAAGGAAGAAGAATGTGTACTCCCCCAACCCGTTGAAGGTCAATAGCACACGGAAGCTGCCCAGAAGGATGTACAGGGCAGATATGATGGAAGACAGAATGATGGCGTTGATAGGAGCGTCAGATCGGGTTCCTTTCGGATCATCCGTCGAAGGCGCGCTGTCATCCTCGATGGAGCGAGTTCCCACCCGGCCCACAACACTGAACAGGTGAGGAAACCAGTTCATATTTGCAGCAGCAACAGCCATGCGTCCGGCAACGAACGAGTTGCCCAACAGCGAGCCGGCAACAACCAAACATATTAATACGGCGGCCACAGTTCCGGAAGCTGGGCCCAGGAAGTGTGTGATGGCGGTCTTCAACGTTGCCACATTAGCTAAGGTTGCACATGAGACTGGCTAGGGGCCGAGGCTTACCACAGCGACACTGTCGGTCGTTGAGACTATCCTCCAAGGCAGGAGAATGTAATAAGAGGCGTTGGCAGCAATGAAGCAGAGGATGATAGTGGGGATCGATGTGTTGATTGCCAGAGGCAGCTGCTTGGCCGGTGCAGACAATTCGGCGGAAATGTATATCGCCTGTGTCATCAGCAAGACAGAACTTCACGGTCAAATTTCAATAGAATAAGCTTACCTTGTCCCATCCAGAGTACGCCCAGAGAGCCCCGTAGAGTGCAGCCGAAAGGTGCCCCAGAGTTTCCCACTCGCTCAAGTCCTCCCAGTGAGTGATACTTCCGCCTGGGTTGATGCTATCCCGATAGCCAAACCATGGCTTCCTGTACCAGTCCAGAGGCTCTTCTGCCTTTTCGTCTCCGCCCACAAAAAGATGAATTGCCACAGCAGCAGAGGCCACCAAAACAATGGCAGCGATCGTAAAAAACTTGGTCACAACGAAGAAGTTGTTCAACCTGGTGCTCGCCTTCGTGCTGATTGAGTTCGCCAAGCTAATGAGGACGAGAATGCCAACCGACAGAAGTTTGTGCACGATGTTGGCCTCCTGGCCGACGACTCCAGCAGCCGAGTATATGCTCTCGATGAAAACAATGCTCAGAATGGCGAGGGTGGCAGGCATGACAGCCACAACCCAGGTCCACGCCGCCAAGAAGCCAAATACATCACCAAAGATGTACTTGAGGTATGGCTGCACCCCGCCTGTATTCCATCAGTACAGTGCATAATAGAAACCGCTCTTGGAGAGCTCACCTTCGCCGGGAATGGCAGTGCCTAACTCGGCCAGGGTACTCGCGCCGGTCCACGCCAAAACGCCACCTACGAGCCATACCAGCAGCGCAGCCCCTGGAGACGGTACATTGGTGTCAATTGACCCCGGCGACGTAAAAACACCACTCCCGATCACAATGCTGATGACAATGGCAAACGCTTCGACAGTGCCGAGATTTCGCGTGAAGGTGCCCCGTTCCGGATCTTCGCCTGCGATGCCGCCTGGCTGCGTCTCCGACTCCGGCCGGTCACCGAGCAGCGGCTGTCGCTCCTGCAATGGGGGGTCTTGGTGCGCTGCAGTAGCCATTCTGTCCACTGGCAATTCGCTGGCGTGTGAGGATGCCAAGTTGAAAGGTCGTGGATGATGACTCGCAAGCGATTGGTGATTGTCAAAACTCCACTCGGGTCGCCCCGCTTCCGCGTCGCGCCGCGAGCACGCGATCCATTTCGCCCCTGTCGTCGGGGCGGCTCAGCCGGATGACGAATTGGGGATGCAGAGAGGCGGTATTATGCACCACTGGCAGCGGTCTGGCCCCGAGGTGTGCGTGGGGTTGGTTGCAGTGCGTCATGAGGAAAGCTGCAGTGTTCTCATTGCCAAAGAAGAACAGTAACCAATAGGTTTGCGTTAGACCTCCGAGCCGAAACAAGGGGGGAAGCCGATTGCCTGCCCGGGAACATCAAGACTCGCGACACATATGCTTGGCTGGTACACTGCACCGGTGGCTGGTGAAGACGGCCTGCAATTGTCCCAAGGCCGCCAGCCTGCTCAGATACGGGCCCCGGGAGTCCCAGCAGCAAATTAAGCAAAATAAAGGGGTCAGTCATCATTGATGATGGACAGCAAAAAGAACGCCCGAGGCGAGACTCGAACTCGCAACATTCAGATTACTTTGGGAGCCTGGAAAGACTGCCGTAAAAGTCTGACGCACTAGCCAATTGTGCTACCCGGGCCTGGGGCTGCTCGCTAACCGTTGTTGAAAACAGGGGTCGCAATTGCTAGTCACCAACGCTTCGTGACGCACGTTGGTTCGCTAACCAATGCTGAAAACAGGCGGGTCGCAATTGCTGGTCATCGATGTGCAAGCGGCGCAGTCATCAGCACTCAGCACCCCAGGCCGGAAAAGTCAATTCAGCGCAAGGCATCACCCCTGTGGAGCCGGTGTGAAAGAAAGTCTGGGAGGCTTCGAATTGCAGGTTTCGCTGCGAAACCTCTCCCGTTTGGCACTACAAGCCCAGCCAAAATTCCCGAGGTCAGTCCCAGGCAGCAAATATCGCCCCAGGCAGGCTGCGCTACTCCTATGGCAGAGGACTGCGTTTAGGTAGATTGCAGCCGGGCGCAAGGTGGATGGCATGCATTCCAGCTGGCAGCTTCCACCTCATTCGGTCCTGGTTCCAGCACGACGGGATGCTCTTCCACGTGCGACCCAGGCTGATGATAGCTTTGTTGATGAGTGCCAGTACATGCAGAGGAGTGCCCGAATTCCCCCAGCCGAGGACCCTTTGTCAAAGTCCGGGTGATCAGACAGCTAAACGAGGGACCTGGACGGCCAGCCTCTGAAGCCATCTGGGTAACCTCCGCAGCTCGTAATTTGCGGGCTGCTCGTGCAGGCGGGCAGACGGGCAGCGAGCGGAGAAAAAGGGGTTCAGTTCCACATTGCGTCGAGCCCACGCATGCATACCCGCATCCCCAAAGTCCGCTGCAGGAGGTTGCAATTTGCAAACAACAACTCGAGCCGGCCGTTGCACCAACATGCCCACACTGGAATGTCTCGACCAAAATTGAATTCCAAGACACCGGAAACCGATGAGGGGTGTTAGCGAGGGGTCCCTGGGAACGGTCGTTGCCGTGTCGGTGACGTCAGGGGAAACTAACCTGAACGACACGAAGGCAATCCTCCAGCCGCAATCCCATCGCGGAGCCGAGCCCACTGTGGGAATGTCACCTGGGAAAATTCAGGGTCCAATACACGTGTACGTATACTGCGTAGGGACGGACCCAGGCAACCCGAGGTGCAGCGGATAATGCGTGCGGCATAGGTATTCTGGCATTGTCGTTCTGTGGGCCGCGTGCATGCCCGGGACACACCTCGTTGCCGTGTGGGACCTCGTCATTGCACCCACATGTTGCTGTCTTCTTGGACAGTGGAAAGAAGCGTATTAAACGTCAAATCTTGGAGTAACGGACCCCTATCCAAAAACAATAAATCCATGGTAAAACGCCTTGGTAATGTACCCCTAGTCCTGCTGCCAGACAGCTGAAATGGCATGGCCTGGGGTGATGGTGAATATCCCATGCTGCTTTTCCAAGCCGTCCTTGAACCGAGTTACCAAACCGTGGTATAGAACTGTGTCGGCAATGCCACAAAATCAAATCGCGACCAACTCCTGATCATGTAATGCCTTCCATGCTAGTACAAGAAAAACCAAACAAGTGGTGGTCGTAATAATCCAAACAGTTCCCGTCTGTTCTCTAGGAAGAGCACCGTTCTCTAGCTAAATGGGGCCCATGGAAGGCCCCCACTGGGGCCTTTACATACGCCAGCTTGTCGGGGCGGCGAGCTCTCGTGGCCATTTTCGCGGGTATGGTCCTCACGTCCCGCGTCTGGCATATGGGCCGCCGTTGCGCCCGCCGACAAGTCCAGACAGACGTCTCCTGAACGCGTGCCGAGATCGTTAGCCACGGCCCGTCCGTGGCTCCACTCTCGCCCCAAAGCCCAGTCCCTGACTCTGTCACTTCTTGGATTTGCTGGTGGTGGCCGTGATCTTGCTGGTTGTCATGAGATCTCCGATATACTTTTGTAAAAACTTGTTGTTGTTATCGAGTTTGTCATGCTCCTCCTTGACTGCCTCGATTCTGTTGAATAGCACAACAAGAGAGTCTTGAAGTGCCTTCGCGTGTCTGGGTTACAGTCAGCAAGCAAGACAAACAGCAAGAGATACGGCGTTTCACACGCTTCTTACCTTTGTAACTCTTCCCTTGCGGCCTTGCCAAGGCTCTCGATGTCCTCGCTAGTCCTCCTCGGACTCATTGACCTTACGTCGTCGGGGCCGGCGTGCAGGTCGACGGGCCCTGCATCGATGGCGTCGCGGGGTATTATCATCGTCCCACTGCTTTTGCGGCTGGGCAAGCGCGGCCGTATTGGCGCCGGGGCGTGGATGGTGTGGTCGACCGACGACCCGGAGGACGAATCTGAACGGTAACCCATATTTGTCCCTGTTGACGGACTGTGGTCCTCCATGATCTATTATAACCGTTGACGGTGTAGAAGCAATCGTCGTTTGGGAAGTGTGGGCGTGTGGGGGGTAGGAGTGCTCGTTGCGATGTTCAGGGGAGCGTGGTGGGTATTATGGACACGACGATCCGTCTCCGTCTCCTCGGCGCAAAAGAGTTGTGTCTTTGCCACCATTCGTCACCGGGCGGGCACACGTAGGGTTTTCTCGAGCGGATCAGAGAGTTTGAGTGTTGGCGCTTTTAGGGGTGTTGTAAGAAGATGGGGCGAAGTGAGGTGAGGGCGCAAATCGAGGGCGGCTTAGGCGGATCCCAAAGTCTGGGGGCAAGTGCACGGCAGGTCGCAGGTCGCAGTGAAGCCAGCCGGGTGGCCGGGGAGGGTGTGCGGCGGTCGTCCAGACAGCAGAACACAGGCAGGACGTCAGAATGTCAGCTGCCAATAGGCAGAAGGCGGCAGCGAATTCTAGCTACGCGAACGACGTGAGGGCGCGAGACGGGCAGCTGCCCAGAAAGGAAGGGACGAGACGAAGGGTGTAATCGGTGCGGGAAATTCGAAAGCTCGCGATTGGCGCTTGGTAGGGGGTGGGGTTGTTTTGGCGGTGGACAGAGGCTGGTCAGGAGATGGGCGTGTTGGGATATTCCTGAGTCCTGTTTCCCTGCCGCGATCAGCACAAGCTGTGCCTTGCTGCGTCCGGCTGCGACTGGTTGTTAGGTGTGGTCACAGGAATGCAGGGCCGGGACTTGTTTGGGGAGCTGCTATTGCTGGAAGCGAATGTCGATCGGGACTCGGAAGAGGGTGCGGGCTGTCTGGGTAATAAGAGCAGGTAGAATGTAAAATGCCTACGCAGATTAAGGCTTGTGCCTGGTAACGACGGCAGCGCAATGCACGATGTACGACGCACGATGTGAGGTCTCAACTCTAACGGGAGGCTTGTTGGTCTTGCTTTCGCCGGCGCGCTGAGCCAGCCCAAGAAACCAAGGGCGCACAAGCGCTCCCGTGTCTGATTTCTCGGTCGGCGCCAACGCAGTGGCTGCCTGAGGCGCCCGGTGGTCCACCCCACCTCGGTCCAGATCAGGGTTAGCCTGGAAACCATCAAAGTGCTGATCGACATCAGTGACGACACAATAGCCCGTTTTCATTGGGGCGCGGCGTGGTGCCCCACAGGCCCCCTGGGCGAACAGGGGTCCACGGCATGTCTTCGATGATGAATTGGCTGCAGCGAGTGAGAATCCCATGCGCAACCAACGCCAATTCGCACCGTCCTCCAAAACGGCCCAAGATCGCACCTCTCCCCTCGGCGCCCTCGTCTGGCCTGCAGAGGCTGCAGGCTGCGCTCTACTAATGCAACTCTATTAATTCGATGTACTTGTATACTCTGGAGTGTACAGCATGAGAGCGTGAAGCTGTTCGGGTCTACGAAGCGAAAAGCGCCACCGGGTTCGGTATCCATCTTTGAGCACCCTCGCCTCGTCTCGCCTGAGCTGTCACCGTCTTCCTACGCTACCTAACCCAAATGTCCCGTCGCCTTACTCATCTAACCGATCATCAGAAAAACCACACGCAGTCCCGTACACCCGTGTGCAGACGGCGGTGACCCTGCGCCCACCCTTCACCCTGGTCTTGGTCGTTCCTGTTTTGGAATCCCAGCCTGCAACGTGTTCCTCAACCCCGCCCCCAGATGCGCTTTTGCAAAGTAGAAGTCCCAGAAACGCGCTCGTACCGACCCTTTGTCGCCCTCAGTCGAAGGTTTGGTCGGCTCGGCTGAGATGCGGTAACAGGTCGGCTCCAAACCATCACGCCATGGCATGGTGAGCCCCGATATGGAGCGGCGCCGTGGCTGCTCGCTGCTCCCATCCCGTTCGGCTATCGGCTTATTAGCCCAGTCAGACATTTGACACAGTGGTCCGCCAAGCTGGGTATTTGGGGTAATATTATGTCATGATCAGCGGTGAGACAATGCGCAGCTTGCTGCTGGGGCCGTCCAGTGCCAGCTTACACGGGGCGTCGGGGTGTATGCTGGGATTCTCGGTGTGATCTTCAGCATCTCTCGACTACCTGGTCTTTGTTACTCACATTGCGCCAGCGCCCCCACCACGCTGACCAGATGGCAGATAGGTGCTTGGACAGCATCCCCCCAGCTTGTGCTGCAGTTACTTCGACGCCTCCCCCGCCTGACACGGCCGGCCTTTTCCCGCTTGAGCCGTGCCACTGACGGGCGACTTCCGCGTTCGTACTCCGG
>Ga0247770_1002330_pt1 | contig 10699 bp, 9 predicted proteins | sample UWRJL136409B6_FD_179943 | JGI IMG/M metagenome (GOLD analysis project Ga0247770, IMG submission 179943) | Plant litter microbial communities from Arlington Agricultural Research Station in Wisconsin, United States - UWRJ-L136-409B-6 | ecosystem: Environmental > Terrestrial > Plant litter >... | reverse complement strand
GCCCCTTCTGTTTTTGTTTTTTAAAAGAAAAAAAAGGGGGGGATAATTATGTTTCCGACAGTTGTCGTGTGCTCCTCGGAGCAATATATTTTTTCCCTTTTTGGTGTCTTCTGAGGAAGTTTTATCATTCCGTTGCTACTCTGCCTGCACATGGTCTGTCTGCCCTGCTTTACATGCTGAAGAGGGATCGCAACTTTTGACCGTACTTACCCCAAGAGCTTTTGCCCAATGCTCTCCCACCCCCGTGCACGACTGGCATCCGGGCTGCAGCGGGAGTTGTGTTGGAAGCGGTCGATGTTGAGGTAACAGCTGTTGAAGAGGCTGCGAGCTCCCTCGCGATTCTTTCCTGCTCAGCAAAGACTGCAGGCGTGCCGGTGATTACCACACCCTTTATTCTGAAGTAAGGTGTACTGTCGTGGGTCCTCTGGTAAAAGTTATTCACGCCCGCACCGCAACATCGTCGAATGATGGGCCGCTCCAAGTAGCGATAGCAGTTTGCGCAACTCGGGTCTGGACACCACAGGGTCCCTTTTGTGTCCCAATCCTCCCATATTCGGTAAGAGTCCGGGTCCAGACCCTCAAACCATGAGAAGTCCAGCGTACGCCAAATAGAGAAATTCACACTACCGCAGGCAACTCTGCGCTGGTACCAAAATTGGAGACACCGACCCTGTCCCGCGAGCTGACATTGTTTCACCCCCACGCTCCATCCATTCGATGAGCCGAATGCACCATTCAACAAGGTCATTGTGGCATGGGCACTTTTACGGTCACCCGTTGCCCTCTTTGTATCTTGAATGCCCCTTGTCGGTGGGGGTATGAGGCGTTGGCTCGGGTCGACTCGACAGCATTTGTCGGTATCGCCAGAGCCCCAACATGGCATCAGCGACCACAGCGCGTTCGGCGGGTATTTGTCCCCAAAATCTAGGCAAGAACAGTGATTCGAGTCGAAGCACCTCATCTCAGGAAGCGTCCCAGGACCGGCCTGGGGGACGAGATACTCGGCCGCTCCCCGCCGCAGCTCACGCAGGTGCATGGCCATTTCATTGGCCGATAATCGGGTTTTGGTGGTTGGCGTTGGAATTTGAAGATGCCCTGTCCACTTCATGTGAACAACAATACACACACCCACCTTCATAAGCATCGCGGTAGGGCGCACTGCTGCTGCTGCCGTCTCGCTCTCCACATCCGCTCCGCAAGCATCAAAGCCGTGGTGGGCCGGTCGATGGCTAGGATCGCGACATTCCCTCAGCAGCACCTGAGGGGGGTTAGCTGGGTTATCTGTAGGCTGCGTGTTTATCTCCGCCATCAGCCAGCTCTTGGCCCATATTATCTCCTCCCAAGCGATAGCCTCGTGCTGGCAGAGTCGGATGTGTCCCTGGTATCCGATGCACGTCCGCTTCTCACCCGCGCCTTTCCTTCTTTCCGCCGCCGAAAAGAAGGCTATTGGGTGGTCGACCACACATGCAGAACAAAATAGATGCTCGTTCACCAAATCCCATGCTTTTCTTGGGTTCTCCGCCTGAGTCATCCGGCAAGAGAGGCAGATATTTTGCTTTTGCTCCAAGGAGAGGAGGTAGCGAAAGGCTTTGGTGTACGCCTGCGCTTCGAACTCAGGGCTACCTCTGAGCCAAGGGAATCGCGGGGAATTTGGCCCCAAACCAGAAAGATCGTGGTGCAAGTGGCGGAAGCATCGGTCCGAGAAGATTCGTAGGAAGACTCGGCTTACGCGGCGTAGACACTGGAGACTTGTCGGATCCAGTTGTTGCATGATGGCGATGAGAATCTCCTCGGGGAGGGTGAGGAGTTGGCGCGCCATGGTTGCTGGTGATGATGGGAGTGGTCACGGTTGTGTGAAGGGTCCAGTCGTGGACAAGAGAAAAGCTGGTGGGAGAGAAAAAGGTATTATCTAGATGTGGGTGCAATGCAAAACCTTCCCTCCTGCGGCCGTAGCCGTGGTCACGAGGCAAGCTTTAGGGTTCATTTTTACCACACCAAGTGGGTGCATGTGGCTGAACAAAAAATAGAGACACCAAATGAGCTCACCCCACCAAAAAGGGTTTCTTCTAAACCACGGTCTTAACATTTATAAGGAGGACCATAGGGCGGAGGGTAGACGCCTCGCGCGGGGGGGATTGTGGCTCCGGCAAAGTCCCGGTTGGACTTTGTTATTGGCCCGACTGCATTGCAAGTTTGAAGTAAAGGAAGTTCTATCGCCTGCTCCCGTGGATCTACACCTCCGCCAGCATTATAAACGTTAGCTCAACAAGGGGCCCACTGTTAGTGTTTCCATAAATTTCCACACCAAGCCGCAATCAGCAACACCCTTGACAAGCTAACGTTTATAATGCCGGCAGAGGTGTAGTCCGAGAACAGTGAGGGGCCTGTGGGATTTTCGACCCTGGCCCTTGATTGGTTCGTGACACTAGAGTAACTGAAAACAAGCCTTTGAGGCTCTACAGCGGCTGAGTATGAAGTCGAAGATCGCGCTCATCCGGTCACTGATTCTGCAGGGCTTTTATAACCTTGATCAAGGAGCCTATGATGTCGATAGTGGAGCTGATAGAACCTGCTAGGCCGAAGATTTCGAATCCCGACGCCATAGCCGACTTTACAAGCAAGTTATGTAGACAGCTAACCGTTTTCGATTTTGTACATGCAAGCAGTATCGCCTGCTTATTTGCACAGGACGGAAATGAATATCACAAGACACTTATGACTATCTTAATGTAAACTAGCGTGTCCTGATATAGACTAGCGCTATATTATGTGACCTGGAGGAGTCGCTCGCCTAGTTTATCTAGGGCTTTGCAATTCCCTCCATCCTTAACCTCGTTGTAGAACTATAAACAATCAACCCTATACCTAAGGTCCGATTAGTAATTGTGACATAACTAATCTTATTTAAAAAGAAGTATAGCTTTAAAAGAAAGATCTTTTATAAACAATTCTAATCTATTTAATAAGATATTTATATTAAGAACTAGATGGCAGCTATTTTAAAGGCTATAGCTAAGGTTCTAATTAGTAACTAGTATAATATAAATTAAATAGCTTTCTTTTAATATATATTTTTATTATTAAGCCTTACTACAGCTAACCAGCCTAATTTAAAGAAGGATAAAGCTTATATTTTACATTTTTTTATTATTAATAATATTAAAATTGTTAATTTCTATCTCCTGCTACCCTAAAGGCAACTTCTAGAAGCAGTTGCCCTCCATTACTGCGTACCCTGCAGTTACAGCTTGCATTGTAAAGCCGAACCTTCTAGAAGGCTTCAAGGGCTCATAAGGCCCTTGCTGAGCTTTGAAGGCTTTAGAATCTAGGGCTTCACTGCTTTGACTCACTGTGGGGCAAGCCCCACAGAGTGTTCCAGAACTGTATTAGTAATAAAAGGCTCTGGAATTCTTCTAGAGCCTTCCACAGCCTATAATAAGCCCTCTCCTCTCCTGTAATTAGTTTTAGTTAAGCAAGCAATTCCACTCTATTCCAGTCATCTTATAAGACACTGCCTTCTGGATCCTCTTGTTCTACAGCGTTAATATTCACTGCAACAACCCTTCTTATAGTAGCACTGCCACTGCAACTCAGGCCATTTCTTGCTTTCTATAGCGCTGGAAGCGCTGTAGTTGTCAGAAAGAAGGGGGTTCTGGCCAGAGGCCAGAACTGTCAGAAAGAAGAGTCTGAAAACCACCAGAACAATAGATTTGTAACCATTGCTACAGACGCGCAATTGTAGCCGCGCGGCTTTGCCACACGGCTTGCTACTATTCACAGTTATAAGGAAGGTTCTCTGGCTGAGCCAGAGAGCCGAACAAGCAATACAATCACGCAATTGCAACCCCTACAATTCCACAGAATCCAGAGTGCCGCGCTTCTGACAGTAGTACGGCTTGGACCAGTACTGCACTTCTTCCTCTGAGCCACAGCCCTGTACTACAAGCCTGTAGGTTCCTGAAGTTTAACAAAAATAAACTGCTTTAAGTTATAAGCTGTTAAGAAGGTTAAAGAGCTTTAAGTGTTAAAGAAGTTTAACTTTTAAGCTTATAAAGTAGTTTAATAAAGAAATTAGAAGGCTTAATTTACCTTAACATTAATAAAGTAATAATATTATTAAACTTCAAGAACTCACAGGGCTGTAGTACAGCGGCTATGGCTTAGAAGAAGAAGTGCGTACTAGTCCAAGCCGTACTATAGTGCTTATGGCACTGTAGGAAGCAAACAAAGGCCTGAATTACAAGGCAATGCCATTGTAAATAAAGGTATCACAGCGAATATTAACGCTGGACACAAGAGGATCCTGAAGGCAGTGCCTTGTACAATGACTGGAGTAGAATAAAGTTGCTTACCTAACTAGGATTAGATATAAGAGAAGAGAGAGCCTGTTATAGGCTGTGGGAGGCTCTAGAAGAATTCAAGAGCCTTCTGTAAAGTGGAACTAACTAATACAATAATGAAATAGTACTGTTCTGAACCATTCTACGTAGCTCTGTTGACGTAGTAGCCGACGTGGCCACTGTGATGTTCTAGTTGATTCTGTGGGGCAGTAGCTCCACTGGATTCAGGGAGTTCCACCTTCCTGAATTCCAGAAGGTTCGGAGTGCTCTAGGGGCCCCAAGGAGCCCTAGAGTGTGTTGGAATCCTCTAGAACTCTCTGGGGTTCTAGAAGATTCAGCTGGTAGTTTCAGGGTACGCAACCACACTTACAGGGTACTTAGTGGCTAGAAATTAAGAAAAGTAATAGACCGCAGTGCTATAGCCATTAACAGGTTTTTAAATTTTAAGGAGGAGGAAGAGGTTATAAAACTTCTTATTCTAAAAGAAGTTTTAACTGTTATTGTTAATAAATTTATTAAAATCCTTAACTCTACCCCTAATTCTTCCTTTAAGTCTTCCTTTAACTAATACTATAGTATAGTGAATTTTATAAAGCCTGTCATTAAGGACAAAGAAAAGACTTATTACATCCTATCCCTTATTATTTTGCTTAATATTGCTGATCAAAAGGCGAATTTGATGAATTTCAAGGATGTAAAGGCCTTACAACGAATTAAGCAAAAGTTAAAAGCTGCAGTAGTAGACTTATGTAAGCAGAAGACTCTGGATAACTGGTTAGCCCTGTAAATAGCCTTATTTCTATTGTGTTTGGTCATTTATAGTAGTCTTTATAGCCTGAAACTAGTTGCTGGAAAACCAAGAAAAGTGGGCCCTCTAGGGCCCCCTTTCGTGCAAGCTACCCTTAAAATGCAAGTGGTTTGCCGGTCTGGAATCCTTGCGGAAACAAGGGGGTTGATTGAATGTTGTCTGGAACCGGAGGTACGCTCGGACCCTGAACGGACCTGGCAATCTCGAACCCGGAACGGCCCGCTTGGCGATCTTACCCCCCCACATGAGTCAATTCACCCACCAACCCCGCACGACCCACGGGCCTGGGCCTTGATCTCGGAGCAAAGAGGGGCAGGAATTGCGTCACATCGCTGGGTGCCTGATTTAACGCCAGGCCATTTTCTGGCTGATGCCGTAATTGGATTTTTTGTTGTCAATTTTACTTGTCAGTCAATTTCCAGCTTCAAAGCATCGTCAGAAACTTTGGCTAAAATTTAGATGTATTTTGGCCGCTGCTTTTTAGCACATTTTCTCCCCACATAGGCTGCCCAATCAGATAACAACACCAGAATAGATGCTCCAGGTTTACAAGCTCCACTTTGGCATCGACCAACTTCATCCCCAAATGACCCCTACGTCTATCTCGATCAGGTATCGCAAAGGGCGAGTGACAGGTGTAAATTTTCAGGGAGAAGGATTCCCTCCGGCATGAAATTGGTGGGGCCAATCCAAAGATGCAACGCATTCGTCTCGGGGTTCTCGTTGAAGTTGCCCTTGATCCCTTACTGGCAGCCGCTCTGCAGTTCTGGCTTTCTGGCTTCTGCCTCGAGAGCGAGTTTCAGTCGCACAGCAAATTGCAGAGCCAGCCAGCACATTCCCCATTCCGCTCTTCTCAACTGCAAGAACCAACCACTTACCGCGCAGCGCGAGCGTTCCTCTCGAGCAGCGCGACGAATCTACCACCGTTCCACGACACCACACGACACAGACCTCCAGTTACCAGATAAATGCGCCGGTTTATTAAGGGAAGCAACCGCCTGGGGTTCATATGATGCTCATCTGCCACCATTCCAATGCTATCTATGTCCCTGTCGGAATATGCTCCATGTACTGATGCACTTCCTATGTCCCTGTCGAAATACCAAACGCAATGCTCATGTCCGTGCCCTCCCAAGCGCCAATCGCAATGCTTATGTCCCTACCCTCCCGAACGCCAATCGCAATGCTCATGCCCTCCTAAATGCCAACTCTGGTCTGGTTAGATTGATACCTGTGAGAGAAACGAGCAAAAGTACCAATTACGCCTTCTTAGACTGGAACCAGAAGATCAAGGTGATGGTGACCATGATCGCGAAAAGAACCACCGTGCCGCTCCAATTGATGCTGCAGCCATCACACACATTCGGTAGAAAGAAAGCGCCTGTGCAGCCAGTGCAGCCATCGCAGCTGCAGCTGTTGTCGCACTCGACGATTCGGCGGCCATTTCTATTGTGGTGAAACCGAATCACTGGGCCGTCCACCAGGGGCTGGTGACCAGCCTCGAGGTCCTCGAGAGGAATCTCGATGGGGACCATTTCTGCCATTGTTGAATACGGAGGCGGGGGAGGATTGTCTTTGGCCATTGTTAGCAGTGAGATTGTAAGTGTTGTGGATGGGGAGACTTACAAAACTGGGTTGTGGGGAAGAAGAAAAGGTGTTGTGATGGGGCGTGTGAGAAAAGGCCTGGGGCGTGAAAATAAGAAAGTTGGTGGAACAAGATAAGTTTTTCGCTGTGAGGGGGTGTGGGAGAAGAAAGAATGGGTGTGCAGACAGCGAAAAAAGGTACGATATGATCCTGTGAGGGGGGCGTGGGACAAGAAATAAAAGTGGGGCATGATCATGTGAGAGGGCTGTGGGAGAAGAAAGAAATGGGTGTGCAGCTAAAGAAAGTGGGGCATGATCATGTGAGGGGTGGGGAGAAGATTCGACTGCTCAGCCCCGCGGTACGAAAGGTACCCGCTGGATCTTCTCGTGATTGCTGATTAGATTCCTGGCTGATTCGTCAGATCTGATCGGCCGGCCTCACAGGGGCGTGGGTCGTGCATGGTGTGTTGCTTCCGGAACTCGAGACGACATCTTGTCGCACTGAGCAAAACGAACCCCGTTTTTGCAAGTATTTCAACGATCTGCACTGACAGAAAATGAAAAGGGACCTACTTATTCTTTCCGAACCGACGATATTGTCTCTCTCATTGGTATTGTTCTGCAAGACCTTCGAGATCAGGCCTGGTGACTGCCAGCATCACCAGAATCACACCTCTCAGCCAGGCGATCGATTGACAGCATAGCGGCAATCAGGGTTTCCAGTCACCCGCCCTCTCTCTCTCCGACTGCGACCAGCGCCCAAATCCCGTTTTCGGGAATTCCAACAAATTACGCACTCATTTAACTCAAGATCGCGGGGCTTAGTCGGTCCCGCCGCCGACCGCCACCATTCGCTGTACGGCTCGACGATCCAGGAAGGGCTACACGCTGGATCGACCATGTGGTCGGCCAGGCGGTTGGGAGCATGCTTCTGCCAAGAGAGCCGGCTCGTGGCTCGAGAGAGTTTTGATGGCGAGAGCAATGAGGCTCAGCTCGAGCACGACCCATGCATGCCGGGGAGCCACGCGGGATACTCATCACCTGCACCACGGCCATGGCCACGACTGCTGGATAGGCGAGTAGGCGTAGGAGCCGTCTGCTGGGGCCAGCCTTAGCGGCTGCCTTGGGGGTCTCACTCTGAGGAGTGGGAGGCGTGGTGGTGAGATAGGATGCACATTAATCTTTGTGAGCAACATAGCTCTCGTAATTAATCACCTTGCATTACGGTGGATGCACATCGGTGGGCTGTTTATTATGCGTGCGAGCGGGAGGACGGCATTAATATCTACAGCTCACGCGACATTGGCGAAACGTTGACAGTGGTGGGTATCTACAAGCTGTTGGCATGCCTTAAGGCAATTGGGCGGTAGGTTGAAGAGGAGTTCAAGGACTGGTTCCAGCAGAACATATGCGATGTCTAGAGGGGGCGAGGGGGTCGAACGCATGGTTAGTCGCAAGCTATTCTTAGTAATCAAGACGTCTCTTTACATGTAAACTGAGCCATCAACGCGGCAGCTCTGCTGATTGACGAGGGGGATCGGAAGCCTTCTCGTTGCGTGCGCCGTTGCGCTCTGTCAATTGCATCGAGACTGGAGATCAGAGTCTGGTCATCGGGAGACTCGCCTGGCCGCCGGGACGCCAAGGACAACCCGACATAAGGCTGGATTAGCTACAAAGCGGTGAGTCAGGACTTGGCTTATTACCCATGGGTATTTAGCCAAGCCTCCTAATCAAGGGCACGTTGGTATATGCCTTGTGGGTCTGGGTCTTCCGAGATGACAACTGTAATGACTCGCAGGCCGTCACCCTGGGGCGGTACGGCCTAAACGACACCATGCTTGATGGCTTCGGGCGCGGATTACGCCAAGTGCTGTTGGCCGAGCTTCGTGGAACTCTTCGGGACCAAAACTTAGCATAAGAGACGAGAACCGGGCCTCAAAAGACTTTACTTCGTTCGGCGGCGGGCTTAGGAAAATTTTGACGATAGGGGGCCGCACGCAAGGATAAAGTAGTAGGCGGAGCCTTAGTAGCCGAGGCAGCCGTCAGCGTCAAGGGTAACAAGTGGTGGCGCCGAAGAGGTACAACTGGTAAATAATATGTCATACCCTTCTCGCTGTCTGCCACAGTGAGGTGGCAGCCCAGGCGCCCAAGGAACCCTTCACGTGGGTGCTTGCCTGGCGCGCTGTGCCCACCGCCGGAGAACATCCCTCTTTGGGTCGCTTTAGACGCGTTCTCCGGCTTGGTGTCGCGAGGCCTGCTTGGCAAAACCATCGATCTCTCACCCAAAACTTAGCTAGCGGAAGGGACGAGACAATGTGAGGCGGCCGGTCGAGGCGGGACTGCTGGCACGGATTGCGGAAACTGCCGCTTTCGCTTTAAGCCGATGTGCGGCTCAACTTGGGGCTTTATGGACTCACCCCTGTGGACTGAATCGCGGGCCAATTTTCGCAACAAAACATTCCACCCGTGAGGCCATGCGGATTACGGTACCCGCTTCTGTATGATTCCGCACCAGCCCTCAACCAATGTCCAGGGACGTCGCTGAGCGAACGGCGTAGGGTGAACCGCAAGCCTCCATGTTCGACGCGCAGGAGGGTCGTTGTCTTCAGGTAGGTCGATAACGTCGTTGGGTTCCTAGCGCTCGGGGCGGGCCGCTATCTTTGGTGAGACGCCTCAGGGGTCTCTTTGTTGCGTCGACTGTCCGCATCAGTCGAGGATCGCCGAGCTTGTCGAATTGCATGTGCGTCAATGGCTAGGCGGGGAGCGTTGAGAGCACGTCACTTGTAGAAACACTGCCGCTGGCTCTTTGGCTCGTGCTGTACGAGTTGGGGCCGGCTCGTTGTCAGCACCGGCGGGAGTAAGGTAAGGCTGCCGAGGGAATGTCAAGAGTGGAGAGGAATGAGAGGAGTGGCGTTGAGCAGTTGAGAGCGAAGTCGAGAAAATTGGTGTCCACGGCGGGCACAAGGCGCCCAGTTCACAAGGGCGCCGTGGACGGTGACGAACGGCTCATGTCCTGTCCCGGGATCGTTCTCGGCGCGCCCATGTTCTCTAGACGGGGACGCAGCAGGGTAGCGGCCGATTCGAGTCGAAGGTGGCAGGGACCTAGGCTCGGGGGCCACTATCGGGCGGCGAGGATAGTAGGGCGTAGCAGATACCAGATCGGAAGGTTCTAGCAAGTGCAGATCGGCATACAGAGGAACAGCGGTCAGAAGGATGGCTAGTCGCGCTGGAGTTTGTATCTGTTAAGCGAGAAGACCCGAAAGCTCTCGGCGCGCCGTTCTGCAGGAGGCCACCAGTGCCTTTCCTACCCCCCCTACTTATTCCCAATCCGAGAGATGCGTAAACCTTGAATCGGGTGGTCAGTCATTGTAGTGAAGAGAAGACTGTGAGGAAGGGGGGGTTGTACTCCAACCATCAATGACAAGCATCTCGTTATAGCTGCTGAGGAACGGTGAGATACCACTTCTTGCCCACCGGTGAGATGAGAGTAATGGATCGGATGGCTCGGCAATCTCGCTCGACAATTGCAGACTGCTAGTCGCTTTGGAACAAGAACATCTTTTCTGCAATGTGAGTCGGCTGGGACGCCCGCCGGCGTTCAGCCGGACCGACGAGTAGGTCAAAGTCGCGGGCCGTGTACCACCATGCTGGCCCCGCTCTTCGGTTGTCAGCATCATCGCGAGAGCCTCGAAGGCCGTAGGACGCAGGCTCGGGAGGGCGCATGTCAAGTGTCGAGATGGCCGAGCTTCGTGGCGGGACCACAGCTTAGCACAAGGGACCTCGGGAAGGTTCGGTAAAGGGGTCTCGGCAGCTGTTGAACAAGAGGGAGATTGGCCAGAGGTCTGGCAGGACGGTAAGACATGGCAAAACCTGTTCATCGGAGCTTCGAAGTTGACAGGATCAGGGTTCCCCCCCCCCCCCCCCCCCCCCCCCCCACCCCCCACCCCCCCTGACGCGACAGGCCGAG
>Ga0247770_1002328_pt1 | contig 10714 bp, 3 predicted proteins | sample UWRJL136409B6_FD_179943 | JGI IMG/M metagenome (GOLD analysis project Ga0247770, IMG submission 179943) | Plant litter microbial communities from Arlington Agricultural Research Station in Wisconsin, United States - UWRJ-L136-409B-6 | ecosystem: Environmental > Terrestrial > Plant litter >... | reverse complement strand
CTCTAACCCCCCCCCCCCCCCCCCCCGCGTAAGTTAGAAACGGCCGAGTTAGCTAATAGTAGTAGTAGTTAATTGCAATTGCAATTTTATTGATTGCGGAATCGGTTCATTTAGGCCTATTTGCGCTGTGTTCAATTAAAAATCAATTGAGGGTGCAATCGCAGATGTGATGTTGGATGCGACTGAGACTGAGGATTTGAGATGCGGGGGTTAGGGTTTGTGTGGTGGAAAATAGGGGTTACTATACACGGAGGCCAAGGGCTACTGTACACCTAGAAGCTCTCTTTGCAATTCTCCTTTTTTTTCGTGTTTAGCTCGCTGCCATGGGAGATGATGTTTGAAACCCAGCCTTCAAGTTCCCTTTCTGGCCGCGGCCACCCGACCGGCTCGGATCATCAGCTCAGGCAAGCTCGGAAGTCCGCTTATATTTCTGGTGAGATGGGGGTTGCATCTTACAGAGTGTGTCAGACGGATTGGTAAGGCATGGCGCGGTTGTTCACGAGAACAGGCGCAAGAACCTGTCGAGCTTTCGTGATTGGAGTACACGCTGCTGAATCCATCATGAGATGGCTCTTGAGATGGTTGAGCGGAGTGGGGGTCAATCCGACAAGGGGAGTGGAAGAGCCGAAACGGGACACGATTTCCAGAGCCATCTCCTGAATCAATGCGAAATGACCCCAAAGAGGTTGTGTAACCTTGAATCTCATTGGTCCCAGAAACGCAACAAGTTTGGTCGGTGGGTTGCTGAGAGAAAAGGTCATCATCACCTGCGCTAACGGTGTGGTTTCACCGAGGCAGCCCTATCGATATTGTGGTTACGTACTTCTCACGCGGCGTATCAGGTCCGCGCCACTACATTGTAGAGGTTCTAGACGCACATGAACTGCTGCGCGCTCTGTTTGTCTGTCTGGACATAGTAAGCGCACCTGCATGGTGTACGCTCAACGCCGCAATTGCTGGCATTGACAAACCAAGGCTTCCCATACTTGGTACTGGTCCTCACTTTTGCGGCAACTCATGCATCTACTACAGTGTCAGGACGGATACGAACAAGTGGCAAATAGCCCCTCCTCATCAAACACCCCAGGGAGTTGAAAGTGACAAGGAAACAAGGTTGATTGGTTGTTTCGGACTACCCTATTGGATTAAATCGAGCCACCTCTTCTCTTGGCAACCTCGGGCCGCTCATCATACGTGCCCAAAAGAATAGGGGGTGTGGAATCAAGTCAGTGATGATGACAATGGGTGCTGTGATGGCATGAGCGAGGTTTCTCCGACGCAAACCGGTCCCTTCTCCAGGACCCATGAGTTCAAAATATTGTCTATAAAAGGGGCCTCGAAACTCCTTGCAATCCCAGATTTCCTCCAAGCCATCATCACTCTCAGCTCTTGTCTCCAAAACCCAACCGTTTTCCAGGAACTCCACACAATCCAGCATACCACCAACCGCAAAAATGAAGTTTGCCGCCGCCATCCTCCTCCTCCCCGCCCTGGCCCTTGCCCAGGACCGCGCCAAGTTTACTGGCGGGTTCCGCACCTCGGGCAACGGCTGCCCCCGGGACTCGGTCTCGGTCGTCCTCGGCGGTGAGGGTGAGGCCGCCAACGAGGTCGCCGAGGTTAGCCTGCGCAACTACCGCGTGCAGCTCGGCGGCGTTCAGAACCTGCAGTGCCAAGTCTTTCTCGACATCCGCTTCCCGACCGGCTGCCGGCGGGTCAGCTTCAGCAACACCCTGACCGGCCCCTTCCAGCTGGACTCGGGCGCCACGGGGACGTACCAGCGCGCCTTCATCCTGCCCTCGGCGCAGAACATCATCCCCACGAACGGCAACCGGCCGGCGGACCTGCGGTTCGTCAGCAGCCCCGGCGTCCCGGACTACATCCAGAACGACCAGTTCAGCGCCAGCCTGACCATCGGGACCGGAGCCCCGAACGTGGTTCCCTACTCGCTCGAGGGGAGCTTGTCCCTGCAGCGCGGGCCGAACAACACCGCGAACGGATCGCTGGCGAATAACGTCTGGGCTGTTAGCATTGCTAGCCAGACAACTTGTTGTAAGTCTCTAACCCAATTTCCTCGGGACTGTTGAGTACTGGGTAGGTGGGACGTCTTGACTGACGATGCAAATGGACAGAAATACCACCCTCCGAGATCGTCGCGGTAGACTGCTAGAACCAAGACCGTAGACGCGGGCAACCGCGAGTAAGACTGGGGAAAGGAAGGGGATCCCCGATTTCGTTTTGTTTCTTTTTCTTTTTCATTCTCTCTTTTTCATTCTCCGACCCGTAGGCCTACGGACATCCATTAGCTTCGGGAATTCAGCTCTAGGGTGTTTCACTCTTCCCACGCGCACCTCTGCTGTTTCCTGTTTTCTGTCGTTACTGCAACTATAGATAGAAAAGATATAAAACTCCTTGCAAGGACACATCTGGTAAACTAGTGACTTGTTTAGATCACAGGTCAATTCGATCACCATCGATAGTTACTACCGGCAATTGGCCTACCTCGTTCGTACTGATGACATAAATGTCATATAACATGAAGGCGGTTATAGGGTCTACGACCGTCGAATTCACCCCGGTTCTGTTTATATCCGAGGCTGTGTGGACTGTGGGGTCGAAGGAAGGGGAAAGCATGGTGTTTAACCCTGTCAGCGACATGAATCTTCAGCTGATACTACCTTGTGTTTCGCAGGCCTCGTTTAGAGAGGTTAAAGAGTCCGCTATTAAGTAATATTAGGAGAATTCTACAGCTTTAGAGATGTATCAGCCTGTTCAGGCTACCCTAAAAAGCCCGGATAGCGTTGTGGAGATCTAAGGTCTGTTTTGCTATACAGACCATAGTGCTGTGGTATTACGACCTGCACCCGACACAGGCCTCGAGAGGACTGGCACGGGTTAAGACAGAACGTATGGCAGGACGCCAACAGGTAAGGGGCGTTCCGAAGACGGCTTATTAAGCTAGCACTCCTAGACGGGGGTTCAATGTCACTGTAGGTCGCTGTCACTATAATGCACAGATATGAGTCTAAACAGTAGGACATAAATGAATAATTAAATATTAGCGTGAGGAACCAGAGTCCCTTACGGTGGTTATAGGCACAACTATAACTATCTATACTAGCTAACTAAAAGATACTTCGTACCTTACTTATAACGTTATAAGTGCTCGTTATGCAAGCACCTTACATTACGTAAGTGTTCTGCTTATAAGGTTTCTCCTGCTCGTAATGTAAGCACTTAGCATGCTGTAAGCAGCACCTTATTAGTTGTAGGGGCTTCGGGTCTTTATATCCCTGGCCCAGTACGCCCGGACGGTATACACCGTCTTCCTACACTATTCCTTCTACGGGGGATTTGTTAGGCCGCCCCGGCCTAAGTGACGGCCTGCAGGGTCGTTATATAATTCCCCCTCTTTAATGTTCTTTTTTTACAAAGAACTTAAGAGGTAAGTTCTTTTTTTTTTTTTCACTACTTCACTATGTAACAAGTATCCAGCTCCCGGGTCTTAAAACGGGAATAGGGCAAAAACACTAACCACCGTCTAAACCTTACAGCTTACATACACGCGTTTAGTGGCGAAATGTCCCCTTATTCTTTTTATAAATCTGCTATCCCCCCGCTTATTTGCCGGGTTTTAAACCAGTCTGACAGTTATAACCACTACCTAAAGAGATACCGTCCTTCCCAGTGCGACGCTTTTAATGTAGGTGAGGTGAAGCTAAAAGCCCTTTTAGTTAAGAAGCGAGACTTTAATTCGTAAGTTAAATCCGCCGCTTAGCAGTTACATAAGGCCACCGTTAAGCTTTAAGAGGTATTAACACGTTTAGTACGTCTTTATAAGTAATAGTCTTGACTTAAAGATTGTGCCGTAAAGGTGTTTAGTTATAAAGTGGAACTGCTAAAGTTCTAGGAAGGTAAAGAGGCTAAACTGGATACCCCTTTTAAAGACGTGGAGTCTTTTAACTGGGGGAACTTTCTAGCTGGGTCTCCACCGCGTGCGGTTGCCTTATAACCTAGTTCGTCACTTTTTTCCTTTAATAAGCGAAACAGCTCTTTAGCGTAATGGTAACGCACTTACTTCCTTTTAGTAAGGGGTTGTGAGTTCAAGTCCCATAAGAGTCTTCTGTCGCTCTAGATCCTTACCCTTTAGGGCTAGGGGGTTTAGGGTAACTTTTTTTATTTGTTTTTTATTTTATTTTTATTAACTTCCTTTCTTAACAGCTTACGTGGAGCTTACCGGAAGTCTTTAAAGGCCCAGCCTCCTTATCAAGTCTAAGGTCCTTACAACCCTAGTTAAGGGTTCTAATAAATGTCCTTCCGTACCTACTAAGGAGTTTCCTACTACTTCTTAGGCTTTAAGTCCTATAGTGGTCTTACTCTTTAATATAGTAGTTTAGATATCAGATCTTATCTTATTTCTGGTTCTTATTGTTAGCTTTAATTAGTCTAGATTCTTTTAGTGGAACTCTATAATCAGGTCTAGGCATTTAAGATTTTTAACTAGCTCTTATAAGTTACTTTTAAGGCTGTAATCCAGCTACTTAATAAAATACTTAAACGTGTTCTTTCCCTTTTATAAATTTATAACTTCCTTAATATCGTACTTATCCTTATTAGCGTTGACTTTAACCTTCTTTTCTAAAGGGACTCCTTTTAGGGCAGGTTTTAAAAGTGAGATGTGAAAAACCTTAATCTATACCTTTATATTAGTAGGTAGGTTTAGTTTATAATTGGAGGTGGTGACCTTTTTCTTAACTTAAAACGGTCTGTACCTTTTAAAGTTAAGCTTCTTACTAGGCCGTTTTAAACGTAAATTTTATAAAAAAAGGTAAATGTAATCCCCCTTTTAAAAAGTCAGTTCCTTAACTTATTTACTATTATAGTGAAGTCCTTTCTTAAGCACTAATTGCTTAATTTAGTGTTTATTAGCAAACTTCTTTATTTATTTACGTGTGAACTTAAGTTCGGCTTACAGGTAGTTATATAACTCTTACATCTGGTTTACGTGGACTGTAGCTTAAGGGGTGCTAGTAGGTAGCCCTTAACAGAGCTTAAGCTCCTTATTATAGTTAGTGAAAAACGGTAATATACTTATTAACTTAACTGGCGTTATATTATAGGTTATTTATACTGTTAGTAACAGCTTAAGCTAATTATCTTATTTAAAGTTAACGTAAGCTTAAAGATATGTTATAAGTATTTGGTTAACTTACTCCGTTTAGCTATCTGTCTGTGGGTGGAAGGCTGTTAAAAGCTTACTTTTCACACCTATTCTCTACATTAACCTTTATTAAAACTTTAACATAATTAGCTTATCTTAATTTATAATAATATTATCTAGTTAAAGGTGTTATAAAATTACCTCTTTTTTAAAGATATATACGAGTTATTCTGTAGTTATATCCTTTAAGGTTAGTAAAAAGTAGGCTTATTTTATTAATCTGTTAACTATTATAAGGATCTGGTTATAAGTAACTCCTGTAATAGGGTCTTTAGACTTTAAGATCTTAGTGATAAAATTAAGCGAGATTAAGCTTTATAGTGCCTGTAATACGGGGAGTGGTTTAAAAAGTCTGTAGGGCTTATAGTGCCAGTTTTGCTTTTAATAGCAGATATTATAATTATTAACCACTTCCTTAACTAACTTCTTTATTCCTAAGAAGGTGTACGCTTATTAAACTTATGTAAGGGTTTTAACTTAGCTTATATACTCTTTAAGTTAAGATTTATAAACCTATTAGATGTATTCTTTCCGTTTACTTAAATTATAAATGTACAGTTTCTCTTAATACCAGAGCTTTACTTTTAGTTTAGGCGTACCGTTTACACCTTCTAATAGCTGTTCCAGCTAATAACCTGTTTTATTATAGTTTAGATATATTAGGTATTCCTTACTATAATCTTATAAATACCTTAAGAAGTCTCCTAAGGGGCATTTATATTTACAGGTGCCTTCTGTTAACCTTTTTATTTAAAAGTCCTATTATTACTAATAGATATTATACTTTATTTATAAATTTATATGAATATTAACGGTTTATTTTAGTGTTTAGTTATCTGACATTTATAATGTAGGATTAAATTAACGTCTTTATAATCCTGTCTTTAATTAAAGGTATTAACTTATTTATTATCTTTTCCTTTAACGTAATGGATCTGAAAGTGGAACGGGGTTATTAACTTTACCCATTATACTTACTGTGGACTAAGTTCCTTTATTAGGAAGTACTGGAGATTATTATAGTTTGAAAAGACCTAAACTGGTTCCTTTATATTGCTTAAATACAGTACTTACTTTATAAAGCACTAAATGATTACTATTAGTTCCTTATTATAAATTAGGTATTATAAGGCTGGACTATAGATCCCTTTTAATAAAAAGGTAACTGGGTGGCGTTTTTTATCGTCTTAGACTTAATTAAGTTCTTTATTAACTGTAAACTTTAAGGAATTTGTTTCGATTTAGAATAGTTTTAAGAAGTTAGGGAGAGTTAGGATTAGTATTATAATAAAGGTGTGTTTAAGGTCTTTAAACGCCTTTTATTACCTATTAATTTACTTAAATGGTTTACCTATCCCTGTAAGCTTATATAATGGTTTTATAATCTTTATAAAGTTTCTAATAAAACACTAATAAAAGTTTATAAAGCTGATAAAGGCTTATAACTTTATTTAGTTCTTTAAAGTAAACTAGTCCTTAACTACCTCTGTCTTCTCCTTTTACATTTCGAGCTTTTTAAAGGTTACTCTAAACCTTAAATAGTTTAATTCCTAAACGTGGAAATAGCTCTTCTTTAAGTTTACTGTTAATTTCACCTTTTTAAAAGCTGTTAAAACCTGTTATATATGTTTTTAATGTTCTTTTAAAGTTTCGGAATAGATTAAAACGTCATTTAAATATATAAAGATAAACTTATTAAAGAAGGGGTGGAGAACACTGTTAACAAGGCCTTAAAAGGTTATGGGGGTGTTTATTAATCTTATTAGAATAATACAGTATTAGTAATGCCTGTTATAAGTCTGAAAAGCCGTTTTGTGTTTATCCTCCTCCTTCACTCTAACGTAATTAAATCCTATAGGGAAATTAAGGCTAGAGAACTAATTTACTTTAGTAATCTGTTTTTGTATTTCTGTAATAAGTGGTAATAAGTAACAATTCTTAATTATATCCTTATTTAACGTTTAGTAATTAATAATTATATATAGTTTACTATCTCCCTTCCTTAAGATAAACAGTATTAGGTACCTTACTAGGGACTGGGACTTTATAATAAACCTGTTCTTTAGGTTCTTATTAATATACTCCCTTAAGGCTTTAGCCTATTAGGGGTTTAGGTAGTAAGGCTGGAAGTTACAGAGCTTTACTCCCGGCTTTAACTTAATTTTATAGTCTTATAGTCTGTAGTTTAGTAGTTACAGTATCTTTTTCTAAAATAAGGTAAATTTCTTATATTCTATAAGTACCTTAAATAAGTTAACTTCCTTACTTATCTGTAAGTTAGCTTCTTACTTCTTTCTACCTTTTAAGTTGTCACTTAAGTAATGTAGTAAACTCTTTAGTCTTTTAACTATCTTTATAAACTTAACTTAAACTGTGTTTAATTTTAAGGGTTTAACGTTCTTTTAAATGTTTTGTGTATCTTTAAAGTGGTTTAATACCTTCTTAGCCTTTTTTAAACGTTAGTTACTATTAGGGGATTTACTAAAGGTAAGGTAGCTACTCCTTTAATTAATTATAGGGTTATACTTTTCTAGTTAAGGTAGACTTAGGATTATATTATACCTTATAATTAGTGTAACGTTAAAGTTTATTTATTATTTATCCTTATCTACTTTAATTAGGAGTGGTAAGTAATAAGTAACTTTACTGTTATTATATTAATATAGGCCTCCTTCTTTATTCTAAATGGGAATAGCCTCTTTATACTTTTAATTAGGGAGTTTCCTTTAGTTAATTAGTAAAAGGTGTATTAAGTTAGAAGTACTCCTGTTATTAATTACTACTTATACCTTAAATAGCCTCCCCTTTCTATCTGTTAAGTTAATATTAACAGAATAATACTTATACTTCTTTAATATCTAAGTTATAGTAATTATTTATCCTTAAGGTCTTATCTAGCCTAACCTCTAAGTGCCTCTTCTTTTTCTTAGGGTTTTTACTAACTAGTAAATTACTAGTTTTCAGCTTTTCTAAAAGGCCTGTAACCTTTTCCTAATTTTTTTTAGAAAAACAGGTAACTTTAGTAAACTTAATAATAACCTTTCTTAGGTTTTCACACCTTAACGTTTAATTAACTTTAAAAGGTTTAATGTTTTAGAAATCTTTAATAAGTTAATAATACGTTTTATAAAACTAGATTACAGTAATGTCTTTTTACTCTTAAATCTGTTAATAATCTTCTTACTTTTACTATTCTCTAGCCTTTCCTTTAAGGTGTAATAAGCACGTTACAACTGGGCAGTTATTAAATACCCCTCTTTACTAGTATATAACGGGAGCCTAGTTAACCACAGTAACCCTCTGTTTATTACTAAACTCTCTTATTAGGGAGTAGGAGACTTAGTAATAAGTTAACTCTAACTCTACCCTTATAACAGTGTAATCTTATCTTTATACGTTAGGGAAGTAGTTATAAAAAGCTTTAAGTTTATAATATTAGTTAAAAGCGTAATTGTTATACATGTAATTAACCCACAGTATATCCTTATAACTAGGGTGGTTAATGTTAACTGTAGGTGTTATAATTATAAAGTACGGAACAGGAGGAGTAATACCTTATTTCTTCTCTTCTTCCACTTACCTTTAAGTTTATTATTTCTCTTAAACCTCTTTTTAAAACTCAGGTAATAACAGCTTAACTTATTCTTTTATAAAGTGGCCCTCCTTAATAAGTTAATGTTTAAGTTAATTAGTAAAGCGAACTTTATTATAGAGTTATAATTTAATTTCTACTACTTTATCTTTAAACGTCATAATAAGGCCTTTAACTTACAGGTCCTCCACTTCGTCTACTAACTTTTAATACTTTTCCTTTAGCTTTTAAACCTTTCACTAATATGCTTATTTAATACCTTTTTAGGGGACCTTTAAGGTACCGGTTTAAAGTATATTAACTTTAATACTAAGTAGCTATTTAAGCTGTCCTTCTTTTAGGGAGGTAAGGGTGCTGATCTACTTAGCGTGTTTAAAGCGTTTAAGAGTCTTAAGAGGTACAGTTAAGAAAAACTTCTGTTTTTCTAACTTAATTCTTTCTACTTACTCTCTTTCACCTTTTAAGGCTTACTTTACCACTTAAGTGGCTTAAAGGGCTAATTCTTTAACTTCCTTAACTATTTTAATAAGGTTTAAGTTAAGGTCCTTTTTAGACGTCTTTAATTCCTAAGCTTATAAGGTAAGGTTTTTAAAACCTGTAACAACTAACTGGAACATCTTTTCTTAAAGTCAGTCTTTTATAACCTACACCTTTAACGGTTTTAAGTTTCTACCTTAAAGTCGGTCTGTTACAACCTGCACCTTTATAACTAACTCTTCCAGGACACCCTTAAAGATTAGGTACATTATATCTTAAGGTTCCTCTTTTTCTTCCTTATCTCTTAAGTTACACTTATTTATCTAAGTGTAATCTTCTTTATTACTTGCTATCTTAATATAAATGTCTTTAAAGTTAAACTTAATATATTTTCCTCTGTCTGGGATTAGTTTCTAATTAACTTACTTTAATAACAGGTACTATTATATTATATAGCCTTTTTTATTACAGTTAAAGTATTAAACCTGTAATAAGTCTTTAAGCTGCTTTTAATACTGTTATTATTAAGGTTTATTACAGTTAAGTTAGTTTTAACGGTTTACTATACTAATATCTATTAGCTTAGGGTAGTGACTTATTACAGTTAACTAGTTCCCTTTCTTAGGTTTATTTAGCTAGTAAAGAGCTTATTCCTTTTAAAAGTTCCTTTAATAATAGTGATTATAATACTGATTATTAACCTTAATAGTTATCTCGATTAACTCTTAAAGACAGTCTAGTTAATCTTCTTAATAAAGGTCCTTAGTGACGTGCTCCTTTAGATTACTTTAAAACAGTATTATTAAGGCCTTTTAGCTAAGCTTAATCTTTACTACTTTTAATTTAAAGCGTGTGGAGAACTTAAGGATTAAGAATGTCTGCCTTAAAGTTATAAGGCGTTGCTTAGCCTGTCTTAAGGCGTCCAGTTCTTTAAACTTAATCTGGAGTTAGTTAACGAAAACGTTAAAGTTATTAAAAAGGGCTTAAGTCTTAAGGGCTTCCTTTTACACTCTATTTATAAAAAGGTTATTAATTATTTTCATATAAGGTTTATATTAGTAAGCAGCTACTTTATTTAGTAAAGCTCTTATAAACCTAACCTTTCCTTCTTTTTTAAAGAACTGCTTATTATAATAAGTGATATAGCTTTAAAGCTAGGTTATCCAGGACTCTAGCTACGTAAGGTCTCTTTTAAAGTGTAACAGTAGGGGGAGTTTCACTTGTTTCTTTTATAAGTCCTTAAAGTTATTATTCTCTAACTTAACAGCGTTAAGTTAAGCTTAAAGTTTCTTAATAAGACTAATCCTGTCCGGAGGACAATTTGTTGTAAGGGTGGTCCAAAAAAAAAAATTACTATGGGAAATTCAGTCAAAAATGATAAGGAAATTCAACTCGACCTAGGACTGGTCGGTTCATTATCAAAAGTG
>Ga0247770_1002326_pt1 | contig 10721 bp, 9 predicted proteins | sample UWRJL136409B6_FD_179943 | JGI IMG/M metagenome (GOLD analysis project Ga0247770, IMG submission 179943) | Plant litter microbial communities from Arlington Agricultural Research Station in Wisconsin, United States - UWRJ-L136-409B-6 | ecosystem: Environmental > Terrestrial > Plant litter >... | reverse complement strand
GTAATATAATAAGTTGTATTACTTACGTTTATTATATGACTTATTACGTAGAATCCAGAACTGGAATCTGTTTTACTATACTGCTTAAAATGAGAAAGATATTAGTGTTTAAAGTTGGATAATAATAATTATTATAATAATAACCTGTTAACAAGTAGTATAATAAGAAGTAATAATTACAATTCCTATACAGTTTATTATGTTGAACACAGAACTGGAACTCCTTTTACTATACGGCTTATAATAACAAAGATATTACTGTTTAAACCTAAATAATAATAATAACATTAAGATAAACTTAAATATCTCTCTGGTTTTAATAGCTATTCCAAATCAGGCTTTAGATTCAGAATTACAGTTAAAATCTACATATGATACTACCTTATTCTATATTATAAACTAAAATAATACTTGTGAAAGTCATGGTTTTTTCACTTTAAACCTGAATATCTCCTTTTACTGAACCCTAACCCTGAAAATAGAGTGAAAATCGGATTCTACATCACGTGATGCATATTAAAACGTATCATTTGATTATGTAAGCTAACAATTAAAAATTATTAAATTATTACTCTAATTCACCTAGTTAGGTTAAAAAAAACCTTTAGTTTTTCACAGATAGAAATAGAAATAGTATAGTGGTAAATAGCGTAATATTAATTAAAGAGGTTCCCAGTTCGAATTGCATTTGTGAAAGTGAAAAAAAACTGTAAATTGTAAATTGTAAAATAAAGCCTGTAAACCCTGTAGAATAAAGCCTGTAAACTTTGTAAAAGAAAGCCTGTAAACTGTATAAAATAAAGTCTTTAAATCTTAAAAAATAAAGCTTTAAAAAGTAAGACTTATTTTTAATTATGTTTTTATCTCTTTAAATAGATATATTAGCCTCCGGACAGGTTTCTGTCGCTTTGTTCGCTGCACTTATTTAAATAAGCTTAATACCCGACGCCAAAATTGCCAGGAGCGAAAGTGAGGCATGGAGCGCCCCGTAGCGTAGCGAAGGGCTGTCGCGGAATGACGAACGAAGCGACGCCAGCAATTTTATATTATTACACTTAACTTTTAAAGTAGGGAAATGGCTTATTAATAAGGTCCCATTAGTATAGAAGGTAAAAGGTTACTATGCTAAGAATGTAAATAAGTGGGTTTTAATTCTAAAAGGCGCTGGCAGTTTTTAAACAGTTATATTAATTCTGCTTTCCAGCTTATATAGTGGTAATAAGTAGTATATATTAAGTAGGCCCTTTACTAGCGAATTTAAATATAAAAAGGTCTGAGATTTTAAGGCTTTAACAGTTATTATTATAAGTAAGTATATAATAACTAAGAAGTATATTAGTTAAAGTCTAAAAGTGGCATTTAGTTAACTAGCTAATATGGCCTTATAACTCCCTAATAACCTACTTAAAGTCATCCTTTAAATAGCCGTTAAAAATGGTATCTTAGCCCTTATTAATATAATTAACTTTCTACCACTTTATATTATAGTGTTAAAGAGATTTAATATACTCTTAAGTATTATCCTTTTAAGGTAAGGGGTAGGTGTTTATATTAAAGGCTTATTATAATTAGTAAAGGTTAGTAATAATAGTGACGTAAGTTTAAACTGACTGTTAGGTAAGCTAAGTCTTTAAAAGCAGCATATCGTTATTAGTTTTCCAGCTTTATAACCGTAATAGCTAATTTATAACCTCCTTAATAAGGAAAAGAAAAAGCTTATCCTTTATCACTGTCTTACTATTTTAATACTATTTCTACTAGTAAAACTATTAGAATTCTTCCTACTTTAACTTATACACTAATAATATGTTCTTCAGCCACACCACTTTAATCATAATAAGGATATTCTACACGTTAGCCTAAAGCTTAGTATTATTAACAATAACACGTTCCAGCTACGCTATTAGAATCCTTACTTACGTTAGCCCCTTTTAACCAGCCAGGGGTTATTCCGTACCGGCCGATCTAGCTACCATAATCGATAGCCCAGCCAGCACCGGCGTTAAAGCCGGCGCTCGTCGCTTCCAGGGAGCCATAGCGTAAAGGAGGCCGGCCTACAGTACTGGAAAGAAGAGAAGGTTGGGGACGGAGAGTTGGAGCGGAGCGGGGGGGGGCTAGACTCCCTAAAAGGCGCGACTAGTGGTTGCTTACGGCACCGGCCCCGCTGTAGTGGTGTGGCCACAGCGTATTAGCGCCCTGTATTATAATGGAGGCTCTGGAGGCCGTGACGAATCAGCGGCCAAATCAGCCGGTGCTATAGATATCCGGAAATAAGCACGGCGGCCACACCGGAGCCACTGTAAATATTCGCGAATTTCGCCGGTGGCGGTGTAATAGGGTTAGGGTTTAATATGGGGGCTTTGATTAGCGGGCGGCTGATTTCGGCTCAGCGGCGCCGTGAATACTAAAGTCTTCTAACCCCTAAGAATAGAAACGAAGAGCGAAATATTAAGATGTCTAAAAGCCACGTCTCTTTTGACACTATAATGCACATTTACAATCAGCTCCAACCACGATACTACTTCTGGGTGAAACTGTTTGAGTTGCCGATAAAGGAATAAGCTCTCGCTTTCCGTTATCCTAGGCAATCTCCCAGCACAGCGATAACGGCTGAAAGCACCGCCTTTGGTTTGTGAGCCCTTGATTAGAATATGCAAATGATTTGCGTATAACAAACCCGCAGAAGCTCACTATGTTGCAATTACCCCATTGGTTGGTGAAAAGAGTAACATGCAATCGAGATAGTGGTGCCTGGAGATTCACCAGTGTTGGGACGGATGCGGGATTCAGTCCTATTAGCAATACGAACGGCCAATGATACAGGAACCCTCCCAACAGACGGGCCGAGGACAACGTAACATTCTATTTACCTAATCCTGCAGAATGGAAGACTTCTCCTCACCTCAACTAGCACCATAGAGATACTCGGTATTCGCCCAACCCTGCTATACGCGCTGTGCAACCATGAGCGTAAAGCCGCCACGAAATTCACACCAACAACAGCCATTAGAGGCCAAGTTTATGCGACGCTGTTCTAGTTAGGAAGGTATCTTCCCCACTGGCCCATTGAGGCCCTTTTTCCTCTTCTGACCAAGGTTTTTGCACATGCATTTCACATACACCTCCCGAAAAAGCCACAGCTCAACCTCGGCAATCGCTCATTGCCTTTTTGCCTTGCCGAAATCCCTCCGCCCAATATCAAATACCATGTCGTACTACCCAGGATCACTCCCCGCACCTCAGGCCAATACGCCTAACTCTGTGACCCCTCGAGAGTCCTAGGGGCTTGGCTGGTGTCGACAAGACGCGTGCCTCGATAGGGCTGTGATGGAATGCTCCGCGTATTGGACCTAGTCATTTTGGCTAGCTGGATCGCAGGATACCGTCAATTCTGATGTGCACGATAGAAGGGGTTGCGGTTCTGACTGAGTCGGGAGTCGCTCCCGTTATGCAACACTTCATCCGTGTTCTCAGCTGTATGAGAGGTACGTCCCTGGGCCCCTCGCCTGTATCAACACAGATCTTGAATCTAACAGCACCTGGATTCTGCAGCCTAACGTCTACAATCGGGCAACCTCTCGCCTACCGAAGCTACCAGACCTCTATCCAATTTAGACCACAACAATGCATTGCCCCCTGCACCATCCTCGTCTCATAACCTCCACCCGGACGAAAAGACCGGCGCGCGACTTTTCGATGTCTTGCTACGGTGTTGGAAGGCCGTCAACCATATAGTTCTGTCCAGTTACCAGTAATTGCACTTCTGTTACTTTGTCTCCATTTGCAGGAAGGACGCTTGCATGGCCCGGTGGGAATAACAGATCTATTGATGCCGTGACATGTCTCCGACTTCGGCACCGCCTTCGCCAAGTTCTCCGCTCCGCCCGTGGCTACACCGAGCTGGATACCTATCGCGCGACCCTGCGGCGGTGCCCGAGAGGCTTTTACGCACCAGGCAGGGGGGGAAGGAGCGCGGATTTAGCATTGCGACGAAGGGTTATCCGATTTATTGGGGCGGGCGCATCGAGCGGGGGTTTCGGTATTACGGGGTTGTCCGAGACAACCTGGAGCGAGTTTGAGGGTGCTGGGTTTTGCTTGCGTTGATGCGGATTTCTTTGCTTGGGTTTTGGAGGTGAGGGTGTGCAGGGAAATTGAGGAAGAAGAGGGAGAAGGGAAAGGAGACGAGAAGGAAGAATGGGATTAGGATTGGAACCTCCCAACGTACCTGGTCACTCTACTGGGTAACTCACCAACACCCTCGGCAAATTCTTTCGCGTCGACCTCCCAGCTACGTCGCCTTCTCTCGTTCTCCGCTTCCTCGATCATCACGACCTCAGGCTTGCGCAACAGCAACTGAACTGGATTGGGGCGCCACCGTATACCGAGCCCGAGGCATCTACAACGCCCTTTAGCACCCCGCTCCGTCGAAGCCGAGGTCCACTCCGTCTACCGACAGCTGCTAGCCGCCGCCGTTACGAGATAGACTCTGTAGCGTACTCGCCCACGATACACGGTTTACTTTCGGGGCAAGTTACTTCCCAGGCCGATGCCCCGACGGAAGGTTGTGAGGATTCAGACAAGTTTATGGGCCGGGTGGACAGGCAGCGTGGAATTATGTTAGGGAGGAGGCGTTGGAGGCGTTGGAGGAGCTGCAGGGTGGGGAAGAAGAAGGATCTGAACGTGATTGAGGTTGCGCTGAGGTGGTCGGAGCGTCGAGATGCGGGTAAGGGGGTGGGATTATACTGCCCTGGTTGTGTCGAGGCTGGAGCAGCTGGATGCGAATGTGGATGCGCTGGAGGGGGGTGCGCTGAATGGGGAGGCGCTGGAGGCGCTGGGGAGGATGTATCGGATTGCGAAGGTGAATGAGAGGCCGTTTTGGGGGAATATGGCGTATGGGTATGAACGACGAAGCTGCTGTTCGGAGAGGGGAGCTTAGAGGGTCAAGAAGATGTCTCCTTGCGGAGGATATCCTCCGTTGATGGACGTTTGACTCGGGGCAGACACACGGTTCACGGGAATGACAAAGTCAATTATATGGTACGTTCTAAGATATTCCTCGGTCGGATGTCGTCCGAGCTTCAATCTTGTCGTCGGGCTGCCGCTGCTGGGCTGACGTCCCTGTTTGTTGACCTTGCGTCAAGCACACATGGTTCGTCCCTCTCTAAGCTTAGAAGCCCTGCCTCTCGACCTGCTGCTGCGCGGCGTTGATGGTTTGCTGGGCGTTGGGGTCGACAAAGTCGCAACCGGCCTTGCCGTTCTGGAAAGCAGCGGCCTCGGCCGAGCAGACACCAACACCGCTGGCGTTGGCACAGCATGCTGACGCGCAGTCGGCGTTGTTGACACATCCGCCCGTGATAAACTGGGCGGCGTTACCCTTCCCGACGTTCCGAGCTCCCGCATTGTTGGGCGTGATTTGGGCGAGGGCCGCGCCGGCAACTATGGCTAGCGTTAGCGCATGATCACGGGCGCCTTGGCCATTGTCATGATGGAACGACGGGGCACTCACAAGCCAGAAGAATCACAAGGCGGACCATGTTGAGAAGGTTGAGATGGTTGAGAATTAGGTAATGGGGCAGGGATGTGTTGTACTTGTACCAGACAGACGACGCCAGGCCGTGGAGAATCGAATCGAAAAGAGTGACGGAAAGAGATGATGAGCAAGATGAGACGATAGCGCAATCGAGTGCTGCCCGGATTCAGAGCAGCGATGGCCTTAAGTACAAAGCAGCACATATCGAAGAACCGGGACTCGTGATTTGCCGTTCAACGGAGATCCTTACCTCAACCAGGCCGTCCACCGTCGGCGCCTGCGCGGCAGCAGAAGTGAGGGCCGATGCTCTCCGTCGCGTCGCAGATCGCATCATCTGAAAATGCCAGACGTCAGAAACAAACAAGGCAACACGTACAGGATGTCGGGATTTTGCGGTTATCGCAGGTGGCGCGCCAAAGCGCGGTTCCATCGCAGGTTTGATCGCCCGTCCCCGGATTTCAACCGCCTTTGGCGTGCCTGACAGCGGCACGGAAACTTCAAACGGCTAGGGCTAAGCAACACGGCTCATCGGGTGCTGCATGCAAACTCAATCAACGGCCCAAAAAACCCGAATGTGGAAAAGCGCAATGACTCGTACTATTTGCAAGAATAGGTATCAGAGATGGACCCTTGGAAAGAGTGTCGTTGCGCTAGTCTGGCACTCGCGGGTCTTTCGGCGTTTTCGAACGACGACCTTTGGAACCATTTGCCGACGATGGACCCGAAGGCTTGGTCAGGCATATGTGTTGCCAACCTTGAACGGCATCTGGCCGCGTCTAATGGAAAGAGTCCCATGATGTCACAAGATGAACTTGAGGTGTTTTTCTGCTGGTACGCGGGCACTTTGCGACTGGGCATTTTTGCGATTGAGATTGAGTTGCAATGGGTGAAGGGAGCGAACAGCAACGTGCCTGCTGTTATTTCCTGATACCTGACAGGGCAGGCGTTCCGCTCTTTCCTTAGGTAACTTGGAGCTGACCGTCGCGCGGGTTGCGCCACATGCCACCTACATGCGCCAGAGAGGTATCGCAGGTTTCACGCACGTGAAGCTCCATCCCCATCTTGCATCGGACAGCACTCGATCATAGAAGGGAGCGCGACGGATCTTGGCGGCTGTGTGAAGGCTACTAATACCACCATCGCGCAGAGACCTACGAAGTTCGAATGCCCGCCGGTTTTCAGCCTTGAGGTGACGGGAACCGCGACCGTTTGACAAGCCACTCACGCCAGTTCATGCATGTAGGGCCCGATGTCGACAAACTTCTGCCACGCCATGTGGCAGACGTAAATCGGGTAGTTCGGACAGCTGTCCTCGAACCTTGTCACTTTGTCTAGTGTGTCCGAGGTTACCAGGCTACACCAGACTGCCCGTACCTACCGCGCTTAACAGCGCTGCGAGCTCCACGACCACCGACTACTAGTATCCGATAGCCCCATCGTGAGCCCTAGGCTGCCCGTCCTGATCCCATTCAACCAAGACGGGACTAGTGCAGCAGCTGCCCATCGAGCTACTCGAGCGAGAGCCGCACGCTAGTTCGGGTACCAACCGTACGAAGTACCTAGGCAAATTCCGCGTTGCCCTGTGGCCATCGGGCCAGCTCTGGCTGGAGGGCTGCCGGACGTCCCCCGTGCTTTCCATTCCTCTCGTCTACCAGGTACCTTATTTATTCCGACGCCGCCCCAGCCCACCACTCCCTTCCTTCCCTTCCAAGTTCGATACGGTAGGTGCACTGACTGGCATAGCACGCAAACGTCTCCCGTCAGTTTTCACACCAGCATCTTCACCATCTTGCTGGAGCACCGCCGTGCGGCATCAACCATTGCTAGCCACTGCGCAACCCGTCCATCACTGCGCCCCCATCATCGAGCTTTGTTCCCATTATCTCCCATCCCCCCCAGCCTTGGATGCTCCCCCGAGAAGCCAACGCCATGCCTGTCATCACTGTCCGCACGACAGAGGACGGCCTTGCGGCCCGCGATGCGCTTCGCTCTCCCCAGGTGCACACCCTCACCATGCACAAATGGTCGGTCCCCATCCCCAACGATCTGCCTTGGGATCTGCGGTGGGCCGAGCCGTCGGAGCCCCGGCCATCGCCCAACCACCGCCTTGTCGTTGTCTTGCACGCGAAGGTCAAGCGCATCGCGTCTCACTGGGCCGAGGTCCACGACGGCAAGGTCTTCCTCGACATCCCCGAGCTGAACGAGTTCGATGCCTACATGGCCGGCAAGGTCGCCTCTGAACTGAGAACGCGGAACCGCAGTGTCGACTACTCGTTCGGCGATGGCGCCCAGGCTCCCCACAGCGAGGTTGCTCCGCGCCATTTCTCCCACGGCATTGCTGGCTGTTCGTACTCCCTTCTCTCCTCTCCCTCCTCTCTCCTCTCCCTCTTCTCTCCCCTCCCTCCTCTCTCCCCCTCCGCTGAGCTCTGTGCTAACACTTGTTGCCGCCAGGTTTCGCATCGAACTGGAACAAATGGGACTTCGACATTGAGGAGCAGTGGGTGAACCGAAGCATCCTGGCCCTCGGCCCCCCCGGAGAAATGCAATTGTGGCCTGGCCCGGCCGTCTTCTTTGCCTTTCAGTACAACACGCCTCCGCCGGACATGCACGGCGCGTCCACCAACCTCACAACTTCCACCCCCGCCGATGTCTCCGACGGTTTCCTGACTATCAGTTATGGTGCTGGCAGCAGCAAGCGCGGCAACGAGGCGAAGACCAGCGCCGTCAATGGTAACGACCCTACTCCTGAAGGGGACGCTAGCAAAGCCCCCGAGAATTGCAAGATCTTGGACTTCTCGAAGCAGGACTTCTACAACACTATCCATTACCTCCGGTACCTTGAAACGAATGTGTCGAGCCCCAATGACAAGAAAAATCCCTGGGGCACAGTCGGAATGACCCGCGCCACTCGAGTGTCACAAGTCACGCCCGGTAGGGTCTACGGGAAACTGAAGATCAATGCACCCCGAGCAACTCACCGAGCGGGCGGGGGGATCGGTCCCGTTATGTCCCTACAAGATATCCTCATCAACGTCAAAGACCGACCTTGCCCTGCAATGGCAATCGCCTATGCTGTAGGTCTTCCGTGGCACATTGTTCCCTTGAACATCACCACGCCTCCTTTCCGCTGGGCTGAGACACCCAACCAAATGTCAAGGTCACCTCACTTAGGAATTCTGACACGGCCTCTTGAGATCGAGAAGAGAGAAGCGAAGCGCAAAGTGAACCCTCTTCGTAGCCCCACCATGCCGCTTTACGACAACTTCGCGATAGTTCACGCTTGTGGTGCCCAGGTGTCGCGGCACCACGTGTACGCGTTGATGCAGTATGTGCGACACACTGACCCTGAGCATTGGAGTCGGACTGGCGAGCATGGCTTCGAGACGTACTGGCGCCGGAACGTATGGAAAATCTTGAACGCCTGCACCCGGACCGGCTGGTTCACCAGTGGGTACGATCTCGGCCCATACTCAATGGAGCCTCACGACACGAAGGGCGATCCTCTCGATCTCGTCGTGACTACTGATCGCGAGATGCCTTGGAAGCTGTTCAGAGCCCTGGGAGAAGCGGGCAGTGATAAGCGCACCAGCTTTTTCAGGTGGTCGATCATTGGAAATTCTCTCGAAATGAAGCGATGGAGAGGCGGCACGGAGACCTGGGCTGACCTGAGGCGGGAGAAAATGACGATGATGGAAATTCTCAATTTTTTCATCATCAGTCGAAGTTTGGGCTCTGAAACTCGGTCCCGGTTCAGCAAGAAGCTGCCAGTGTTGAGTGGACGATTCAAACAGCGTTGGGACCCAGACTCGGAGCGCGCTGTCAGGCGCCACGGCTGCAATCAGTCGTGGGAAGAGGTGTACGGTCCGCTCAAGTCGCTGGCTTCGGTGTCGCACCGAGGGGAGGGTATCAGTCAACCACCCGAATTTTACACTATGCTCAATTACGGGACGAGCAGTGAGTCTCGGAGCGATGCCTCAACAGAGGACAAGAAGCCTCTCCACGACGCGATTCAGCCTGGGGTTCGAGAGCGAGTGGGATCAATATCTGCACCGACCGATGCCGAGCTCGAGGCGGAGAAGACAAAGAAAGACAGGGTGCAGCAGAGAGCCGAACAGGCTGCACGACGCACGAAGGGTTAGTGGCCTCGGCGACATGTGGCAATCTCGGAGACAGATGACGTGGATTCGGCAATCGCCGGGATGAATGATGTGGAAGTGAAGGACCCCACGAAGATGGCACTTGGGCCAAACGAGGAGGAAATGCTCGAGTCTGGGGAGGAAAGCCTCGAGCCTGAGTATGACGGGCCTGACCTTGACGAAATGCTTCCTGAGATGATGGAGATACGGGGCCTGGTGGATATGTGGCAGGGGTTGAAGTCGAAATTGATCAGCTTCTGTAAGGCATTGTGGCCTAGCCAGAAGCGAACGCCGGAGCGAATGTGCCATGTGTCGCAGTGCATTGGGGAGGAGATTTTGCCCTTTAACTTGAGTAGTTGTAAAGCGTTGTAGCTGATCAGGGGTGGTGGTTGGTTAAGCACGGTATGATCAAGTGCAATAGTTGATTAGCGTGGTGCTTGCTCAGATTTCACAGGCAGGCTCAGCGAGATAGGATACAAGTATGAGATCTTCACAAAGATGGTGTGCAGGGTAAAATCAGCAATTGTGAGACCGGGATGTAATCAAAGCCGTGCAAGACAGCAAGAGGCAAATCCATCGGTCAAGTGACCACGTCAAATCATGTAAGCCAGCCCGAGTATCTTTTTGACAGGCTGTTTGAGATGTTAGAAACAGCCTAGAGTATACAGCGATAATACGGCACGAGATTGCCACTGAAGATCCAATTCTTGGAATTAGGACTCAAGCTGTCCACTCCTTGGACCCCCTGGATGACTTCACCTGTCATCAATGACGCCGCGGGAGACCCGCATTGGCTCCTTGTCTTTTGTTCTTTGCTCTGGGCCAGCTGAGGCGTTCCATGGTTGCTCTCACATGTTTCGAAGCTGCCGTCATTACTTTCATGATAACCTCGGATAACAAAAGGTAGATAGGTAGGATGGCAACCTAGGTAGGTACCTAGTTAACGAACGCCCCCGGAAAGGATCGTTTCATATCATCCTCTTAGCGTATTTAGGTAGATATATATATATATATATATATACATCTTCTGGAAACATTCTATGTCCTCAGGCACA
>Ga0247770_1002324_pt1 | contig 10723 bp, 11 predicted proteins | sample UWRJL136409B6_FD_179943 | JGI IMG/M metagenome (GOLD analysis project Ga0247770, IMG submission 179943) | Plant litter microbial communities from Arlington Agricultural Research Station in Wisconsin, United States - UWRJ-L136-409B-6 | ecosystem: Environmental > Terrestrial > Plant litter >... | reverse complement strand
CTTCGGCCCTGGAAGGGCAAAAGCGCGTTCAGCGACGAGGACGTTGAACAAATCCCGGAACACCCCGCCCCCCCTATCGCAAATTATAGGCAACAACGGCATGCCACGGCGGACTTCACCGAGGCCGACGACGATGAAGAAGAGGAGTCTAACGATGGGGGGCAGCCGGGACATCATGGTGGCGCCCGCGCTGAAGAGGACGAGGATGGGTTGGCTCAGTCCGCCGGGGTGCTGCCCTATTTCGCAGCCGGCCACCTTGGTAATGCCTCCTGGTGTCCATCTCAAATTATACGACATTGCTGACCGATTACACCTTAGATCTACTGCCGATATACAGCATGACCCACGCGATCCGAATCATCGTCCAAGCGAGGACCGAGACGACGCTCTCCTGGGATCAGCTGCGATCCCCACAGGTCTCTCAGTTTCTTGTAAAGCCGATGCAACAGCAGATTCGAAACCAGCATTTCTCACGAGGCACATTATACGCACTAATGGCGAATTGCTTGCAGTTTGAAAAGGAAGGACAGCTATACCCAGGAAACGCTGGGACCAGCAGCACACGGGCAAAGGTATGCGAGCTTCTCGCCATCAAACTGCTCAAAGAGTACACAACTCGGGAACTCATCGATGCCCTGTCATACGACTTCTACCCCCTTCAAGGTATACCCGGATCGCAACCGCCTATTGTGGCCGTAGGCAAGACGAAGCCCGCTGCCCTGAGGACTTCGACACTTGAAGTTGCTATCCGTGCATCTGCGAAGCGCTTCCTCTCCCATCCCCTTGTCGTGCAGCAGTTAGAGGCGATCTGGAACGGTGCTATAAGCTTTCATTCGGCTGCAGATCAACTCCACCGTCCTGTTTCCGTTTCGACCGCCCCTGCCAGCCAATCGCGACGCCAGAGTGATGTGCGAACGCCGCTTCTCGGAAGCCAGCAGGCAAAAGAGGAGCATGCTCGATCTCAGTACGTACCTCCGGGCCGGCGGTCGGTGGCCTTGTATGATCCACGGAACGCGTCCCTCTTCAAGTTGTCCCGCCTACGTATCCCTCGTTATCGGCAGATCCTATCCACCTGCTCGCTAGCTGTGCTCATCTGCTTGTTTCTCGCCGTGTTGACCCAGAGGTCCCACAAGATCACCACTCTAGAGCTTGTGTTCTGGTTCTGGAGCGCAGGATTTATGCTTGACGAACTGGTTGGTTTTACTGAGCAGGGGTTCTCGCTCTACATCATGAGTTTCTGGAACGTATTCGATCTTGGAATCTTGCTGCTGCTGATCGTCTACTACTGTATGCGAATCTATGGAGTCTTCCTTCTCGATCCTCACAAGCTAAACGAGATGGCATACGATGTGCTCGCTGCCAATGCTGTCCTGCTTCTCCCGAGGATATTCAGCGTCCTCGATCATTATCAATACTTTTCGCAACTCCTGATTGCCTTCAGACTCATGGCCATCGACCTAGCTGCGGTTTTTGTCCTCATCCTGGTTTGTTGCAGCGGATTTTTCGTCTTCTTCATTTTCTCCAGGAACGAGCGTGATCCCGCCCTGGTGGCCTACAAGATATTTCAGATACTGATGGGCTACACCCCAGCTGCATGGGAGGTGTACGTACATCCCTAGACACATAAGATGCGTGGCTTACTGACATACATCCAGTTGGCCGCATTACAATTTGATGGAAAAGACACTGATGGGGTTGTTCCTCATCATATGTCACTTCGTCGTCGTGTGAGTTGCATATCCCGCCATCGACGTTGGTTCAAACGAGGGCTAACTGGCTGTTTTAGGACAATTCTCATCACTGTATTGACAAATTCATTCATGTCAATCGCCTCGAATGCCAACCAAGAACACCAGTATGTCAAGCAATCATTACCTAATGAACGTTCCGACGAAACGACAGGGCTGCCCAGACAGTGCGGATGACTTGTTACTATCGGGGCAGGCCAAGTGGCTGTTGGTGTTGACATACCATTTCAACTTCCAGAATGTCTTGCTGTACCTCTTGACCGAACGTCTGCTATGATGCAAGCAAGACTTTGTGTTATCGCATGTTTTCATTGAGGCGCGCTTTCAAATACGGCAGCAAGACCCCCGAAGAACTCTGAATTGAAACGGCCTGTCAACATCAACAACCATGAGCCTTTCCTTTCGCTAGAGCCTTCGTAACCCTCGACCTGTAGCTTTTGCTAATTCTTCTCAGGTTTCTCTTCGCCATCAACACTATCTCAATGGTGAAAAACGATGCGTTGTTCTCTTACATCGCTCCTGGTAACATTTTCGCCTGGGTGCTCATGCCGCTGCGGTACTGCATGCCGCTGAAGCAGTTTGTGCTTCTTAACCGCTCGGTGATCAAAGCTACACACTTCCCGCTACTCTTCTGCATATACGTCTACGAAAAGTACTACCTGGCTCCGTCCATGTATGAGCCAACGGACCTGGTGGAAAACCCAGGCCGTGGTCGTCATCGGAGCTTTTCTTTCTCGGATCCGACCAACAGAGCGGCTCTTTTCAGCCCCAGCATTCGCGTTCGTGAAGAATCGATCGCTGGGTACCAAAAAGACCGCGCTCTAGAGGAGGTGTTCAGGCGGGTGCCTGACATGGCAACCCTCAGGACGCAGAGGCGGAATGAGCGCCGGAAGACACAGAATGCCATCCGATCGTGGATGGATCAGCACGATGGGGGCTTTAATTCGCCTCAGAACTATTCAACCATCGACAACCGGATAGAGAATGACTGGCAGAGAAGGTTCAGCATGTCCCGGGACAGGCCGAGGTTCCCCAGGCAATTCTCGGACATACGCTCGGCAGCCAGTGATCCTGCGGATTTTATATCCGACGCCCCATACGCTATAGGACCTGAGTTCTACCGCGATGGAATAGCACGCCGGGATTACGCCAGAGACGTAAAAGACAACACTGATGGTGATGGTGATGGTGACGACGAGCTTGTCACCAATGATGAAGACGAGGAAGACAACACCACCCATAATATGGGGGGCGGACATGAGGATCCGAATGAAGCCATAGCCGAAGACTACTTTACGACGCCGGTCGCAGCCCGTTTCAGCAGCGTTGACTTCGCATTGCCAGGCGACTCACCACACAAATCGGTTTCAACCCCTCGCCCGGGTACATCGCGGCGAAATCCGCTGCATAATCGTACTTTGTCGACAAACACAATTCTATATGCCCCATCAGAGGACCATCAAGCTCAGAGCTCTTCTTCGACATCACCGGGGCCGTCCTCCCAACCTCACTCTCGTCCTGTGAGCATGAAGCCGACCACCGTGATGACCCCCACACCCGGGCGGCGTTCTCCGCGACGCTCTGCTTACATTGGCGCTTCCGGGCGACCGCGTCCAGCACCGGCAGCAAGGGATATGGCCCACTCCGCCTCGAACCGCATGTCCCTTGCGCTGGATATCCCCGCTGGGAGGACGCACGGACGACGGGCGTCTTCGGTCGATCTGGACGCTTCCTCAGATCTAAACGCCGCCATGGCTGTAGATGCGACTTATGGAGGAGTAGCTTCGAGCTTCACCACCCAGATGGCAATGGCGACCGCCATGCTGAGCAAGAGCGCACAGACTGATGACAGTAACCGGATGAGCAGGCTAATGTTGGCGAAGATGAAGACGCTAGAGGAGAGCTTAGGTGATGTTGTCCGTGAGATGCGAGTCCTCCGGAGCACGGTGCCAAGTACCGCACATAACTCGGACGGCAGTGCAAGTGGGGAGAAGCGCAAGGCTGCATCGGGGCCGGGCTCAGCACATGTGGGCTCGCCTCGAACTGCGGTGCTCGATGTCGCTGGACGAGAGCGGGGAGGACCCAGAGCGACGAAGGCAGCGTCGGTGAAGACGCCGGAGAGGAGGTCCCTCATGAGGAGGAGGAGTACCAAGGAATGGGTTGGGGAAGGGCCTATTCCCACCGTGGATGGAAGCAGAGACAAGGGGAAAGGAAAGCTGATCCTGACAGCCAGTAATGATGAAAGTGATGGTGATGATGTATTGGCGGACGACCCTAGGCGATTCGGAGTATCTGATGACTCGCTTTGATATCGTTATCTGTTTTTTTTTGGGGGGGGTGGGGGGCATTTTTCGTGTTCAGATATGCATTGGGCGGTGTTTGGGTGGTCAACTTTGTTTACGAGCATGGCATGTCAGGGGTATTGGCGGGTTGACTTTGTACATATCTGGCCGTGTGTTTGTATACATAGGTAGCTGTGTGTTGGATGATGGTGACATGGTTGTCCGCTACCTTCTATCTGGGATAGAAGGCTGTGGCTAATGCGAATGATGACGTCTTTGCTGCTTGGTCTTTGTGGGTGTCTCACTTATGTGGTTCCATTGGTGGTGATACGAATTTCATGTTCATTTAGACAGTATCAAGTCAATGCCTTCAAGGCATCCACAAACTCTAAAACCCACGTTCCCATGTGTCTCTGACGATTTGATAACTGAACCAACGCCTCGGACCCTCCCGTCTCCCGGTCCTATAAAATTCCTGGGAAAACCATTCATCATTTCATCACGCGACCTCTCCATGGCAATCCTCGCAAGCAAGGAATATGTTGCCACGGCCCTCAATGCTATTCGGGATCATGGCCAAAACCCAGGCTGAGATCAAATATTCCCCCCTGTCTACCTTTAGGACCCCTTAGGGAAAACTTAGATCCCACCGCCGCTCCTGTCGACACTGACGTAGAGGCCCGAGCTCTTTTGGGCTAGCTCGTTCTCGCGCATCGTCGTCGCGACGTACTTGATGCCGGCGCCCGTACCGACGAGGGCGAGGCCCACCAGGGTTAGGGTCCGGGTTGGGCCACGTCTGTGAGGATATGAGAATGGTTTCTGGTGAGATGGCATGAATGGGCGGGTAGAGGGGGAGGTGGGTTGTGGATGAGGTGGGATGGATGGGCTAGCTTAAGGAGGTATGGGAGTTGAGTTGACGGAGGGGATGATTTTGGGGGTGGTTTTGGCAAGTGGCAGGGAGCCAGCAAGGAGAAGTAATAAGACACTTACGGAGCTGGACGCGGTCGGGCAATCGTCTGTGCAGAAGCTGACACTCGTGAGGGATCCATGACGGAGTTGTGTAGAAAGATTGCAAAGACACAGGAAGCCGATAGCTGGCGGTGAGAGTGTATCTGGCAACCCACCGTCCGTTTCTTCCCGTGCTCCGATAATGGGAATTGCTTGAGCACAGCAGCTGGGCTGGGTGGAGAAAGGGGAAGGGAAAGGGATTTGAAAGAGACAAGCTGGGCTGTCTGTCTCCCTACTACTGGCTGGATCTTCTCATGTAGGATATGTAAGTCCGGAATACCGGAATCGGGAGATGGAAGGTATCACAAAAATGGACTGATGACACGCGACCAGAGCCACGGACCGCGCCTTCCAGTCGGTGTCATTCCCCTTGCCCCTGCTGGGCCAACACTGCACTACGAGAGAGCTAATCCCGATAAGAAGCTTGGGCGACGGGACCCAAGCGTGCAGCTTGTCATTGCGGCCTCCAGGTGCGGGGTCTTTGTCGCCGTGCCAGAGCATGCCGACCATCGATGATGGAATGACTCGGGGTGAGCTGCCGGCTCGAGCCGCTTTTGCGCTGTTGACTATCAGCCTAATTGGTGAGCGACGGTGAGGCGCCGATAAGAGATCAGACGGAACCTCCTTACCTCTGAGCAATCGATTCGTCGCAGCCCTGATGAGTCCCAGGCCATTTACCTCCCAAGTTGTTAAAATGTGGGGAACCTTGCACCTTGAAGACTCGACATCCATTGGATCGATTGCTCTTGTCAATGAGATGTGGTTCTTTTGTAACTGAGAATCCTGAAAACACCACGGCCCTATTGGCATAAAACCACAAGACGTCAGTGCATGAGAGTGATTCCAAAACTTCAATCCTTACTGACAAAGATTGAGCTCTGTTGGTGATTTGAGTCTGGGTCTTGCGCTAAACACTCTCAGAAGCTGTGCCGTATATGCTGGTGCTCCAGCACTGTGTGCCATGGATCTATCCCGGCTTGCAACATCTTCTGCAGACAATAAATAGAGAGGGAAAGGTAAAACATGACGGGTAGATGATTAATACTACCTTGCTCTCAACTCTTTCGCCACCGAACACTTTGAACTTTGAATACTCCGATCATATTATATCCCTTGGTGCATCCCAGAACCCCTAGGTAACAATCGCCTCAATCCGATCGATAAAGCGCAGGACGCAGGGCTGCTATTGGTATCGGCGGGTGTGGTAAGTGTTTGCGGTGTGGAAACGTCCTGAGTGATCGCTGACGTTCCCGTAGTTCGATCATGACTAACAGGCGATTGCTGCCTTGGGTAGCGTCAAAAACCTATCTAGTCTGCCTCTGCTATTCAACGCTCAAGTGAGAGTTGATTCCTGATCACACCTCGATTTGAGTCACCCTGAGGCTGTCCCAATGGTTGCTCTTTCCCTCTGCGGATGCAATTTGTGGAGACGAGCTGGCCCACACCGGTCGAGGCCGGGTGCCGGTCCCCATGCTCCGCTGAGGTGTCCGTCCGCCAAGCGGGCAATCGCCGTGCAAGTTACGACCCCTGAAATGGCGTCCCGGAGCCAGGGCCAAAGCCGCAGTCGGAACCAGAACCGAGCCCCAGCCGGGATGCAGCCGCATATTGGGGCGGCCCACGCTCAGGCATCCCTCCCAGTAGCTGTGAGTCTTCGATTGAGCAACGCTGCCAGCCAACCAAGTGGTTCCCCGCAGCAGGTATCCCTCGAGTCTTCGCAAGGCTGACCTGCGCCTGCCATTCTACCACGTACACCTCACCCCACTGGTGACAGCACCTTAGTCTAGGTGCCTTTAGCCATCTTTCACACCTTCATCCATCGGATGCACTTGATGTTCCCCTTTCGTTCGCATCGACTCCATCCCACAACGGATTCTTAAAGGAGATCAACAGACCAGGTGCAGTATCCCGCCAGCTCAGACTGTCAAAGACGGGTCGGGTTTCGCGAGGTGAGTTTGGCTTTAGAGTTCCAAGGTTGTAACTTGGCACTCCTCTTTTTGCTGCCCCTCGCCGGCAGGCAGCAGTCACCCAGCCGTCCATGTACCCGCACCAGAACTACCTGATGACATCGCCGACGAACCCAAGCCGGTGGTAACAAGCCCACCCCACCGTTGCGATCTTCCAAACTTGCAGATTTACCTGGTTACCTTCCGCAAGTTTTGGGATTGCGCGGCTATCTGCTCTGGGCTTTTCTCGATCCCAGCCATCTTAGCCTACTACATCTCACTTCCGTGTGGAGCAACCGCCACGCTTCACTCACACCCTGCTCTCACCTCTGATTTCAGACCTTCCGCCGGTCATACAAACTTCCTCATCTCATATTCTCTTCGTCCGCTCGCTTTTCCCGGACCTCGGCTTATTCATTTGCCGACCTAGGGGCAGAGCCTTCAAAATGGAGGGCGGCAACGGTCAATCTGTCCATTTCCCGTTCGGCCTGACGACCGGGGGTAGGGAGTATGCTGCGACTGTCAACGCTGCCGACAGCCATATGATGGAGGTCCAGGCCGTTATGAACCACAGCCGGCACAGCGGGAGCGGCAATGTTCTCGCCATAGTCTCTTTCTCAGGAGACTTTGAGGAGGGCCGGTCCTGTGACGGAAAGCGCTGGCAGGACCTTCGTATCCGACTGAGCTCCGAGAAGCTCAGAGCTCTGGGGTCGAGTAAGATCAACGACATGTTCGAGCCGCGCCGTCAGCAGCGGATTCGTCGCCGTCTTGGTCTCATACCCCCGGATATTGAGTATGTGCTCGATTTCACCCCTCCATCTGAGGGCACCGAGTTGGCCGATCTCACCGCCACACTTTGGTTGCCCAAGATGGTGAAGCTCTGGTTCTTGGCGGGACTCTATCTGCCTGAAAAGATCCTCGACTCTGGCCCCCTTGAATTCCTGCAACGGCCAATGGGCGACAAGGCTCCGGGTGCCATTCTCGCACTCGGTCATGACGATGTCTGCAAGAACGAATCTTGTGAGTTTATCTACCATCAACAACCATGGCTCCTGAAAAGCAACCTAACAATGTTTCTCTAGGTCTTGTGGACTTGAAGCAGTGGCGCGTTGACCCTCAAGTGCCTGGTATCGTCGATGAGGACCCTTTCGACCCTGACCCGAGATATATACCGGAATGGCGGAAGATTGACGACTACTGCCGTATCCGCCATCGTGTGGCAATCATGCGTGTGCTGCGGGCCATCAATGGCGAGGGCCTGCTGCTCAACTCAGCAGCGCGGATGTGGACGGTTGCTCAAGTGGCAATCCACCTGGAAGTACCCCAGATTGTGGTAAGTTTCTGACCTCTCTTTCCGTGACCCAGAAATGGGTGAGATAACCGCCCTCCGCGCCGCAAAGAAGCTAACACAGAAGCACAGGTTGACCCAGTCACCCAATGGCTCAGTGCTCCGCCAAACACGAAGTTTATCGAGATTTGCCCAGAGAGAGCCTTCCAGCTCGCCCATGCCCTCAAGATACCGAGCGTTCTCATCGCTTCGTTTCGGATCCTGGTCAGCGAGCTCGCGGTTGACTCCCTTGCCGCGACGCCTTCACCGAGACGACGCCCCGTGACTTGGGCGCAGCGTGTGAGAGATGACTATGGAGACTTCCCGTCTGATCCAGTCGAGTACGCTAGCCGGGCTTTTGCAGATCGAATCACCGGCATCCTAGAAGACCTCCAGTCGGACCAGGCGTTCAACTGCCTTGGGGCGAGAATTTCGCAGTGGGAGAGACTTCAAGACTTACGCCCTCTTTTAGAGACATTGCCGGATGCCTCAGCCGGCGTTCCACACCCTCTGAAAGCAGGATATCGAAAGCTAGTCGATGGCCTCGCTGTGGTATTCAAGAGAAATGTGGCTACCGCCTTGGATGACACTTTCTTCGGTCCGCATCTGACCAACCTTATGGCGGCACAGAGGAAGCATTACGTCGCCAAGAGGGACACGATCCCGTTCAATGTCTTATACCACGCTCTGAACGACAAACAAAAGGCCCTCACGTCGCTCTTCTGGTTCCGGCTCAAAAATACAGATTCATTTGGGTCATTCACAGAGTCTACGTATCAAGGAAAGCAGTTGTGGCGTATTGCCAAGGATTTTAACTTTCTTCTGAACGTAGCTATTTCCAATGGAACAATCGGCATCAACTCGCTAGCCGACAAGAGAAAAGAAGATAAGGACAGCACCTTATTTTACGACATTATCGAAGACTTCGACGTCGCACAATTTGTTGAGCAGGTGTTTTATGCTCTGAGAACACTATGCGACCGCGTGCTGGACCGTGGTGGCCACGATAGCAACGTGCCCTTCTATCTCTCGGACCATCTCTTGCTCAGCCTTAATGAGAGCGAGTTGAACTACCTTCCCATTTGGGCAGACGGTTTAGACGATGGCTCCGGCGGTGTCTTCCAAGAGGCCATTCCGCCCGCAGAGATGGGTCCCAGTGAACCCGGTCCATCGTACCACACCGGCCACACGATCGGCACTGATGCGTCTACGGGGACGATGACCGACCGCGACTCAACAATCGCTCCCTCAGACCTGGGTATCGGTCAACTCGATATCTACAGCGAGGCTGGAAGCACCGTGCGCAGCATGGATGCGCAACAGAGCGCCACCACTGGTCCCGCTCGCGGCCGTGCTGTGGCCGTCTCGGACGGCCACGAGTCGGACTCATTCTCCACGGCAGATAATGAGTACGCCGACGCGATGTTCGCCCAGCCGGCGGAGCATCAAGTGATGGGCATGTCTCTAGCTAGATATGTCGAGGAGACTACATCTGCGAGTGGCGACGGGTCTCAGAGCGGCGACGACATGACGTGGAGTGAGATGGAAAGCGCCACGGGAGCGGGCCTGGAGGCGGGCAGTGAGAGCTGTGATGGCGAGAGCGAGCAGTCTCTCGCGGCGGCAGCGGCGCCGACCGCTGCACCAGCCAGCGGAGCTGGTGGCGCCGGTATCCCTAGCGCAAACCCGTCCAACGTCGACGGATTCGGCCTCGACAACGAACACGATATGATCGACTTCGGCGATGACGACGACGACGATACGTCGACGCTGGACGGCTCCGAGTTCGATCTGATCTAGGCCGACCCCCTGGATCGGGTCAAAGTCAAAGTGAGCATTTCACATTCATGCTGAGAGCATCTGAGCCTTTTCTTTTTTCTTCGGCTTTCTAGCGGGGATGTTGTGGGACTATCTCTTTTTCACGATCTGGCAATGGAAATTGGGGCATGAACTGGGAAATATGGCCGGCCGATTTTGGGCCGATTCAGATACCGTATGGGTGGGTGGATGGCGCTGCGTTTGTGTTTTTTTTTCCATCCTCGGTCATCATGGCTCATAAAAGGCGATGGCATCAAATGGTTGTGGTTATTGTTGTTATTCTTGTATTTGTTTCGATTTAGCGAGCTAGTGTGGAATATCCAGCGAAATGCTGCGGATTTGCTTTGAACTTCGTATGACTTCCGTTTCTTTTGCTTTGTGATTGCCTTACGGTGGTGGTGTGGAAGGTGTGGTAGGTGTGGTGTTGGGTATTGGTGCGTGGTGCTCAGTTGGATACTTACCTGTGTTGGTGACTTCGTTGTTGTGCTGCCTTGGAGAATTCCGATACGGAATATCTTGCTGTGCTTGGTGTTGGGTGCTATGACTTTATCTTGTGTTGCTTCGTGAGATGTCACTCAGTGTTTGTATTTGCGGTGAGTT
>Ga0247770_1002321_pt1 | contig 10759 bp, 8 predicted proteins | sample UWRJL136409B6_FD_179943 | JGI IMG/M metagenome (GOLD analysis project Ga0247770, IMG submission 179943) | Plant litter microbial communities from Arlington Agricultural Research Station in Wisconsin, United States - UWRJ-L136-409B-6 | ecosystem: Environmental > Terrestrial > Plant litter >... | reverse complement strand
GAAGCGACGGTGGCCGACGAGACTGGTGTGGAGATAGCCGGAGCCGAAGAATTAGCTGGCACAGAGAAAACAGGCGCAGACGAAGCAGCAGGGGCCGACGACACAGGGGCGGAGGACACAGCCGGGGCGGATGATGCAGCGGGAGCCGAGGAAGCAGGTGCTGAGGAGGCTGCTGGTGCCGATGAGCTAACGACAGCCGACGAAGCAACCGGTGTAGAGGAAGCGGAGGCGGATGAGACAACCGGGGCTGATGAAACGGCGGAAGAAACAACCGGGGCCGAAGAGGCTGCGGGCGCAGAAGAAACAGGTGCGGACGAGGCGACCGGGGCGGACGAAGCTGGGGCAGATGAGATAGCCGGAGCCGGAGCCGATGAAGCAACTGAGGAAGCAGCAGGGGCCGAGGATGCTGCAGACGCAGAAGACGCGGGCGCAGATGAAGGGGTAGGGGCCGATGAGGCTACTGAAGAAGCAACGGGTGCGGAGGAGGCCGGAGCAGAGGACACGGCGGGCGCAGAGGAAGCAACCGAGGAAGCAACCGGAGCGGAAGAGCTAGCCGACACAATAGGGGTAGAAGAGCTGGCCGAGACTGCGGGAGCGGAGGACGCAACCGACGAAGCAACGGGGGCGGACGAAGCCGGAGCAGATGAGACGACCGGAGCCGAGGAGCTGGCCGAGACAACAGGGGCGGAAGAGCTAGCCGATGCCGCGGAGGCGGAGGAACCAGCCGAAGAGACGGCTGGGGCAGATGAGGCCGGTGCAGACGAGGGAGCCGGGGCCGATGAACCGCTTGCAGCCGATGAAACAGGGGGTGCAGAAGAAGCGGCCGGGGCCGATGAAGCGCTGGAGACAACGGCAGCGGAAGAAACAGCGGATGAAGCCGCGACAGAGCTGGCGGAAACGGCTGACGAGGCTGAAGGTGCGGCTGAGGACGCGGGGGCACTTGAGGACACTGAGACAGCAGAGGAAACGGCTGAAGCAGAGACTGAAGAAGCCGACACAGTGCTGGAAGCAACCGGGGCGGAGGACGAAACCGAGGGTCCAGCGACGGAAGAGACAGCCGAGGCCGAGGAAGGCGCAGCCGATGCAGCAGAGGATCCAGACGAGGCCGGGGCAGACGATGAGGCTACCACAGCGCTTGAAGAAGCGGGGATGGGAGACGCGATGGAGGATGCGACTGAGGCAGAAGCTGAGGAAACCGCCGATGAGGCCGACGAGGCCACGACAGAGGATGCGGAAGATCCAACCTCAGAAGCCGAAGGCGCAGCTGAGGATACCGACGAGGGCGCGACGGAGCCCGAGGGTGCAGCGGACGAGGCAGAGGACGGCACAGCAGATGAAATAACGGAGGATGCCGATGGCTCAGCGGGGATGACGCTGGACGAAGCCGACGCAGCTGCAGAAGAGGCCGCTGCGGAAGATACCGAGGAAGCCGACACGGCCGATGCCGATGAAACGGAAACGACGGAAGCAGACGAGATCGATGCGACTGATGAGGCGGAGACAGAAGAAGCCGAAGCAGCTGATGACGCAGAGGACTCAGAAGCCACAGATACAGCTGAAGAGACGGAAGACTCTGCGGCAGCAGATGAAACCGATGCAGCCGATGACACAGAGGACTCCGCGACAGCAGACGAAACTGAAGCAGCCGACGAGATAGAGGACTCAGAAGCAACCGATGCGGCGGAAGACGCCGAAGACTCCGCAACAGCAGAAGACACCGATGCAATGGAAGAAACAGACGCTACCGACGATGCGGAGGCCACCGAAGAGGATGAGGCCGCGGCAGCAGCCGACGAGCTGGGAACAGCTGACGAGAAGACAGTCGAGGATGCAAGTGAGGCCGAGGGAGCCGAGGCTTGCGAGGCGGCGGAAGAAGCCGATGCAGCCGACGAGACGGACGCAACCGAAGCCGACGAAGCGGAGGACACCGACTCAACGGAAGAAACCGAAGCAGCAGATGACACGGAGGACTCAGAAGCAGCCGACTCCGACGAGACTGACACCACCGAGGAGACTGACTCCACGGAAGCAGAAGAAACCGACACAGCTGATGAGACCGACGACTCGGAGACAACCGATGCCGAGGAGATAGAGGCGACCGACGATGCCGAGACCGAAGACACGGAAGCGGCAGATGATGCGGACTCGGAGGAAGCCGAAACAACCGACGAGACGGACTCCACAGAGACAGATGAGACAGAGGCGACTGAAGAGGCCGAAACGGAGGAAACAGACGCAACGGAAGACACCGAGGCCACAGAGACAGAAGATTCGGAGGCCACAGACGAGGCAGAAGACTCGGAGGCGACAGAGGCCGAGGAGATGGCAGCCGAAGAAGAAACCGAAGCCGAAGCCGCGATGGAGAGTGCGGAAGCAGCCGACTCCTCGGGGGTGCTACGGTCCTTGATGAGACCAGCGTGCGCACCGCTGGCGAAGAAGCCGAAGAAGAGGAGCAGACCGCACCACAAGAAGCTTCCGGTCATTGGGCGGGCCTGGCGGGCACCGGCAGTGTATATCTTGCTCGTGGGAGCGGCACCGCCAACGGGCGCAACGATCGAAGTGGTCAGACCAGTAGGGGCTGAGCCCGAGCCACCCCAAGTGGGCGACGAGCCACCGCCCGGAGCCGCAGCTCCAGTCTGAGCAGCACCACCACCAGGGGCGACGCCGCCGGGGGCAGCACCACCCGCGGGCCACGAACCACTACCAGCAGCACCGCCAGCAGGGGCGGCCCCACCAGCAGGCCAAGAGCCACCACCAGGGGCAGCACCGCCGGCACCACCGCCGGGAGCAGCGCCACCAGCGGGCCATGAGCCACCGGCACCGCCGCCGGGAGCTCCAGCGCCTGAGCCACCAGCAGGCCAAGCACCGCCACCAGGAGCGGCACCACCGGCGGGCCATGAGCCACCACCAGGAGCACCACCGCCGGGAGCACCAGCAGGCCAAGCTCCGCCACCAGGGGCAGCACCACCGGCGGGCCACGAGCCACCACCGGGGGCGTTGCCGGAAGCATCGTTGCCTCCGTCGCCACCGTGAGGCCAGGCACCACCGCCGGGGACAGCAGTAGGCTTGGCGTCCTTCTCAGGGCAGTAGGTCGAGTATTCAGTGACGACCTCGGTGGTGACCTGGCCGACGGGGCAGTGCAGAACGGTGGGAGGGCACTTAGTGATTGTGTATGTGTGGGTGTTGACATACGTGAGGGTTGTGGTGGTGGGGTCCCAAGACCAGCCGGAGGTGGTGCTGGCCGGGGCGCTGGAGGAGGCGCTGGGGGTGACCGAGGGCTGGATTCCGGAGGGTCCGACAACGGGGACTGAGCTGGAGGGAGCAACGCTTGCGGAGGGCTGGATGCCCGAAGGTCCGACGACGGGAACAGAGCTCGAGGGAGCAACGCTTGCGGAGGGCTGGATCCCGGAAGGCCCAACCACCGGGACCGAGCTCGATGGGGCCACGGAGGGCAGAGGGGGAGCGATTGATCCAGAGGGTACGGCTGAAGAGCCAGCAGGGACCGAGGAGGCGGCCGGGCCTGAAGGGACAGCCGACGAGGCAACGGGGGGAGTCGATGAAACGGGGCCAGCGGATGAGACTGGGACGCTAGGGACTACGGACGAGGCGCCCGGAGCGGCAGATGAAGCCGGCAAGCTGGGGGCGGCGGACGAGCCGGCAGGAGGGGCCGATGAAGCCGGGTTACCGCCAGGGACAGACGAGGCGCCCGGAACTGCCGAGGAAGCAGCTGGGGGAGCCGACGAACCCGGAATACTGGGCGCAGCGGACGAGCCGGGTGCGGCCGACGAGTTCGCCGGGGGCGCGGATGAGTTGGGCGCTGGGGCCGACGATGACGCCGCAGGCGGTGCGCTTGAGACAGGCCCGGCAGGAGCGGGAACAGTCGGCGGGTTGGGCGTGCAGTTATCGATGGCCGAGGTCGTGATGGTCGTCTGGCCTGCATTGGTCGTGATGTGCATCACCTCGCACAGATCCTGAAGGACAACATCCTCAGTCGAGGCGACGCTGCCGGAAGACCCCTGGGCGAAGCTGAATGTCGACGTGTGGACGATAGGCGCGCTGCAGGGCGAGGTGCTCGTGCAAGTCAAGTCGCCGTCGGGGCCGGCGCAGTTGACGCCGGGGTAGTTGGTCAGGGCGGCGCAGTTGGGGCCGACGCAGCTGAGGTCCAGCTGGTAGGACGCTCCGCAGAGCGAGAACGTGCCGGAGACGGTGGTCGACATCGTGTTAGTCGGCTGCCGTGTTGCACGTTTTTGTTGGTTAACGAATGGACGGGACTTGAAGTCTGGAGAGCAAGTCTGCAAGGTCACATCTCGGAAACCCGAGATGCGCGTTTTTACTTATACCGATCTCGAGTTGAGCCTCCATCTATGCCTGGGCCGCCGTCCAGCCATTGTCGGCCAGGGGCTTACACGGAATCCAGACCGCTCATGATGCCAATTTCCACACGCGGCCAGCCCTCAGCTGCTCACCACTCAGCCTTTTCCAGCTCCTAGGGCGACCCTGTCGTGCCTCTCGAGCCCTTGTCGTGGCTTTAGCTGAGTGCATGGGACTGCAGAGCTTCGCAAGGCGACCAATTCCAAACCACGTGGCCGGGGGGTCAGGGGAAGCAAGCGCCTGGAACGCCAAGAGTATTAGGTTCTGGCCCAACTATCGTTTGGTGGCTTGCGCTGCCCCCAATAATTGTTAGGCCCCACTTGTGCTGTGCTGGCGGGCCGCGACCCCACGCCGCGCCGCCACATGCAATAGTGGATCACAGCAATCGGTATGTGTAACAATCACACTTTGCGGTGCCAGATGCTGGAAATAGGGGACCGCGTTGATGGTGCGACGGGACGGAGACCTTTCCCGCTGTTGTTGTTGTGTGTTTTTCGACCGTGCGCTTCAGGAGGCAGACCTTGGGACCGCCAAGAGGTCCAGCCGCTTGTGCCAAGGCAGATCCGGGGCATTCCATCCGGATCCACCTGGCAATTGACAAACAGCAGCAGCCATCCTCAGCTCCCGAAATCAATCGGCCAACGGAAGCGACGAGTCACTCGGCAACGCGTGATATTTCCGAACATCCCCGCCCCACACTGGTGTTTTTACCGCCGCTGCAAACGGAGAATTGGTGATGGTGGTAGCCGGTAGTTGTGCTTGACGACGGAGGAGATTCCGAATTTTGGTCTCCGGTGTGTGTATTGACACATTGTCAGACCGGCACTGTCAGGTTGACAGTGCGAGCTTGATGCTGTCATTGGCCATTCTTGCTGACTCGCACCTGCCCCTCCAATCAAGTTAGCCCTAACCCCCCGATAATCAGGGTTTTCCCCTTCCCCCCGGGCCACTGCTGAGGACCTTTGAGGCAGCCGACCTCCACCATGGATCCATCCGTTGAGTCCTGAATTTCGGCCTAGCTAAATGTTATCCCCGGGTTTCAACAGTGCCACGCTAGAGTAGCTTCTCGCTCTGGTCACCTTACAGAAAGTGCCGTTGCCCGTGCTAGCCTTCTTCCATTTCATCGGTTTTTAAGCCTCCAGGCTCGTGGAACACTCCAACGTTCGTGCAACAGCGCTCGTGGAACAGCGCTCGTGCAACATTTCACTGAGGTTCGTGGAAATCTTCAAGGCGCGTAGGACAGCAGCATGCCGAACATCCGGTCGACGTCACACGGTGTCAGGCTTCGAAATGGCGGTGGCTTGTTCATAAGCCCAAAGCACCAAAGCTATGCCGCCTTTGGGACTACGTATGCGAGCGAGGACTGTGGCTGGCCTTTAGTGCAGTGTGGCGGCTGTCACACGCGGTCACGCGTTCTAGCGTGAAGCCTCCTTCCACCATTTTCTATCTTGAGGTCCGCCGTTGGATCTGTTGTCTCAGTTGCATTCATCGTCCGATTTGCGATAGTATTGGCTCACTGGAGTCTGCGACAAGAGTCAAGAATAGCGACGGGAGCCGGAACCATGTTGCGGGGACGGATCATGGCCAATAATCTGCAGTGCATCTGAGATACGCCGTGTCGTGGCGTTTGGTGATCCGGTCAGAGCCTCCCGGATCGTCGAGTCACACCACTGCGAGTCAAAGCCTGGGGCTCAACAACAAGCGAGTCTGTCGAGTCTGTCGACTCATCTCACGTCTGTCCATGTGGTCGGCAAATGCCGTCGAATGTTATGCCGCTTTTGGAGCTTTGCCAGGGCCGTGGCTGATGACGTTTCTCCCTAAATTGGTGAGCAAGGTGAATAGTCGCGGAACTAGTGTGAGCGCAGCATGGAATGCGATGAGGACGTGAGGACATTGCACTAGACCCTCTTTTGATAGCCGAAGGTCATATCCGTACCCCCTGCCCAAGCAGCCACGCCAGGAACACCAATCCCGATGCCGACGCCGTGAAGTGGTTCTAAATCGGGTAACCAACGGCACCACACTTGGGGAAATCGAACCGAAAAAAAAAGGGAGCACACATCCAGTGCGTGTCGCTTCCATTTCTCCCCGATGGCAGTTGCGCAAGCAGGGGTGTTGTTGTGAGAAAAACCCAGGCCTTCGGCATTGATGGTGACATTGCCTGGGCTGCCACTCGGCCCCTGCATCCGGCAAACGCCACCCATGCAGGAGGCTCCAGCCTTGCTGCAGCTTTTTCAGCTGCCCTCTGGGATCGGTCGAGGCCCCAAACTAAGCCCGATTCAGAATGAGGCTTTTGTGAATGGCTGTAAATAGTAAAAATAGAATATTGTTAGGGCATCCCGCGTGGAAAATCGATGCACCCAAAGGTGAGGTTTCGGAGATGTCCTGCGAGTTTTGTGAGGAGAGCGATGCATCAACCTCGAGGCTGAGAGAGCTGTCCAGATCGAAATTCTACTATATAAACTGATAGATCGTCAGAAGCTTCATTTTCCACATTGTTGAAGTTTTTTCTGAAGGCGGCGAAGTCGGTGAGAATCTTCGGGTTTCGAGGGGCAATAACGTGGTCTGTGCTCTCGGTGTCTCAGATAGACTCAGTCGCATCCAGATTGAGGTTAGTATACGCTGTAATCAGTGTCCGTGGGGGGCGGCAGAATCAGCATGAGACACCATGTGCAAAGTCTCTGACTTTTAGGCGATTGCGAGGTGCCGATTTCCGTGCTCGTGAGTCTTCAATGAGATGAATATTGTGATGTTGGTGTGAAGGTGGTGGCTGATTCAGCCGTTGGTGCCTTCAGCCATGCTGAACTTGCCACCGCGTTAAACCCAACAGGTGATTGGAGTGACGGACCTGCCACACACGATGGATTCGATATTTTTCGGTCTCAACCCTGATCGCGCTTATCGAACTCTGCGCGTCCTTTCCCCGCCACTCCCAGCACAGTGTGCGCAGTGCATGACGGTCCAGTTTTCCGGCTGGAGCGGCCGCTGTCTGAAGGGAGAGCCTTCCCAGAAAGCCCGTGATGAGAGGGGCAATAGCCAAACCTCCCACTGCGTTAATTTCCCGGCGCTCCTCGATGATGCCTGCTGTGCCGTGCTGGCCACAAATGGCGCGACGAATGGAACGGAAAGCGCTAGCACAGTTAGCGCCACATGGTAAGAAAGCCACCTCCTGTCAACAACACAAACAGCGAGAGATTTCATCCCCCCTCCTCCTCAAGGCCCCCGAGGTGGGCAACTGGCTGTCGCTCCGGAAGGCGATTTCAAGTTGATTCCCTCTCTGGAAACAGACGGAAATCGCCCACAGGCTTCGCATGATGCGTTTCGACATCCAAAAAGCCAACGGCTCAGAGACTTGGCCAGCGTTAAGGGAGGTGGAACTAGGAAGGCAAGGCTCCAGTTATTGAAGCCTGCCGTCCGATCGGGGGCCGGAGGTGACACAGACATTTCCGCGGCATGCAAGCACCTCATATTGCCAATACGGAGTAACTGAGATTAGGACGTCGGGCAGAAGCGGTGTTGGCCCGGTCCTCGTATTTCGATCCTTTCGTAGCCACCCGTCCCCAACGACATCTTCAGAAGACAACAGAGAGACATGCCCCCTGAGCTCGATCGCAAAACATCAGACACCATCGGCGAATATTACAGGGCGCGCGTATAGAAGTGAGAGCGGCTCTTTTCCCTCGCTACCAATGTGTGGTGTGAAAGTCCCCTCAAGTGGTAGTGCAGTGTTCGTCCGAGAGCGGCGCCCGGGCCTTGCAACCATGATACCCGCTCGTCATGTGCAGGGACCTAAACCACATTATCCCACCATTAGTTCCTGATCTAGATTAGAGAGTTTGAAGTTGAATATCATATGCATCCACCAAGAGGTTGATGTCAGTCGAGATGTTGAGGAACTCATGCGCTTCCAAGTCTTGAACTGCATGCCCTGGCAAGTGGATGCTCCCAGTGTCTCATTTGCTTGTTGCCTCGTGAGTGAAATGATGTTTCCCAATATGTGCAGAATGCGAGCGAGGGATATAAATATATGAAGTCGTATCCGCCAGCCGCACTAGAAGAACCCAAAACAGATGCAACTCTTTGCAGCTATTGGAGCTCAGTATCTTAGGTTTAATGCTCTAGCCTAGTCTAGACCATAGCTTAATGTTCAAGAAAGGTTTCCACTTATAAGAGTAAAATCATTGCAGTCTCGAATATAATGTAGCACTATGAAGACCTAGTATACTAATTACCCATAAGTATCCGGTATATTTACGAGTCCTGCTAAATGATTATCGTTGATCATATAGCAAGTAACCAAAAAATGAGTCCTCTCTGAAAAGTTTCATCAATGACATGCGAGCAGTATTGAGGTGAAATAAATTGTATTTTTGTGTAGCAACGGACAGTTTCGGTTTTCAAGATATATGGGAATAAATCCCAAATTGAGCGGACTTTACATCGGTCGTGCTACTCAAGCTGTCAAATTAATCGGAACTCATGAAACTTTCCTATTTACAATCTCATCAGCTAGCAGACAAGTCGGGGTATTTTCCTTTGCTTTTTCCTACCAGATTTCGTCCCTTTAAGATTTTGGAACTCAACCAAAATTAAGAACAAAACTCTCAAAGTCGTTGTTGAAATCGCCAAGGACGCCAACCTCGGGAGCTTGTGAATACATTCGTTGACGAATGGTTCCCAATGGAAGCACTGTTTTGGGCAGAACTACATTTTCTTCCAAATGGTGGGATAACTCTGCCATCAATGAAGCGGCAAATATCCCCTCGGTTTCTCAAGTCTTCAAACTGTAACAATTCATTACTTCACAACCTCGCAACTATTTTCGACCCGGAACGGGAAAGTAGATATGTTTCTAGAGTGCTATCAAACGTTGGTCTTATTGCCTTAAGTACTGCAAACACCAGGTATCTGTTTTAATGGACGCTGGTCACGTCTCCGTGTCGGACTTGTAGTCGAGCCCCTGAACTCCAACATGACTTCGGCACTAAGGAATATTCCAGTCACGAAAGGTGTTATAGGCCACAAATCCAGATACAAAGGGCAACCTAGGTTTGTATTCTGGCAGTTCTTTTGAACAACTGGCCTAGTGACATTGTGCGTCCTGCTAGTCGCAGTCGTCACAATTCCCACGCAAGCAAGGAGATCTGGATCCCATTTGAAGTCATCACGTAACAATTCGGTCAAGAAAAACTTTGTTTTTCAACGTCACACCCGACGTTGGGAGAACTTGCTTCGAGGGTTTGCATACGTGTTATGCCGACATGCCGTTTAGAGTTATACCGCTACGCCGGTGAAAAGAAGGTTCAGGCTGGCGAAACAGGCCGACTGAGAAGGATAAAAAGAAAGGAGAGCACCGCTCTCTGAAGGAAGAAACTATTACCTCAAAACAATTCAATCAAACACAACAATGAAGGCTCCCATCCTTCAACACCGCAAAGTCATCCTGGCTCCGGCCAAGTTCGTTAAGAAGGACCCCAAACCCTTTGAGATGAAGGACGGCAAGGAATGGCTGGAGAAGGTGGTGGACAAAGCGAGGAAAATGGGCAAATAATTAAAACGAGTTGGCGTAGGGTAGAGAAATGGATTGGTTCATGTATCCTCAGCGAGGTTGAAGTCATCACGGCTGCACTCCACTGAAATACAACATGGTTTTCTCCCCGAGCATCCGCTCATCAGCACGTTCATCCCCTTAGATATTACCTCAGCCTGTGTCGCCGACAACACCTGGATTATCTTGACCACCTTATGAAATATGTTAGACACATCCAGCGGTGGCTACATCATTCCCACATGTACTTTCGCACCGCTGTCGGCTTCTTCGACAGCGGCAGTGGGTACTCGAGGCCATCCCCGGACTTTGCACGCGGATACGACGGGCGATACGACGACGGATACTGCGCCGGGTGCAACGGGTCGTAACCTTTTACCATTCCTCACGAGTTTGTTCTATCCGCTTCTGAAACGAAACTGATAGTCTGAAGGTTTTTACTGTCACTTTACGCGTCACGAGTGGAAGCGAGGGGCTGGCGTGGGGGGAGAGAAGCCGCATCGTGCGCCAAACAACGCCCGGCCACGGCCAGTCTCGTACATGGCAAATAGGCGAAAATGAGGATAATGGTTATCTGGGCTTCTTGTCACACAGCCATCGACCAGTCAACCTGTGGCGACGAAGACACTGGCGGTGGGGTTAGAGGGAAAAGGGATGTTCACCACCGCGTACCATGCAGACCTAAGCCGAGGACATGTGCATCGTCAATGTAAACGACAGCACATCTTACCAAGTGTTATATGGCGACATTCAGCGCCGACGTTGACGCGGCTGTCGAAAATTCCAACTCTGGAGGGAGGGAGGGAGAAAAGGGGGGGGGGGGGGGTTTGGACGCCCCCC